>Ga0126307_10000039_pt1 | contig 70376 bp, 63 predicted proteins | sample Plot28_FD_89955 | JGI IMG/M metagenome (GOLD analysis project Ga0126307, IMG submission 89955) | Serpentine soil microbial communities from UC McLaughlin Reserve, CA, USA - Plot28 | ecosystem: Environmental > Terrestrial > Soil > Grasslands | place: USA: UC McLaughlin Reserve, Lake County... | reverse complement strand
GGGCGAGAGCGTCACCGAGGGCACGGTCACTCGCTGGCTCAAGCAGGAGGGTGAGCAGGTCGAGGTCGACGAGCCCCTCCTCGAGGTCTCGACCGACAAGGTCGACACCGAGATCCCGTCGCCGGCGGCGGGTGTGCTCAGCAAGATCCTCGTTGCCGAGGACGAGACGGTCGAGGTCGGCGCCGAGCTGGCGGTCATCGGTGGGGACGGCGGCTCCGGTGACTCCGCGCCCCCGGCGTCCGCCGAGGACGCCGAGAGCACCCCGCAGACGCCTGCCCAGCAGGTCGAGGACGCCGGCCCCGAGCCGGAGCAGCAGGAGAAGCCGGCCCAGCAGCAGGAGGAGGCCGCCCCGGCTCCCGCACCGGCCTCGGCCGACAGCGGCGACGGCGGCGGCTCCGGCGAGGGCACGTCGGTGACCATGCCGGCGCTCGGCGAGAGCGTCACCGAGGGCACGGTGACCCGCTGGCTGAAGTCGGTGGGCGACGAGGTCACCGCCGACGAGCCGCTGCTGGAGGTGTCGACGGACAAGGTCGACACCGAGATCCCCGCCCCGGTCAGCGGCACCCTGCTCTCCATCACGGTGAACGAGGACGAGACCGTCGACGTCGGTGCCGAGCTGGCGGTCATCGGCACGGCCAGTGGGGCCGCCGCCTCCGCTCCCGCCGCGCAGCCGCAGAAGGAAGCCCCCGCACAGCAGGAGGCACCCGCCCAGGAGGCACCCGTCCAGGAGCCGCCGGCCCAGGAGGCGCCCGCGCCCGAGCCCCAGGCGGCCCCGGAGGCCAAGCCCGCCGCGGCGGCCACCGCGCAGCCCGGCGGCGATTACGGGGCCAGCGGCGCCCAGCCGGCCGCCTCGCCGACGTCGGCGCCCGCCCCCGCCGTGGCTCCCCAAGCGCAGCCCTCCGCTCCGGCCGGCGACGGCGGTGGCTCCTACGTGACGCCGCTCGTCCGGCGGCTGGCCGCCGAGCGCGGGGTCGACCTGGGCAGCGTGTCCGGCAGCGGTGTCGGTGGGCGGATCCGCAAGCAGGACGTGCTGGCCGCGGCCGAGCAGGCCTCTGCCCCGGCGGCCGCCTCGGGTGCTCCCGCGACCCGGACGCCGTCCCCGGCTGCGACCCCCGACACCTCGGTCCGGGGGCGCACGGAGAAGCTGTCCCGCCTGCGCGCGGTGATCGCCCGCCGGATGGTCGAGTCGCTGCAGGTCAGCGCGCAGCTCACCACGGTCGTCGAGGCCGATGTCACGAAGATCGCCCGGCTGCGGCAGCAGTCGAAGAACGACTTCGAGGCGCGCGAGGGCGTCAAGCTCTCGTTCCTGCCGTTCTTCGCCAAGGCCGCCATCGAGGCGCTCAAGGCCCACCCGTCGGTGAACTCATCGATCGACCAGGAAGCCGGCACGGTCACCTACCACGACACGGAGAACCTCGGCATCGCCGTGGACACCGAGCGGGGACTGCTCGTGCCGGTCATCCACGACGCGGGTGACCTGAGCATCGGCGGGATCGCCCGCAAGATCGCCGACCTGGCCGAGCGGACCCGCACGAACAAGATCACGCCGGACGAGCTGGGCGGCGGCACGTTCACGCTGACCAACACCGGCAGCCGGGGCGCCCTGTTCGACACCCCGATCATCAACCAGCCGCAGGTGGCGATCCTCGGCGTCGGCTCGGTCGTGAAGCGCCCGGTCGTGGTCCAGGACCCGGGTCTCGGCGAGGTCATCGCCATCAGGTCGATGGTCTACCTGGCCCTCACCTACGACCACCGGATCGTCGACGGTGCCGACGCCGCCCGCTTCCTCACCACCGTCCGGGAGCGGCTCGAGGCCGGTCAGTTCGAGGGCGAGCTCGGCATCGCGTGAGCGCACCGGTTCGGGACCCCGGCACTCCGCCGGGGTCCCGATCTGCATCCAGGACTCCCCCTCCCCGGGAAGGTCGGTCATGAGGGTTGCGGTCACCGGTGCCTCGGGACTGATCGGCCGCGCGCTGGTGCCCGCGCTGCGCGCCGACGGTCACGAGGTCCTCCTGCTCGTCCGCCGCACGCCACGCACCGCCGACGAGCACCGCTGGGACCCCCGGCACCGACGGATCGACCCGGCGCTGCTCGCCGACGTCGACGCCGTGGTGAACCTCGCGGGCACGCCCATCCGGCCCCGCCCGTGGACCCGCGCCTACAAGGAGAGCGTGCTCACCAGCCGCGTGGACGCGACCACGACGGTCAGCGAGGCGCTCGCCGTGGCGGCCGCCGCCGACCCGTCCCGCCCCCGGGTCCTGCTGTCGGCGTCCGCAGTGGGCTACTACGGGGACACCGCCGCACGACCGGTCACCGAGAAGGAGCCGGCGGGCACCGACTTCCTTGCCCAGGTCTGCGTCCGCTGGGAGGCCGCGACGGCCCCGGCGTCCGACGCCGGCGTGCGGGTCGCCCTCCTGCGCACCGGCCTGGTGCTCGGCCGCTCCGCGTTGCTGATCCAGGTCCTCGGCCTGCTCTTCCGACTCGGCCTCGGCGGCCGGCTCGGCAGCGGCCGGCAGTACTGGCCGTGGATCTCCCTCGCCGACGAGGTGCGCGCCATCCGCCACCTGCTCACCGCCGACGTGTCCGGGCCGGTGAACCTCACCGGTCCGGCGCCGGTCACCAACGCGGAGTTCACGCGGGAGCTGGGCCGGATCCTGCGCCGCCCGACGGTGCTCCCCGTGCCGGGGTTCGCCCTGTCCGCGGCCCTCGGGGAGTTCGCCCGTTCCAGCATCCTGGGCGGGCAGCAGGCGCTTCCGGTGCGACTGCAGGAGTCGGGGTTCTCCTTCACCCACTCCCGGCTCGAACCCGCGCTGCGCGAGTCGCTCGGCCGGAGCTGACGGCCGGTCAGGCGCGTTCGGCACGCTCGATCCGCCAGCCCTCGGCGGTGCGCACGAGCGTCATCCGGACCGCGGTCTCCGGCCGACCCGCCCCCGGACGGACGGCGGCCCCGTCGGCGGCCGACACCACCTCGTAGCCGTCCCAGCGGTCGACCAGCGCGACCTCGATCCGCTCTCCCGAACCGGTCACGTCGGTCACCGCGACGACGACGGGCTCGAACCCGCGCAGCACCTCTCCGGCTGCGGCGAGCGCGCGGGCGTGCTCTGCGTCCGCGGCCAGCTGGGGGCTGTCGCGGGCGTACACCCCGTCCAGCGCCTCCGCCGACGCGGTCTCGAACGCCCGGGCCCGGCGGCCGTACAGCTCGGCGACGACCGCCTGCCACTCCCCGGCGGACACCGGCGCCTCGGGGTGGTCCGCGAGCGGCACACCGGCGGCTCCGACGTCGGCAGCCGGCTCCGCCGGCACCTCCACCGGGGCGGGCTCGCGCGGCGACGCCGCCGCCGGGACGTCGCGACGGCCGTCCCCCGCGATCCAGCCGGCCCCCAGCCACACCGCGCCGGACAGGACGGCGACGACGAGCACACCCACCGCCGACCGCCGGAGGGCGGCCTGGCCGCGCTCGACCCACCACGTGCCGCACGCCGACCGCCACGCCGCCCGGCCGACGGGGAACTCGGGGACTCGGGGAGCCGACCGGGGTCGCCGGCCCGGCACCTGGTGGGTGAGCTCCGTGCGCGGGCCCCGGCCCGTCGCCGCGAGTTCGAGATCGGGAACGCCGTCGACCGGCAGCCGGACCGGCTCGGGGCGGCAGGCGTGCCGCAGGTCCAGCGCGAACGCGGCCGCGGAGCCGCGGTCCTGGGGGTCGTCGGCCAGGCCGCGGGCGATGACCTCGAGGAGCGCGCTCGGCGCGTCCGGGGCCAGTTCGGCCAGGTCGGGCAGCTCGCCGGACGCGGCCACGGTGAGGGTGTCGGCCGGGGTGGCGGCGTTCCACGGGGCGATCCCGGTCAGCGCGTGGAACGCCGCGGCCGCCACCCCGAACACGTCGGACGCCGGCCCCGGCGCTCCGCCGCGGGCGACGGTCGGGTCGACGTAGGCGGGCGTGACCTCGGCCGCCGCACTCTCGCCGAGCACGCGGGCGACGCCCAGGTCGGTGAGCACCGGCCGCCCCTCGGCGGTGAAGACGATGTTGCCCGGGGACAGGTCGCCGTGGATCACCCCGTTGCCGTGCGCGTGTGCCAGGGCCGCCGCGACCGGCGCGATGGCGGTGACCACCTCACCGGGGCGCAGCCGGCCGCGGCGGGCCAGCAGCCCCGCCAGGCTGCCACCGGCCAGCAGCTCGAGCACGAGCGCGACCCGCGGGGCGCCCCCGCGGCGGGGCTGGTGGACCACCTCGACCAGCCGTACCAGGTGGGGATGGTCCAGCTCCCCGAGCAGTGCGGCCTCCCGCGCCTGCCGCTCCGGGTCACCGGCCACCAGCACCTTGACCGCGACCGGCGGGCCGTCCCGGCGGGGCACGGCCCGCCACACCTCCCCACTGCCGCCCCGTCCGAGCAGCGCCTCGAGCGTGTAGCCGGGCACGACGGGCGGGGTGGGGGCGCGGTCCCGTTCGGCTGCGGACATGACCGGGGACCGTAGGCCGGTCCGGCGCATCCCCGCGGCGACTGTCCACAGGGCACCCGCGCCCAGGACGCCGCGGGCGCCGTCCTAGGTTGGAGGTCGTGCCCGCCTCCGCTCCGACGATCCTGGCCACCAGCATGGGGTTCGCCTCTCGCGGTCGGGGTCCCTACGACTGGCGTCCCGGTCCCGTCTTCGACCTCGCGTTCGAGCTCGCGGGCCGCCCCGACCGACCGCGGCTGTGCTACCTCGGCACGGCCACGGGCGACGACCCGGCGCGGGTGGCGGGTGTCTACGGGGCGTTCGCCGGCAGCGACGTCCGGGTGAGCCACCTGAGCCTGTTCACCATGCCGACCGTTCCCGACATGCGGGCGCACCTGCTGGCGCAGGACGTGATCTGGGTGGGTGGTGGCAGCGTCGCCAACCTGCTGGCGGTCTGGCGGGTGCACGGTCTCGACGAGGTCTTCCGCGAGGTCTGGGAGGCCGGCGTCGTGCTCGGCGGGGTCTCGGCGGGCTCGCTGTGCTGGCACGTCGGCGGGACGACCGACTCCTACGGCCCCGACCTGCGTCCGGTCACGAACGGGCTGGGCTTCATCCCGACGTCCAACGGCGTGCACTACGACTCCGAGGAGCAGCGCCGTCCGCTGTACCACCGGCTGGTCGCCGACGGCACGCTGCCCGCCGGGCACGCCACCGACGACGGGGTCGGGCTGGTCTACCGGGGCACCGACCTGGTCGAGGCCGTGGCCGACCGGCCCGACGTCGCCGCCTACCGGGTGGAGCGCGGTCCGGACGGCACCGCGGTGGAGACGCGGGTCGAGCCGCGCCGACTGGGCTAGTCACGGCGCCTGCCAGAAGTACTTGCCACTGACAAGTTGCCAGTGGCAAGCTAGCCGCATGCGACGAGCGGACGCCGACCTGCGGACGACGCTGCTGCGCTCGGCCGCCGACGTGGTGGCCCGCGCGGGCGTCGGCGATGTCTCGATCCGCGAACTCGCCCGGCAGGCCGGTGTCTCGCACGCCGCGCACCGCTACCACTTCGCCTCGCGCACCGGGCTGCTCACGGCCCTGGCCGCCGAGGGGCACCGACTGCTGGCCGACGCCCTCGAACGGGCGGCCGCCGAGAGCTTCCTCGAGGTAGGCGTGGCCTACGTCCGCTTCGCCCGGGACCACCCCGGCCACTTCGCCGTCATGTTCACGCCCGACGTCCTGGACCCGGCCGATCCCGAGTTGACCGCCGCGCGGTCGAGGACGTTCGCCGTGCTGCAGGGCGGCGTCGACACGCTGGCCGCGCAGGGAGAGCTCGACGACGCCCGGGCTGCCGTCGTGGCCGCGTGGTCGCTGGTCCACGGGTTCGCCACCCTCGCCGCCACCGGCAACCTCGCCGGAGCCGGGCTCACCGGCCCCGCGACCGGCGACGAGCTGCTCGACCTCGCCCGCCGTGCGGCGGGGATGCTGTACGGCTCGTCCGGGAGGGACCCCGATCATGCGTGACACGCTCCTGACCGTCCACGTCCTGGCCGGCACGACCGGTCTGCTGCTCGGGCCCGTGTGGCTCGTGGCGCGGCGCCACGGCGCCCGGGCATGGCCGGCCGCGGTCGGATACCAGTCCGCCGTGCTGGTGGTCAGCGCAACGGGGGCGGTGCTGGCGCTGATCACCGCCGGCCTGGCGTGGCTGCTGCCGGTCGCGGTCCTCACCCAGGCGCTCGCCGTGACGGGCGCGCTCGCCCGCCGCCGACGGTGGCCGCGGTGGGACACCCTGCAGCCGCACCTCCTCGGCGGCTCCTACATCGCACTGGTCACCGCGCTCCTGGTCGCGGAGACCGGGAATCCGCTGTTCTGGGTTCTGCCCGCCCTCGTCGGGCAGGCACCGATCGCCGTGGCGAAGCGCCGGTTGCACGCGGCGGCGGCCGTCGGCTGACGGCTCCGTCGGCCGCGACGCCTAGGCTGGTCCCGTGAGCGATCTGCGGGTCATCCGGGCCGGCCTGGTCCCCTACGAGCAGGCGTGGGACCACCAGCGTGAACTCCACGCCGCGCGCGTCGCGGGCGAGGGACCCGACACCCTGCTGCTGCTCGAGCACCCGTCGGTCTACACCGCGGGCAAGCGCACCCTGCCGCACGAGCGGCCGTTCGACGGGACGCCGGTCATCGACGTCGACCGCGGCGGCAAGATCACCTGGCACGGCCCGGGCCAGCTGGTCGGGTACCCGATCGTCGCCCTGCCCGACCCGGTCGACGTCGTCGCGCACGTCCGCCGGCTGGAGGAGGCGCTGATCGAGGTCTGCGCCGGCTTCGGGCTGCCGACCGAGCGGGTCGAGGGCCGCAGCGGCGTGTGGGTCGCGGCGGACGGCACCCGGCCGGAGCGCAAGGTGGCCGCGATCGGCGTGCGCGTCGCCCGTGGCGTCACCATGCACGGCTTCGCCCTCAACTGCGACCCGGACATGACGGCGTTCAGCAACATGATCCCGTGCGGCATCCCCGACGCCGGCGTCACGTCGCTCTCCGCGGAGCTCGGCCGCGACATTCCGGTCGCCGAGGCGATCGGACCCGTCCAGGAAGCGGTGACCCGAGTGCTCGCCTCCGCCCAGGCGCCGGCGACCTCGGTGGCCTGACCGCTCTCAGGACGCACCGAGCCCCGCCGCCGGCACGACGGCGGGGCTCGCTCCCTGGTCAGGAGATGATGCAGACGGGCTGGCCGCCGTAGGCCATGGCCAGCCAGGAACTGATCCGCCCGCCGTATCCGTAGCCGTACTGGTTGAAGTACACGGCCTGCTGCCCGACGCAGTCGGCGTGGTAGGGGCTCGGAGTCTGACTCGGCGTGGCCGAGGCAGGTGCGATCCCCGCCCCGAGCGCGATGCCCAGCGCTGCGGGCACGATCAGCAGAGCACGGTTCCGGACATTCATCGGGAATTCCCTTTCCTGGATTCCGTCGACCGTCCGGCTCACGCGGGATTCGGAGCTGGGCGAACGGGCCGGGGCACCCGGAAAGCAGGAGGCGGACCCCGCCTGCACGGATACATCAGGCGGTGTCTCAGCGGGCCCGGCCGTCGAGGAAGATCGTCCATTCTCGGACCTCGCGCACGGGCAGGATGTCGTGCACCGCCCACGGGTCGGCGTCGAACCAGGCCCGTACCTCGTCCGGCGAGTCGGAACGGACGACGACCAGCGCCCCGCTGTCGTCGGCCAGCGGGCCGGCCAGCTCGATGAGCCCGCGGTCGAACAGGTCGTCCATGAACGCCGCGTGATCGGCCCACAGCCGCTGACCGCGGGAGCCGACGGACCGGTCCCAGCCGGAGCCGGGACCCATCCGGACCATGATCATCGCCGGACGGTACTCACCCGAGCACGAAGTTCACCAGCCGGCCGGGGACGGCGACGACGCGGCGCACGGTCGCCCCGTCCAGGTAGCCGGCAATCTTCTCGTCGGCCCGCGCCGCCGCCTCCAGTGCCGCGGCGTCGGCGTTGGCCGGGACGCTCACCTGCGCCCGCACCTTGCCGTTCACCTGGACGGCGACCTGCACCGTGTCCTCGATCAGCCAGCGCTCGTCGGCGACTGGGAACTCGTGCCAGGCCAGCGACTGCTCGTGGCCCAGCCGCGCCCACATCTCCTCCGCGACGTGCGGCGCCAGCGGTGCGAGCAGCAGCACCAGCGGCTCGGCCACCGACCGCGGCACGGGCCTGTCGGCCCCGTAGACCTGGGTCAGGTGGTTGGTCAGCTCGGTGATGCGGGCGATCGCGATGTTGAACCGCAGGGTCGAGAACCCGTCCCGGACCCCGGCGATGGCCCGGTGCAGGGCGCGCAGGGTGTCCTCGGACGGTTCGAGGTCGGCTGTCCGGACGGCACCGGTCTGCTCGTCGACGACCACCCGCCAGATCCGCTGCAGCAGCCGCTGCGAGCCGACGACGGCCTTGGTCTCCCACGGCCGCGACTGGTCCAGCGGTCCGGTCGACATCTCGTAGACGCGGAAGGTGTCGGCGCCGTAGGCCCCGATCATCTCGTCGGGCGTCACCATGTTCTTCAAACTCTTGCCGATCTTCCCGTACTCGCGGTTGACCTCGGCGCCCTGGTAGAAGAACCGCCCGTCCCGCTCCGCCACCTCGGCGGCGGGCACGTAGAAGCCGCGCTCGTCGGTGTAGGCGTAGGCGGAGATGTAGCCCTGGTTGACCAGCCGGCGGAACGGCTCCTCGCTGGAGACGTGGCCCAGGTCGTGCAGCACCTTGTGCCAGAAGCGGGCGTACAGCAGGTGCAGGACGGCGTGCTCGACGCCGCCGACGTACAGGTCCACACCGCCCACGTCGCCGGGCGACTGCGGGCCCAGCCAGTACTTCTCCAGCTCCGGGTCGACCATCCGCTCGTCGTCGCCGGGGTCCAGGTAGCGCAGGTAGTACCAGCAGGAGCCGGCCCAGTTGGGCATCGTGTTGGTCTCGCGGCGGTACTTCTTCGGGCCGTCACCGAGATCCAGCTCGACCGTCGTCCACTCGGTCGCGCGCGACAGCGGCGGCTCCGGTGAGGACTCGGCGTCGTCGTCGGCGAAGGTCTTCGGCGAGTAGTCGTCGACCTCCGGCAGCAGCACCGGCAGCATCGAGTCCGGGACGGCGACCGGCAGGTCGTTCTCGTCGTAGAGGATCGGGAACGGCTCGCCCCAGTAGCGCTGGCGGCTGAACAACCAGTCGCGCAGCTTGTAGGTCGTGGTCGCCTCGCCGTGGCCGTGGGCGACCAGCCACTCGGTGATGGTGGCGATCGCGGTCGCCTTGTCCAGGCCGTTCAGCGAGACCTCGTCGTTCGCCGAGTTGATCATCGGGCCGGTGCCGGTGTACGCGCCGCCCTCGAAGTCCGCAGGCGGCTGCACCGTGCGGATCACCGGCAGCCCGAAGGTCTCGGCGAACTCGAAGTCGCGGGTGTCCTCGCCGGGGACCGCCATGATCGCGCCCGTGCCGTAGCCGGTGAGCACGTAGTCGGCGATGAACACCGGCAGCTCGCGTCCGTTCACCGGGTTGACCGCAGTGACGCCCAGCCAGACGCCGGTCTTCTCGCGGCCGGCGTCCTGACGGTCCAGCTCCGAGCGGCGCGACGCCTGCTTCTGGTAGGCCGCGACGGCCTCGCCGGGCGTCGCCGCTCCCCCGGTCCAGCGGGGGTCCGTCCCGTCGGGCCACTGCGCGGCGGTCAGTTCCGCCACCAGCGGGTGTTCCGGCGCCAGCACCATGTAGGTGGCGCCGAACAGGGTGTCGGGCCGGGTGGTGAAGACCTCGATCGACTGGTCCCCGCACGAGAACCCGATCCGCGCCCCGGTGGAGCGCCCGATCCAGTTGCGCTGCATCAGCTTCAGGGAGTCTGGCCAGTCCAGCCGGTCCAGGTCGTCGAGCAGCCGGTCGGCGTAGGCGGTGATCCGCATCATCCACTGGGTCAGCGGCCGCCGGAACACCGGGAAGTTGCCGCGCTCGGAGCGCCCGTCGGGGGTGACCTCCTCGTTCGACAGCACCGTGCCCAGGCCCGGGCACCAGTTGACCGGGGCCTGATGCAGGTAGGCCAGCCGGTGCGCGTCGACGACCAGCCGCCGGCCCACCTCGTCCAGCTCGGCCCACGGGCGGCCCAGCGGGTTGGTCCCGGGCGCCGGCTCCCGGACACCGGCGTCCAGCTCGGCCACCAGTTCCTCGATCCGGCGCGCCTTGCCGGCCCCCTCGTCGAACCAGGCCCCGAAGATCTGCAGGAAGATCCACTGGGTCCACTTGTAGTAGCCGGGGTCGATCGTGGCGAAGCTGCGGCGGTCGTCGTGGTCGACGCCCAGGCGGCGCAGCTGGGCGCGGATGGCCTCGATGTTGGCCTCGGTGGTGATCCGGGGGTGCTGCCCGGTCTGGACGGCGTACTGCTCGGCGGGCAGGCCGAAGGCGTCGTAGCCCATCGGATGCAGGACGTTGTCGCCGTCCATCCGGCGGAACCGGCTGGTGACGTCGGTGCCCAGGTAGCCCAGCGGGTGGCCGACGTGCAGGCCCGCCCCCGACGGGTACGGGAACATGTCCATGACAAAGGTCTTGGGACGGCCGGCCACCTTCTCGAAGCCGTCGCTCAGCCGGCCGACCGGGTTGGGCGTGTGGAAGGTGCCCTCGGACTCCCAGCGGTCCTGCCAGGCCAGTTCGATCCGCTGGGCCAGGGCCGGCGTGTAGCGGTGCGGTGGCACGTCACCCGGCCCCGGCTCGACGTCGGGCTGGTCGGCGGTGTGGCTCATCGCAGGTGCTCCCAAGATTCCGATCCGGCGGCGGACATCAAAAAACCCCTCACACAGGAGGGGTCGCCGTGCTGTCTGAACGCGTCAGGTCAGCACGGCCGGAGAAGCAGGAAGCCGCCGGTCACGCCCCCGAGCCTACCGCGCGGCCCCGGGCACGGCGGGACCCGTCCGGGCCGCCCGCGGTGCCCGGCCGGGACTCCGGAAAGGAAACCTGGCCGCTCGATTTGACCGGACGGTCCCGCGTCCGATGACACCTGTGTGGAAGTGGACGACCGGATGGCGGACCGACCGTCGCAGTTCCCTGCGGGGCTGATCCTCTCCGTCGCCTGCCTGCTGCTCTACGCCGGCGGCGTGATCCACCGTCCCGCGGGGGACACCTGGGACCGGTTCTACGACGTCGTCGTCTTCAACGTCGTGTATCTCCCGGCGGTCGTCGTCTGCTGGCGGGCGGCCCGGCGGGTGCGCCTGGAGCGGACCGCCTGGCGGGCACTCGCCGTGTCGCTGCTCCTCAACGCCGGCACCAACGCGGCCCGGACCCTCGCAGCCGGGACGGACGGGAACGGGCCCTACCCGCCGGTGCTGGACCTCCTGGCACTGGTGGCGTACCTGCTGCTCTACGTCACCCTCGTGGTGCTCATCCGTGCCCGGGTTCCGCGCTTCCACCCGAGCATGTGGCTCGACGGCCTCATCGGCGCACTGGGCACCACGGCGTTGGGCGTGGCCTTCCTGATCGGCCCCTACCTCGCCCCGTCGGACGGCAGGGCCGGCCTGCCTCTCGCCCAGCTCGCCCTGCCGGCGACGGACGTCCTGCTGCTCGCCCTGCTCGTGGCGGTCGGCTCGATCCTCGGCGTCCGCCTGGACCGCACGATCATGCTGGTCACGGTGGCACTCGCGTGTGTGTTCGTCGGGGACATCGTGCTGTTCTCCCGCTCGGTGGAGGGCACCTACGTGGACGGCGGCCCGTCCGACCTCGCGTGGCTGATCGGCCTCTGCGTGGCGGCGGCCGCCGCGCACCTGGCCGATCCGCGGCCCGCGCCGATCCCGAGCGAGCGCGACGAGCGGTCCAGGCTCGGCTGGCGGCTGCTGGCCCTGCCGCTCGTCTGCAACGTCGCCAGCCTCGTCGTCCTGGCCCTCGGCTGGGGTGACAGCCTCCCCGTCGCGTCGGCCTGGCTGGCCATCTCGTGCGTCGTGGCGGCGATCGCCCGGACCGCGGTCACCTTCCGGGAGGTACGGGCGTTCAACGAGGTCAAGCAGCAGGCGCGCACGGACGAGCTCACCGGGCTGGCCAACCGCCGGGCGCTCATGCAGCGGGCGGAGCGCGTGCTCACCGGGGCGACCGCCCGACGGCCCGCGGCCCTGCTCCTCCTCGACCTCGACGGGTTCAAGGAGGTCAACGACGGCCTCGGCCACCACGCCGGCGATCAGATGCTCCGCCAGATCGGCCCCCGGCTGCAGCCGGCCCTGAAGGAGGGCGAGTTCCTCGCCCGGCTCGGTGGGGACGAGTTCGCCGTCCTCATCCCCGACGCGAGCCTCGACCAGGCGCAGGAGCGCGCGGAGCGGCTGCGGGAGCTGATCCTCGAGCCGTTCGTCGTCGAGGGCGTGCGGCTGCACGTCGGGGTGAGCATCGGCGTGGCGACGGCGCCGGTGCCGGCCGCGACCGTGGTCGAGCTGCTGCGCTGCGCCGACGTGGCGATGTACGCGGCGAAGACGGGGCACGAGGGCGTGCACGTCTACGTCCCCGACCCGCACGGCGGCACCGGCGACCGGCTGCGCACCATGGAGGAGCTGCGGACGGCGCTGCAGACCGACGAGCTGATCGTGCACGTGCAGCCGCAGGTCGCCCTCGACGACGGGCGCGTCGTCGGCACCGAGGCGCTGGTGCGCTGGACCCACCCGACCCGCGGGCTGCTGAGCCCCGCGGACCTCCTGCCGGCGGCGGAGCAGGCCGGCCTGCTGCGCCCGCTGACCGACCGGGTGCTGGAGCTCTCGCTGATGGCGGCCGCCCGGTGGTGGCCGCACCACCGGGTACCGGTCTCGGTCAACCTGTCGGCCGCGAACGTCACCGACCTGGACCTGCCCGGCAAGGTGATGGGAGCACTGGCCCGGCACGGCCTCCCGGCCGCCGCGCTGACCCTCGAGCTGGTCGAGGACACCCTCATGGCCGATCCGGGGCGGGGCCAGCAGGTGCTCGGCGAGCTCCGCCGGCTGGGGGTCCGGACGTCGATCGACGACTACGGCACCGGGTACAGCTCCCTGGCCTACCTGCGCTATCTGCCGGCGGACGAGCTCAAGCTCGACCGGAGCCTCACGGTCGACGTCGGCACCGACCCGCGGGCGGCCGCCATCGTGGAGCACACCGTGGCCCTCGCCCACGCCCTGGGGCTGCGCCTGGTGGCCGAGGGCGTCGAGGACTTCGAGACGGGCGCCGTCCTCGCCCGGCTGGGCTGCGACATCGCGCAGGGGTACGCGGTCGCGCGGCCGATGCCGGTGGACAGCTTCGTGGCCTGGCTCGATGCCCCCAAGCCGTACCTGGTCGACCCCGCGGGCACTTCCTGAGCCCCGCTGACCCGTCGTCCGGATCCGCGGGCCCTCAGCGGAGCTGGGACGCCACCTCGCTCGCCACGAGGTCCAGGTGGTCGAGGTCGGCGAGGTCCAGCACCTGCAGGTAGACCCGCTCGGCGCCGGCCTCGGCGTACCGGCCGAGGACGTCGACCGCCTCCGCCGGTGTCCCGGCCACCCCGTGCTCGCGCAGCTCGGCGACCTCGCGGCCGATCGCGCCGGCCCGGCGGGCGACCTCCGCCTCGTCCTTACCCACGCAGAGGACCAGCGCCGAGCTGTAGACCATGGACGCCGGGTCGCGGCCGGCCTCCTCGCACGCCTCGCGCACGCCGGCGAACAGCCTCGCGTTCGCCTCGGCGCTGTGGAACGGGACGTTGAACTCGGCGGCGTAGCGGGCGGCCAGCCGCGGCGTCCGGCGGCGCCCCCTGCCCCCGATGATGATCGGGATGCCGCCGTCCTGCACCGGCTTGGGCAGCGCCGGCGAACCCGCGAGCCGGTAGTGCTCGCCCGCGAAGTCGAACGTCTCGCCGGGGGGCGTGCCCCAGAGCCCGCTGACGACGGCCACCTGCTCCTCGTACCGGTCGAACCGCTCACCCAGGTCGGGGAAGGGGATGCCGTAGGCGCTGTGCTCGGCCTCGAACCAGCCGGCACCGATGCCGAGCTCGACCCGCCCGCCGCTCATCTGGTCGACCTGGGCGACCGAGATCGCCAGCGGACCGGGCAGCCGGAAGGTGGCCGCCGACATCAGCGTGCCCAGCCGGATCCGGCTGGTCTCGCGGGCCAGCCCACCGAGGGTGACCCACGCGTCGGTCGGGCCGGGCAACCCGTCGCCGCCCATCGTCAGGTAGTGGTCGGAGCGGAAGAAGGCGTCGAATCCCGTCTCCTCCGTGCGCCGCGCGACGGCGAGCAGGTCGCCGTACGTGGCGCCCATCTGGGGCTCGGTGAAGATGCGTAGCTGCACGCCCCGACGCTAACGAGCGCGCTGCCGGTCCGCCGCCCGGCACGGGCCCGGGGTGTGCTCGCCGCCGGGACCGGGCAGGATGGCCGCCTAGACGATCAACTCGGAGGTGCAGCTCGTGTTCCGCAAGAAGACGCGCGGTCAGGTCATCGGCGCCGAGCTCCAGGAGGGTTTCGCCCACATCGGGGTGGCGGCCACCGAGGCCGGGCGCCTCGCGGCCGAGCAACTGGGGCCGCGGGTCGCCGCGGCCCGTGAGGTGGCCGGCCCCGCCCTCGACGCCGCTCAGAAGTCCGTCCAGAAGAACGTGTCACCCAAGGTGGCGGCCGCGGTGGCAGCCGCCGCGCCGGCCGTGGCCTCGGCCCGGGAGACCATCGCTCCCCGGGTCGAGGCGGCGCGGGAGGCGATCGTCCCGCGGGTGGAGGCCGCCTACGACGCCGCGGCGCCGCGGGTCGAGGCGGCCCGCAAGGCGGCGCAGAAGGCCCTGGAGGACGACGTCGTCCCCCGGCTCGAGGCCGCCCAAGCTGCGGCCCTGGCATACGCCACCCCCCGGGTGATCGCGGCGCAGAAGGCCGTCGGACCGGCGCTGGAGAGCGCCCGCGAGACGCTCGTCGCCGGGGTGGACAGCGCCGTCAGTGAGCTCGAGGCACGCCGCGCCGAGCTCGTCGCCACGGCGGAGAGGTCCACCCGCAAGGCCCGCAAGCACGCCAAGCGGGCCCGCAAGACGGCCGGCAAGAAGCGGCGCGAGTTCGAGAAGGCGGCGGCCGCCACCGCCAAGCACGTCAAGCGCGGGATGGCCTCCGACTCCTCACCGCGGCGCTGGCCGTGGCTGTTCGCCGTCCTCGCTCTGGGTACGGCCGTCTTCGTCGTGCTCCGGCGGCGCAAGACCGACAACTGGACGCCCGCGCCGGCCGGTGACGGCCCCGTTCCCAGCTACCGGGAGGACCCCGTGCCCAGCACACCCAGCGATTCCGGCAAGACCGTCTCCGACGCCCAGGGCGCCCCGAGCGACTCGGCGCCGGCGGAGTCGGACATGGGCACCCGCGACGCCCAGCTCGCCGAGGGTGACGGACCCGCCGGTGAGACCGACCCGGCCGCGGGCGGGTCGCAGCCCTTCACCTCCGGCGGCAGTGCGCAGGAGGGGCCGACCGCGGGCCCCGACGACAAGCAGGTCTGACACTCCCCCGTCCGGACGACGCCCCCGCTGCGCCGCAGCGGGGGCGTCGTGCGTCGCGGGTACCGTGGAGATCATGAGTGAGCCGCTCGTCCCGACGTCCGCCGCGGGATCGAAGGTCGAGCCGGCCGGCCGCAAGCTGCTGCGCCTCGAGGTGCGCAACAGCCAGGTGCCGATCGAGCGCAAGCCCGAGTGGATCAAGACCCGGCTGAAGACCGGGCCCGAGTACACCGAGCTGAAGTCGCTGGTGCGCCGCGAGGGCCTGCACACCGTGTGCGAGGAGGCGGGCTGCCCCAACATCTACGAGTGCTGGGAGGACCGCGAGGCCACCTTCCTCATCGGCGGCGACCAGTGCACCCGCCGGTGCGACTTCTGCCAGATCGACACCGGCAAGCCGGCCGACTTCGACGCCGACGAGCCGCGCCGGGTGGCCGAGAGCGTCGTCACCATGGGGCTCAAGTACGCCACCGTCACCGGCGTCGCCCGTGACGACCTGCCCGACGGCGGCGCCTGGCTCTACGCCGAGACGGTCCGCCAGATCCACGCGCAGCTGCCCGGCTGCGGCGTCGAGCTGCTGATCCCGGACTTCGACGCGAAGCCCGATCAGCTGGCCGAGGTCTTCTCCTCGCGGCCCGAGGTGCTCGCGCACAACGTCGAGACGGTGCCGCGGATCTTCCGCCGCATCCGCCCCGGCTTCCGCTTCGAGCGCTCTCTGTCGGTGATCACCGCGGCCCGCGAGGCCGGGTTGGTGACCAAGTCCAACCTGATCCTGGGCATGGGCGAGGAGCCGCACGAGGTCGTCGAGACCATGCAGGCGCTGCACGAGGCCGGCTGCGACCTGCTCACCATCACCCAGTACCTGCGGCCCTCCCCGCGGCACCACCCGGTGGTCCGCTGGGTGAAGCCCGACGAGTTCGTCGGCTTCCAGGCCGAGGCCGAGCGGATCGGCTTCACCGGAGTGCTCGCCGGGCCGCTGGTGCGCAGCTCCTACCGCGCCGGCCGGCTCTACCAGCAGGCGATCGAGGCCCGCGGACTGTCCCGGCCGGCCTGATCCGATCGGCCCGCTGCAGGGGCCCGCCGCGAGCTTGCGAGTGGTGGGGGGCAGTGGGTCCTTAAGCTGTGGGGCATGGCACGCAGCAAGCCCACAGACGCAACCGCTCCGAGCGGCAAGGCCGGACGCGGCCCCAAGGACGCCGGACGCGGTCGCTCCGGGGGGTCGACCGCTGCGGGCTCGGGCAAGGCCGCGAAGCTCGGCAAGGACGGCCAGCCGAAGGTGGGCCGGCTGAAGAAGGTCGCCGGCCAGGCCAGGATGATCAAGCAGGCGTACAGCCTGACCCGCAAGAACGACCCCCGGCTGCCCTGGGTGATGCTCATCGTCTTCGTGGCGGTGGCGGCCGTGGTGGAGCTGATCGGCATCCTGCTCGGCTCGCCGTTCATCTTCCTTCCGCTGGCGCTGATCACCGGTGGTCTGGCCGCGCTGATCATCTTCGGCCGGCGCGCGCAGGGCTCCGCATACCGCCAGGTCGAGGGCCAGCCCGGCGCCGCGGCGTGGGTGCTCGAGGGCATGCGCGGCGACTGGCGGGTCACCTCCGGGGTCGCCGGCACGACGCAGCTGGACGCCGTCCACCGCGTGCTCGGGCGGCCCGGCGTGATCCTGGTGGCCGAGGGTGCGCCCACCCGCGTGCGCGGCCTGCTCGCCCAGGAGAAGAAGAAGGTCGCCCGCGTCGTCGGTGACACCCCGATCTACGACATCGTCGTCGGTGACGACGAGGGCCAGGTGCCGCTGCGCAAGCTCAGCTCGCACGTGATGAAGCTGCCGCGCAACCTGAGCGCGGCCGAGGTGAACTCGCTCGGCCGGCGGATGAGCGCGATGGGCGGTGCCCGCATGCCGGTCCCCGGTGGCCCGCTGCCGGGCGGCAAGCAGATGTCGATCAGCCAGCGGCAGGTCCGCCGCCGCGGCTGACGGGGATACGCCCACGGTGTCGTGCCGAGTGGGCCCCGGAGGGGTCCGCGTAGGGACGACGGAACGGCTCAGCGCGCGTCGGGGACGGCTCCTGGCCGCGGTGCGATCCGGAGGATCGCAATGTGCTCAGTCGCGGACGACGGCGGTGTCGGTGAGCCGGTCGTGCAGACCGCGCCCGTCGGCGTCGACGAGCAGCGCCGGCACGAGCAGGCACAGCAGCGCCGTCCGGACGACGGCCCGCCAGGGCGCGAGCCGCTCCCCCGGCCGGGGGTGGGCCAGGCGCAGGCCCAGCAGCCGCATGCCCGGGGTCTGCCCGAACAGCGCCAGCGTGAGCACGGTGACGACGGCGAAGGCCAGCAGGGCCCAGTTGCCCGGCAGCTGCGGCGCGGTGATCAGGCCGGCGATCAGCGCGGAGCCTCCGGCGTCGACGCAGAACGCGCCGACCCGCGAGCCGAAGGTCGCCAGCGAACCGGGCCCCTGCGCCGGCAGCCCCAGAGAGGCGCCGCGAACGCGGTGCTGAGAGGGTGGCTCCACGTCCCTGACCATTCCGCCAGCGTAGAACCCGTCCGAAGCAGGGCCCCGGGCCGTGAGGAGCGCCACTCCCGGCGACACGCCGGGCCGGTGTTACCGCTCCGAAACACTCGGGACACCCCGGGGCAACTCCGCGCTCGTAGCTTTCGGTTCGGCAATCCGCCCAATCCCGGAGGATCGATGTTCAACAGTCCCGACGAGGTCGCCGCCTACATCCGCGACAACGACGTCGAATACGTCGATGTCCGCTTCTGCGACCTGCCCGGCGTCATGCAGCACTTCACCATCCCGGCGTCGACGTTCGGCGAGGACACCTTCTCCGACGGCCTGGGCTTCGACGGGTCGTCGATCCGCGGGTTCCAGGCGATCAACGAGTCGGACATGCTGCTGCTCCCCGACGCCAACAGCGCGTTCCTCGACCCGTTCCGCACGCACAAGACGCTGAACGTGAACTTCTTCATCCACGACCCGATCACGCGCGAGGCCTACAGCCGCGACCCGCGCAACGTGGCGAAGAAGGCCGAGGCCTACCTGGCCAGCAGCGGCGTCGCCGACACCGCCTACTTCGGCCCCGAGGCCGAGTTCTACATCTTCGACTCGATCCGGCACTCGACCGGCATCAACGAGGGCTACTACCACATCGACTCGGTCGAGGGTTCGTGGAACTCCGGCTCGCCGACCGGCGAGAACGGCGGCCCCAACCTGGGCTACAAGACCCGGGCCAAGGGCGGCTACTTCCCGGTAGAGCCCTACGACCACTACAGCGACCTGCGCTCGACGATGATGACCAACCTGACCAACGCGGGCCTCGAGCTCGAGCGCGGTCACCACGAGGTCGGCACCGGCGGGCAGGCCGAGATCAACTACAAGTTCGACACGCTGCTGCGGTCGGCCGACAGCCTGATGCTGTTCAAGTACATCATCAAGAACACCGCCTGGCAGGCCGGCAAGACGGCGACGTTCATGCCCAAGCCGCTGTTCGGTGACAACGGCTCCGGCATGCACTGCCACCAGAGCCTCTGGAAGGACGGCGAGCCGCTCTTCCACGCCGAGACCGGGTACGCGGGCCTCTCCGACACCGCCCGGCACTACATCGGCGGCCTGCTGGCGCACGCGCCGTCCCTGCTGGCCTTCACCAACCCGACGGTCAACAGCTACCACCGCCTCGTGCCGGGCTACGAGGCGCCGATCAACCTCGTCTACTCGGCGCGCAACCGCTCGGCCTGCTGCCGCATCCCGATCTCCGGCGACAGCCCCAAGGCCAAGCGCATCGAGTTCCGCGTGCCCGACCCGTCGGCCAACCCCTACCTCGCCTTCTCGGCGATGCTGATGGCCGGCCTCGACGGCATCAAGAACAAGATCGAGCCGCCGGCGCCGGTCGACAAGGACCTCTACGAGCTGCCGCCCGAGGAGGCCCTGGGCATCGACAAGGTGCCCGCGTCGCTGGACGCCGTCCTCGACCGGCTCGAGGTCGACCACGACTACCTCGTCGACGGCGGGGTGTTCACCCCCGACCTGATCGAGACGTGGATCGAGTACAAGCGGGAGAACGAGATCGACCCGATCCGCCTCCGCCCGCACCCGCACGAGTTCGCGATGTACTACGACATCTGATCGATCCCGCTCTCTGACCGGCAGGTTTGCCGGCTCAGAGTTCGCCAGCTCCGTCCGAGTCCGCACGAGCCGCCGGTCCTGAACCACCGGCGGCTCGTGCGGAATCGTCGTTGTCGGTGCCTCGGTGACCCGCAGGTCGAGGGCCGCGCGGCGGCTGCTCCGGCACGTAGAACTTCCGATCGGGCCCCTGGATTGCCGGGCGGCTATGAGGGGCACGCTCCCGTCCAGCGAGACCAGGGGGCTGCGCCGTAGGCCGTTCGATCGTCGGCGCGGCCGCCGACGGGAGGATGCCCATGAGCACCGGTACCGACTTCGCCGTGCCGGGGCGCGTACCGACGCCCGGCAGACCTCCGGAACCGTCGGGCCGGCTCAGCCGCTGGCTGCTGGAGCACCGGGTGCACCAGCCCGAGGGGCCGGGGGCCGAGGAGGGACATGGCCCGGGGCACCCGTGGTGGCAGGTGCTCTGCCTCACCGGGGTCGACTACTTCTCGACGCTCTCGTACCTGCCGGGCATCGCCGCGCTCGCCGCCGGAGCGCTCTCCCCGCTGGCCACGCTGCTCATCGTCGCGCTCACCCTGCTCGGCGTGCTGCCGATGTACCGACGGGTCGCCGCGGAGAGCCCGCACGGGCAGGGGTCGGTGGCGATGCTGGAGCGGCTGCTGCCGTTCTGGAAGGGCAAGATCTTCGTGCTCGTCCTGCTCGGCTTCGTCGCTACCTCGTGGATCATCACGATCACCCTGTCCGCGGCCGACGCCAGCGTGCACGTGCTCGAGAACCCCTTCTTCCCGGACTTCCTCGAGGGCCACGCCGTCGCGCTGACCGTCGGGCTGCTGCTGGTGCTGGGCGGGGTGTTCCTGCTCGGCTTCAGCGAGGCGGTGGTCGTCGCGATCCCGCTCGTCGTCACCTTCCTGGCGCTCAACGCCGTGATCGTCGTCGTCGGAATCGGCGACGTCCTCGCCGACCCCGACGCGCTGTCCGGCTGGACCGACCGGCTCTCGTCCGGCGGCGGCGTCGTCGGGCCGGCGATCGCGGCGTTCCCGCTGTTGGTTCTCGGCCTGTCCGGCTTCGAGACCGGGGTGAGCATGATGCCGCTGGTCGCCGCCGACGGCGCCGACGCCGAGCAGCGTCAGGCGGCCCGGATCCGCAACACCCGCAAGCTGCTCACCGCCGCGGCGATGATCATGAGCGTCTACCTGATCGCGACCAGCTTCATCACCACCGTGCTCATCCCGCCGGCCGAGTTCGAGGCCGGCGGGGACGCCAACGGCCGCGCGCTGGCCTATCTGGCGCACGAGCGCGTCGGCGAGGTCTTCGGCACCGTCTACGACATCAGCAGCGTGCTCATCCTGTGGTTCGCCGGGGCGTCGGCGATGGCCGGCCTGATCAACATCGTCCCGAGGTACCTGCCCGGCTACGGCATGGCGCCCGAGTGGGGCCGCGCGGTGCGCCCGGTGGTACTCGTCTACACGGCGATCAGCATCGCCCTCACCGTGGCTTTCCGCGCCGACGTCAACGCCCAGGCCGGCGCGTACGCCACCGGCATCCTGGCGATGATGGTCTCCGGCGCGGTCGCGGTCACCATCTCCGCCATCCGCCGGCACCGCCGCATGGCTGCCGTGGGATTCGGCGTGCTCACCCTGGTCCTGCTGTACGCGCTGGTCGACAACGTGATCGAGAAGCCGGACGGCCTCACCATCTCGGCGTTCTTCATCCTCGGCATCATCGTCATCTCGCTGGTCTCCCGGGTCACCCGCACCACCGAGCTGCGGGCCGACCACATCGAGTTCGACGAGACCGCCCGTCGGTTCGTCACCGACTCCCTGACCCACGACGGGCAGCTGCACCTGGTCGCCAACCGCCGCCAGGCCGGCGACAAGGCCGAGTACGAGGAGAAGGAGAGCGCCCAGCGCGGGATGAACCCCGTGCCCGGCGCCGCCGACGTCCTGTTCCTCGAGATCGACGTGGTCGACCCGTCGGAGTTCAGCGGAGTGCTGTGCGTCCGCGGCGTGGAGATCGCCGGCCACCGGGTGTTGCGCGCCGGTGCCCCGGCCGCACCGAACGCGATCGCGGCGATCCTGCTCGCGCTCCAGGCCGCGACCGGGGTGCGGCCGCACTGTTACTTCGAGTGGTCCGAGGGCAACCCGCTCGGCCACCTCTTCCGCTACCTGCTGCTCGGCCGCGGGGACACCCCGCCGGTCGTGCGGGAGATCATCCGCGAGGTCGAACCGGACCCGGCCGGCCGCCCGGGCATCCACGTGGGCGGCTGACAGAACACACGCGCCAGGCCGATCCGGCGCCCATCAACCCTCCATTCCGGGCTCGATACGCCGACCGTCCCACGGAGCTCTGGCGAGCCCTACCGTGAGCCGCACGACAGCGAGGTCTCGCACGGGAACCGACGAAGGGCTCGCATCATGCGTTGGGATGCCACCCGGGAATACCTGCGCGGGTCGCTGTGGGCGATTCCTACCGCGTGCGTGGCCGGCGCGCTGCTCCTCGGGATGCTTCTGTCGCAGGTGGACGTGAGCCCGACGTCACCCCTGGCCTTCCAAGGGACGGCGGACGACGCCCGGGGACTGCTGAGCGGCATCACCGGAACCATGATCACCGTCATCGCCGTCGTGCTCGGCCTCGCGGTCGTGGCGCTCCAGTTGTCGTCCACCCAGTTCTCGCCCCGGTTGCTGCGCAATTTCCTCCGCGACCGCTCGAACCAGGTCGTGCTGGGAGTCTTCGTCGGCACGTTCGCCTACAGCGCCGGTGGCCTGTTCACGGTGGGGGTCGCGAGCGGCGAGCGCAGCGACGAGTTCCCCCGATTCGCGGTGTCCGTCGCCATCGCTCTGCTGTTCCTGAGCCTCGCGCTGCTCGTCTTCTTCGCCGATCACCTGGCGCACTCCCTGCAGGTCGACTCCATCATGCGGGTCGTCGAGCACAGTGCACTCCCGGTGATCTGCGGAGACGTGTTCTCGGACGAAGGGGAGACGCCGGCGCCACCGGAGTGGGCGGTGTCCGTCACAGGGCGGCGATCGGGCTACATCCAGGCCGTCGACTTCCGGCACCTGCTGCACGCCGCAGTCCAACAGCACGCGACCGTGCGCCTCCGTGTCCACGTGGGCGAGCACGTGGTCGCCGGAACCGTCATGGCATGGGCCTGGAAGGCATCGGCGGAAGAGGCTCCCCCGTCGAGCCGCTCGATGTCCGTGGCCGTCGAGCACGCCGTGCGCATCGGCTTCGAGCGGACCCTCGAGCAGGACCTGGGACTGGGCTTCCGGCAGCTGGCCGACCCCGCGTGCAAGGCGCTGTCACCGGCGGTGAACGACCCGTACACCGCCGTCCAGGCGATCGATCACCTCGCCGTCCTGTTCGGAGCGCTGGCGGCCCGGCCCGTCGGCGACCACGTCGCCCGTGACGCCGAGGGCACCGTCCGGCTGATCGTGCCGGGACGGCGGTTCGCCGAGATCCTGACCATCACCGTGGGTCTGATCCGGCGCTACGGCGCCGCCGAGCCCAACGTCGTGTCCGCGCTGCTGCGGCTGCTCGCCATCTGCGCGGTCCTGGCGATCGAGGACCCCGGCCGGTGGTCGGACATCGAGCGACAAGCACAGCTGCTCGTGACCGATGCCGAGAGTGCGGTCCGCCAGGCAGCCGACCTGGCTCCCGTGTACGCGCACGCAGAGGCCCTCGACCGCGTGCTCCGCGACCGTCGGGCGCGGCTGTCGGGCCTCGACCAGCCGACCGGGTGAGGAGCCGGGACCCGGGCCGGTGCCGACGTCAGGAGCTCGTGAGGACGACGAGCTGCTGGGTCGCCCGCGTCATCGCGACGTAGCGGTCGACCGCTCCCTCGATGCCCGTGCCGAACGCCTCGGGGTCGACGAGGACGACGAGGTCGAACTCGAGGCCCTTCGCCAGCACCGGGGTCAGTGACCGGACCCGAGGCGTTCCGGGGAACGTGGGATCGCCGATGACGCAGGCGATCCCCTCCCCCTCGGCGTGCTCCACCAGCCAGGTGCCGACGATCGACCCCAGCTCCGACGAGGACCCGTGGACGACCGGCACGCCGCTGCTGCGGATGGAGGTCGGCACGTTGGCGTCGGGGAGCACCGCGCGGATGACCGGCTCGGCCTCGGTCATGACCTCCTCCGGCGTCCGGTAGTTGATCGTCAGGGAGGCCAGGGTGACCTCGTCGAGCCCGATCCGCGCGAGCCGTTCCTGCCACGACTCGGGAAACCCGTGCCGGGCCTGGGCGCGGTCCCCCACGACGGTGAAGCTGCGGGAGGGGCAGCGGAGCAGCAGCATCTGCCACTCCGCGTCGGTCAGCTCCTGGGCCTCGTCCACGACGACGTGCGCGAACGGGCCGGCGAGCACGTCGGGGTCGGCGGTGGGCAGGGCGCCCTCGTCGACCAGGGCGTCCCGCAGGTCCTGATGGCGCAGCGTCGTCATCAGCAACAGTTCGGAGTCGTCGGTCGCGATCAGCTCGTCGATGACGCCGGCCATGCGCTCGCGTTCGGCGGCGACGGTCGCCTCCCGCCGGCGCCTGCGCCGGGACGTCTCCGGATCGCCGAGCCGCTGCCGTGCGGCGTCCAGGAGGGGCAGGTCGGCGACCGTCCACGCCTGGGCGTCCTCGCGCTGCAGCGACCGGACCTCCTCCGGGCCGAGCCAGGGCGCGCACTTCCGCAGGTAGGCGGGCACGGACCACAGGTCTCCGACGAGATCGGCCGCCTCGAGCAGCGGCCACGCCCGGTTGAACGTCGCGAGCAGGTCCCCGTTCGACTGCAGCGACTTCCGCAGCAGCTCGTCGTCCTCGTCGCCGTCGTGCTTGTCCACCAGGATCGCGAGCAGCTCGTCCCACACCTGGTCCCGCGCCACGTTGTGCGGGGTACCGGGGTCCGGAGCCTCGAACGCCTCGGCCCAGTCCTCGGCGGTCAGCCGGAGATCGGACGAGTCGGTCTCGACCGTCATCCCCTTCGCAGGAGGCTCCTCGTAGAACCGCACCGCCGACTCGATCACCGTCGCCACGTGCATCGACGCCTTCTGCCGGGCCACGTCCGGATCGGCCTCGACGCCGGCCACGGCTCCCTCGGGAACGAGGTCGCGCAGCGTGCAGGTCGGCACGCCCTCCTCGCCGAGGCTGGGAAGGACGTCGGCGACGTAGGCGAGGTACGGCTGGTGCGGGCCGACGAACAGCACGCCTCCCCGGCGCGACCCGAGGCGGGATTCGGAGTACAGGAGGTAGGCGGCCCGGTGCAGGGCGACGACCGTCTTGCCCGTTCCGGGGCCGCCGTCGACGACCAGGGCGCCACGGGACCCTGACCGGATGATGGCGTCCTGGTCGGCCTGGATGGTGCCGAGCACGTCGCGCATCCGGTCCGAGCGGTTGCTGCCCAGGCTGGCGATGAAGGCGGACTGGTCGTCGAGCGCGGCGGCGTGCCCGTCGAACCCGTCCGGGGTGAACACCTCGTCCCAGTAGTCGGTGATCCGGCCGCGGGTCCAGCGGTACCTGCGGCGGCTGGCCAGACCCATCGGGTTGGCGTGGGTCGCCCCGAAGAACGGCTCGGCCGCCGGGGACCGCCAGTCCAGCAGCAGCCGGCGGCCGGCACTGTCGGTGAGCCCGAGCCGTCCGACGTACACGGGCTCGGAGCCGTCGGCACCGTCCATGCGGCCCAGGCACAGGTCGAGACCGAAGCGTCGCAGCGTGCGCAGCCGAGCGGTGAGCCGGTGCACCTCCAGGTCGCGGTCCAGCGCCTCCTGGCCGATGCCGCCGGGCGCCCGGCGCCCGGCATCCAGGCGTACGGACAGCTCGGCGATCGTCTGCTCCAGGGTCTCCGCCATGACGGCGAAGTGCTGCTCGTCGCGGGCGATCAGCGCCGGGGCGGACTTGGCCTCGAGTCGGTCGGGAAGATCGAACGCCACCAGGGGCAAGGGACGACTCCTGTTTCCGCAGGTCTGGGCAGTGCTCGGCGAGTGTGGGGCACCACCGGGGTCTTGCCGCAAGCCCCCGCCTGCGCTATACGTTGAAGTGGAAGGACCGCCTCCTTCCCCGGTCGCGAGCCACCGCGACATCCGATCTCGACTGCTGACGACCGCGTCGTCGCCGATTTGATCGAATCCAGAAAGAGGACCAGACTCGCGAGTGTGCCGGCCGCCTCCGAGCTCTCGAGCATGCTGCGGAGTGCCGCCCTGCGCGTGACGCGCCCGCGCCTCGCGGTGCTCGCGGCGGTGCACGACCACCCCCACGCCGACACCGACGCGATCAAGCAGGCCGCCCGCCGCGAGGCCGGCGACGTGTCCCACCAGGCCGTCTACGACGTGCTGCGCACGCTGACCGACGTCGGTCTGGTGCGCCGCATCCAGCCCGCGGGCTCCGTGGCGCGCTACGAGGCCCGGGTCGGGGACAACCACCACCACCTCGTGTGCCGGTCGTGCGGGGCCATCACCGACGTCGACTGCGCCGTCGGCGAGAGCCCCTGCTTGACTGCCTCGGACGACGCGGGCTACCTGATCGACGAGGCCGAGGTCATCTACTGGGGCCGGTGCCCCGCGTGTGCCACCAGCAGTTCGAGGACAACAGCGACAGGGAGAGAACCGACGTGACCGAGCGCTTTGGTGAGAGCGACAAGACGGCGACCGCGAGCGTCAGCGAGAGCGAAAACCCGGGGATGCCCTCCCCGGAGCCGGCGCCGCACCGGCCGAGGACGAACAAGGACTGGTGGCCCAACCAGCTGGACCTCTCCGTCCTGCGTCAGCACGCACCCGCCTCCAGCCCGCTCGGCGGCGACTTCGACTACAAGAAGAAGTTCGCCGAGCTCGACGTCGAGGCGCTGAAGCGGGACGTCACGGAGGTGATGACCACCTCGCAGGACTGGTGGCCGGCCGACCACGGCCACTACGGCGGGCTGTTCATCCGCATGAGCTGGCACGCCGCCGGCACCTACCGCATCGAGGACGGCCGCGGCGGCGGCGGCAGCGGGTCGCAGCGCTTCGCCCCGCTCAACAGCTGGCCCGACAACGCCAACCTCGACAAGGCGCGCCGCCTGCTCTGGCCGGTCAAGCAGAAGTACGGCCAGAAGATCTCCTGGGCCGACCTCCTGGTCTTCGCCGGCAACGTCGCCCTGGAGTCGATGGGCTTCCAGACCTTCGGCTTCGGCTTCGGGCGCGAGGACATCTGGGAGCCGGAGGAGATCTTCTGGGGTCCCGAGGACAGCTGGCTCGGCGACGAGCGCTACAGCGGCGACCGCGAGCTGTCCGGGCCGCTGGGCGCCGTCCAGATGGGTCTCATCTACGTCAACCCCGAGGGTCCCAACGGCAACCCCGACCCGCTGGCCGCGGCCCGGGACATCCGGGAGACCTTCCGGCGCATGGCCATGAACGACGAGGAGACGTTCGCGCTCATCGCCGGCGGGCACACCTTCGGCAAGACACACGGCGCCGCGGACGCCGAGGAGTACGTCGGGCCGGAGCCGGAGGGCGCCCCGCTCGAGGAGCAGGGCCTCGGCTGGAAGAACCGGTACGGCAGCGGCAAGGGCCGGGACACGATCACCAGCGGCCTCGAGGTCACCTGGACGCCCACGCCGACGAAGTGGGACAACAGCTTCCTGGAGACCCTCTACGGCTGGGAGTGGGAGCTCTCCGAGAGCCCGGCGGGCGCCAAGCAGTGGGTCGCCAAGGACGCCGGCAACGTCATTCCGGACCCGGAGACCAACGAGCTCACGCGCAAGCCGACGATGCTCACCACCGACCTGGCGCTGCGGTTCGACCCCGTCTACGACGAGATCGGCCGGCGGTTCCTCGCGAACCCCGACGAGTTCGCCGACGCCTTCGCGCGGGCCTGGTACAAGCTGCTGCACCGCGACATGGGCCCCGTCTCGCGCTACCTCGGCCCGTGGGTTCCCGAGCCCCAGCTGTGGCAGGACCCGGTCCCGCCGGTCGAGGGTGAGCTGATCACCGACGCCGACATCACCGCCCTCAAGGCGACGATCCTCGACTCCGGTCTCTCGGTCTCCCAGCTCGTGACCACGGCGTGGGCGTCGGCTGCCAGCTACCGCCACACCGACAAGCGCGGCGGCGCCAACGGCGCGCGGATCCGGCTCGAGCCCCAGCGGAACTGGGCGGTCAACGAGCCGGAGCAGCTCTCTTCGGTGCTGCGGACCCTCGAGGAGATCCAGCAGGCGTTCAACCTCTCGCAGTCCGGCCGGACGGTCTCGCTGGCCGACCTGATCGTCCTGGGCGGCTGCGCGGCGATCGAGAAGGCGGCGAAGGACGCCGGGGTCGACGTCACGGTGCCGTTCACGCCGGGACGCACGGACGCCTCGCAGGAGCAGACCGACGTCGAGTCGTTCCGCGTCCTCGAGCCGCGGGCCGACGGTTTCCGCAACTACCTGCGCGACGGCGAGAAGCTGCCGGCGGAGATGCTGCTCGTGGACCGGGCCTACATGCTGTCGCTGGCTCCGCCGGAGATGACGGTGCTGGTCGGTGGCCTGCGCGCCATCGGCGTGGGCCACGGCCAGGCGGGCCACGGCGTCTTCACCGCCCGGCCCGGGGCGCTAACGAACGACTTCTTCGTCAACCTCCTCGACGCGGGGACGGAGTGGAAGACGTCGGCCACCGCCGAGAACGTGTACGAGGGCCGGGACCGCGCCTCGGGCGACGTGAAGTGGACCGCCACCGCGGTCGACCTCGTCTTCGGGTCCAACGCCGAGCTGCGGGCGATCGCCGAGGTCTACGCCGGCGACGACGCGAAGGAGAAGTTCGTCCGCGACTTCGTGGCGGCGTGGGACAAGGTCATGACCCTCGACCGGTTCGACCTCGCGCGCTAGCCGAGGCGGGAGAACGGGTCGACGGTGGCGGGCGGCGCCGCCGTCGACCCGGCCGCCACCGGGCCGGGCGCCTGGATCCTGTCCCGGAGCCGCCGCTGAGCGCTCACCCGTGCTCCAGGACCACCCGCCACTCCACGCCGGTGGCGCCGCAGTCGAACCCCTGGATCGTCGACTCCTCGTAGGTGCCGGCGAGCCGGCCCTGGACGGCCACCAGCTCCAGCCGCCATTGCGCGCTGTGAGTGGGTGCTCCGCCGCAGGTCGGCGCGAGCTCCGGCGGCAGCGGTCCGGCCGCACGGTACCGGCCGTCCTCGAACCTCAGCGGAGGGCTGCCGTAGCCGCGGTCGAAAGGGGTGACGACGCATGGCTCCGACGAGCAGTCGACGGTGAGCGACACCGTGCGCTCCCCGGAGCAGTCCTCGTCGTCGAACCCGGCGCAGCGGGTCTGCGACCCCTCGCCGGACCACTCCCCCGCCAGCTCGGCCGCCGGCAGCTCGCTGCCGCCCGCCGGGACCGCGTCCGACCGGGTGCGGGGAGCCGGCCCGTCACCCAGGACGACGTACGCGGCCACCACGGCCGCCACGATGCCGGCCAGCGCCAGCGGGATGCCGACGGTGAGCCACCGGGAAGGCCGGCCGGACGGCGATGAGCGCGGTCGGCGGGCAGTGCCCCGGGAGCTGCGGGCCCATCCGCTGAACGGATCGGTCACCGGCCACCTCCGAGAGCGCCGCGAAGCCGCGGGCGTGCCGCCATTGTGCGGCTCCGCGGCGTCGTCCCGCTTTCGAGCGAACGGCCCCCGACCGGATGGCCGGCCGCCCTCGCCGGGCAGATGATCTTCCCGGGCCCCGGTCGCCTGCCGTCGACCGGACGAGCCGCTCCGCATGGGGAGGGCGCGTGACCGACGGGCTGGTTCTCCTCGCGGCGTGGCTCGAGTTCCTCTGCCTCCTCGCCGTGCTCGGCTACCTCCTCCTCCGGAGGCGTCGGTGAGGCGCGCCGTCTGGCCGGTTGCGGCGGCGCTCCTGGCCGGCGGCTGCGTCGCGCCGGCACCCACCACCGCGGACTACGAGTCGAAGGCCGCCATGGCGGCCGACGCGGCGGTCTCCGAGGCCCGCACCGCGGTGCTCGCGGCGGACGCGTACGTCCACGGCCGGCTGACCGCGGCCTACCTCGAGCCCGTCCTCGTCGACGCCGAGGAGGCTCTCGGGTCGGTCCGGGCGACGTTCGACTCGGTGCAGCCCCCGGCGACGGCGGGTGCGGATGCCCTGCGGGAGACGCTCGACCCGCTCCTCGAGGACGCCGGATCGGCGGTCACCGACCTGCGCATCGCGGCCCGACGGGACGCCCGCGACGACCTCGCGGACACCGCTGCCGAGTTGTCGGACGTCGCCGACGACCTCGAGGCCTTCGGGACGGAGCACGCGACGTGAAGCGCGTCCTGTCGGTCTTCCTCGGCATCCTGACCGCCATCGGCGGGTTCGTCGACATCGGAGACCTGGTCGCCAACGCACTGGTGGGCTCCCGCTTCGGCCTGTCCCTGGCATGGGCGACCCTGCTGGGGGTCGTGGGCATCTGCGTGTTCGCCGAGATGTCCGGCCGCGTCGCCGCGGTGAGCGGCCGAGGCACGTTCGACCTGATCCGCGAGCGGCTCGGGCCGCGGGTGGGGCTGCTGAACCTGGCGGCGTCCCTGCTGGTCACCCTGCTCACCTTCACCGCCGAGATCGGCGGCGTGGCCCTCGCCCTCGAGCTGGCGACGAGCGTGAACTACCTGCTGTTCGTGCCCATGGTCGGTCTCGCCGTGTGGCTGGTGATCTGGCGGGTGAAGTTCTCGACGCTGGAGGACGTGTTCGGCCTGCTGGGGCTGGCGCTCGTCGTCTTCGCCGTCGCCCTGTGGCAGCTGAACCCGTCGTGGGGCGACCTCGTCCACCAGATCGCCGTCCCCGCCAAGCCGGCCGACGAGGACCTGCCGACGTACTTCTACTACGCGATCGCGCTGTTCGGCGCCGCGATGACCCCCTACGAGGTCTTCTTCTTCTCCTCGGGCGGCGTCGAGGAGCACTGGAAGCCCACCGACGTCGGCACCGCCCGGGCGAACGTGTTCATCGGCTTCCCGCTCGGCGGGCTGCTGTCCCTCGCGATCGCCGGCTGCGCGGCGCTGGTGCTGCTGCCGAACGGCATCGCCGTCGACACGCTCGGCCAGGTCGGCCTGCCCGTCGCCGTGGCGGCCGGGAAGGTCGCGCTCGCCGTCGCCATCCTCGGCTTCGTGGCCGCCACCTTCGGCGCCGCGATCGAGACGGGCCTCTCCACGGGCTACGCCACCGCCCAGTACTTCGGCTGGCAGTGGGGCAAGTACGTCCGGCCGCGGCAGGCTGCCCGCTTCCACACGCTCGTGCTGCTCGCGGTGATCGGCGGGGTGGCCGGGGTGCTCACCACGGCGGATCCCATCAAGGTCACCGAGTACTCCATCGTGTTCTCCGCTGTCGCCCTGCCCCTGACGTACTTCCCCATCCTCGTCGTGGCCAACGACCCCGGGTACATGGGCCGGCACGTCAACGGGCGGCTGGCCAACGCGCTCGGATCGGTCTTCCTCGTGGTCATCGGCATCGCCGCGGTGGCCGCCATCCCCCTGATGATCGTCACGGCGGCGGGACAGTGACATGACGAAGAGGCCCTTCGACCTGAAACTGCGGCTGCTCGACCGGCAGGTCGTCGACCCGGACGACGCGCTCCTCTGCAAGGTCGACGACGTGGAGTTCGAGCAGGATGGGGACGGCGCCTGGTACGTCGCCGCCCTGCTCTCCGGTCCCCAGGCCCTCGGTCCCCGGCTGCCCGGCCTGCTCGGCCGGTGGGTGATGGCCGTCGACCGCCGGCTCTCGCTGAAGGCGCGGGTGCCGCCGCACCGGATCCCGTTCGAGCGGGTCACCGACCTCGGCAGCGCGATCACGGTCGAGTGGTCGGACGACGATCCGTCGCTCGCACCGCTCGAGGACTGGGTCCGCCGGCACGTCGTGGACCGCATTCCGGGGAGCCGCCATGAGAGCGAGTGACCTCCTGCGGTCGAGGGTGCTCACCGCGGACGACGAGGTGCTGGGCTACGTCACCGACCTGCAGTGCACGCTGGATGGCCCGTCACGCGGCGCGGTGCCGGCACCACGTCTGCGCGGGCTCGTGGTGACCCCGCGGCTGACCGGCTCCTCGCTCGGCTACCAGCAGCGCGGCCACCGCGGCCCGTGGCTGATCGGCGCCCTCGTGCGGTGGCTGCACCGGAACAGTCGCGTCGTCGACTGGGACCTGGTCGACGAGGTCCGGTCGGGCGAGATCCGGCTCAAGGCCGACGCCGACACCTGACGGCACCGCGAGGGGTCAGGCCAGCTGGAGCGCTCGCCCGGTCTCCGATGCCCGTGCGGCCGCCCGCGCCCAGCCGGCCATGCCGGCGATGAGCAGGATGAACGGCGCGAACGCGACGTCGAACGGCAGGGGGACGGCACTGGGCAGGATGGCCAGCCCGAGCGCGATCGCGGACCACAGCGGCGCGATGCCCCCGCGGTACAGGCCGACGCCGAGCAGCAGCAGCCCGATCAGGAGCGGCGCCAGGAACAGCAGGAACGTGACGACGGCGAAGACCGCCGACTCGCCCTGCCGCTCGTAGAGAGCGGCCATCCCGGCGCGATCACCCTCGAGCAGCAACGGCAGCTGGAGGAACATCCCCTGGTGGACGGCGTAACCCACCGCCCCGACCACGGCGAGCGCGGCACCGATGCCGCCGGCGAGCCCGCCGCGCCGGCGCAGCAGGGGCACCAGCCCGAACACCGCCGGCAGAAGCAGCACCGCTGAGGCGATGCCGAGCCAGATCCAGGCGGCCAGCCGGCCGGGCTGGGCCTCGATCGCCGCGAAGGATGCGGCGCCGTCGTCACTCAGGTCGGGCGACACGAGCTCGGAGGCGAGCAGCAGGGTCGGGGCGGCGATCAGGCAGATCGTGGTGAGGCGTGGCATCGGAGGCTCCTTCGACGAGAGGTGGACGACGCCGAACGCTAGGAATCCCGGCCCTGCCTCCGCGTCCTCCCCGGCGACGGTCTTTCCCTCCACTTCCGGGCGTTCCCCCTGGTCAGCGGATCGTTGCGCCGGAGGAGCGGGATCGTCGCGCGCGACGATGTGGACGCCCCTCCGCGGCGCTACCGTCGCGCGATGGCGCTGGAGCACGGCACAGCGGACGTCGATCGCCGGATCGACCTGCTCCTGGCCGTGGCGCTCGCGGGAGCCGTCCAGGCGGAGGTCTGGATCTGGTGGGTCGAGGTGGAGCAGGGCCCGAAGGCGGTGGCCGCGGCCTTCGGGCTGGCACTTGCCGTCCCGCTGATCTGGCGCCGCCGCCGTCCGCTGGCGTCGGTGGTGGCTGTCGTCGCCGTCTACGCCACGTGGATCGCGGTCGCGCCGCCGCGCGGTTCGCTGATGCCCTACCTGGTGGTGCTGGTCGCCGCCTACTCGGTGGCCGCGCACGGGTCGTCGCGCCAGTCGTGGACGGGGCTGGGGCTGACCGTCGCGGCGGAGGTGCTGCTCGTCGCCCGCACGACCAACGACCTCGCCGACTACGCCTTCATCCTGTCGTTCCTGATCGGCGCCTGGCTGGCCGGCCGCGGCATGCGGGTGCGGCAGCAGCGCGCCGACGAGCTGTTCGGCCGAGCGGTGAAGGCGGAGGTCGAACGCGAGGAGAAGGCGCGGGCCGCCGTGGCCGAGGAGCGCGGCCGGATCGCGCGGGAACTGCACGACATCATCAGCCACAGCGTGAGCGTGATGGTCGTGCAGGCCGGGGCCGCCGAGCAGGTCCTCGACTCCGACCGCGACCAGGTGCGGACCTCGCTGCTGGCGATCCAGCAGACCGGCCGGGACGCGCGGCTGGAGCTCCGACGGCTGCTCGGCGTCCTGCGCACCGGGGACGACCACCGACCGGGGTACGGCCCTCAACCCGGACTCGCCCAGCTCGCTGACCTGGCTGCGCAGCTCCGCGGGTCCGGGATGGAGTTGGCCGTCCGCGTCGAAGGCACGGCACGTCCCCTGCCGCCTGGCCTGGATCTCGCGGCCTACCGGATCGCCCAGGAAGCGGTCACCAACGCGGTGAAGCACTCCGGGGCGCGGCATGCCGACGTCGTCGTCCGGTGGGGCCGGGACGCGGTGACCATCGAGGTCCTCGACGACGGGACGGCGGGCGCCGCGGGCACCGACGGCGGGTTCGGCCTCGACGGCATGCGGGAACGGGCCGCGTTGTACGGCGGCGAGCTCGAGCACGGACGGCGTCCCGACGGTGGATTCGGGGTCCGGGCCCGGCTCCCCCTGCCCCCGGTCGAGCCGTGATCCGCGTCCTCGTCGCGGACGACCAGGCGCTGGTCCGGGGCGGTTTCCGGCTGATGATCGACGCGCAGCCCGACATGGAGGTGGTCGGCGAGGCCGCCGACGGCGCCACCGCCGTCGCCCTGGCGCGGGAGCTGGTGCCCGACGTCGTCCTCATGGACATCCGGATGCCCGGGATGGACGGGCTCGAGGCGACCCGGCGGGTGCTCAGCGAGGCGCCGGACAGCGTGCGTGTGCTGATCCTGACCACGTTCGACCTGGACGAGTACGTCTACGAGGCGACCCGGGCCGGCGCCAGCGGCTTCCTCGTCAAGGACGTGGCGCCCGCGGACCTGGCGCACGGCGTCCGGACGATCGCCGCCGGCAACGCACTGCTTGCTCCGAGCGTCGTCCGTCGGCTGCTCGAGGAGTTCGTCCGCCGGCCCGCACCCGGGACGACGCCACCCCTCGACCCGCTGACGGAGCGCGAGCGGGAGGTGCTGGGCCTCATCGGGCGGGGACTCAGCAACGACGAGATCGCCGGCCGGCTGTTCATCAGCGGGACGACGGTGCGCACGCACGTGACCCACGTGCTGCAGAAGCTCGGCCTCCGGGACCGCATCCAGGCGGTCGTCCTCGCCTACGAGTCGGGTCTCGTCCGGCCCGGGGAGCAGTAGCGCTGCGTCACGGCGGGCCCGGCCGCACTGCGCCGGCCGCAGGTACGGGCCGGTATCCGTTGCCCCCCGTGGCCTGCCGGTCTACCTTCCGGCCCCGTCGTCGCGGGGGACTGAATCGTCAGTCAGGAGCAGCACGATGCTCAACAGCAGCATGGTCGAGGCCAACATCCCGGCGAGCGACCTCGCTCGGGCACGCGACTTCTACGCCGACAAGATGGGTCTCACACCGACCCAGGAGTTCGGCGGTGAGGCCCTGGCCTACCGCACGGCCGGCGGCACGGCGTTCAACATCTACCGCACGGACTACGCCGGCCAGGCCGGGCACACCATCGCCCAGTGGCACGTCGACGACATCGAGGCCGAGGTCCACGACCTCAAGGCCAAGGGCGTCACCTTCGAGGTCTACGACATGCCCGGCGTGCGGTGGGACGGCGAGATCGCCTCCATGGAGGGCATGGGCCGCGCGGCCTGGTTCAAGGACAGCGAGGGCAACATCATGTGCGTCGACCAGCCGGAGTCCCGCGGCTGACAGGAGCACCCCTCGTCAGGCGTGGTGGAGGTCGGCGAACGCCTCCGGAGGGAACTCGCAGTCGGTGTTCCCCACGGCCAGGCACCGGTAGGTGGCGGTCGCCGCCTCCTCGAGGTTCAGCGCCCGCCGGAACGCCATGCCGACGTCGGCACCAAGCGCCGAGCAGCCGTGGTGGGACAGCACGATGCAGTCGTGCTCACGGGCCTGCTCGGCCGCGCCGTCGGCCAGCTCGTCGGAACCGTTCGGGAAGTAGGGCACGGTGCCTACCGACCGCACGTAGTAGGCGTGGTCGAGGGTGATCAGCCGGATGCGATGGCCCAGGGCGTCGACGAGGACGGCGTGCTGCGGGTGTAGGTGGACGACGGCGTTCACGTCGGGGCGCGCCCGATAGGTGCGCTGGTGCAGCTTCCACTCGCTCGAGGGCCGCTCGGCTCCGCCGAGGACGTCACCGTCGAGCGACATGACGCTGAAGTCGTCGGCGGTCAGCCGGTCGAGCCAGGTGCCGGCGCCGGTCACGACGAACTGGTCGCTGCCGGGCAGCCGCGCCGACAGGTTGCCCCCGCTGGCCAGCGCCAGCCCGCCGGTGACGGCGAGCCGGCCCACCTCGGCGAGCTGGTCGACGAGGTCGCCCCTCGTCCGAGCCGTCCTCACGGCAGCCGGACCAGGGCGTCCAGGGCCACGTCGATGCCGCGCTCCACCCCGGCCGCGACGACGTCGCGGTGCGGGTCGTACCCGGTGGTCTCCCGCAACTCGTCGGCGGCGACCCCGTCGATGACCAGCACGCCACCGGTGGTCAGCCCGTGCAGCGAGCCGTGCACCAGCAGCGCCGAGAGCTCCATCTCGATGGCCAGGACCCCGGCCCGCACGTACGCCGGCATCGACACCGGCAGGAGGCCCGGGTAGAACGCGGCCCGGGTCCAGACCAGCCCACGGTGGTGCGGGGCCGACCGCTCCCGCGCGGCAGCCACGAGGGCGAGGACCGCCTCGGCGCTGGCGGTGGCGGGGTACTCCGGCGGCACCAGCTGCTGGGTGACGCCGTCGTCGCGCACGCACGCCTCGGCGATCACCAGGTCGCCGTCGCCGATGCCCGCCTGCATGGCGCCGGCCGTGCCGAGCCGCAGGATCGTGCGCACGCCCGCGTCGGAGAGCTCCTGGAACAGGCAGATCGCGCCCGGTCCCCCGACGCCGTGCGAGGAGACGACGACGTCGACGCCCTGCCACGAGCCGCGGAACGTCCGGTACTCGCGTGCCCAGGCCACCTCCGTGGGGTCGTCCAGGCGCTTGGCGACGCGCTCGGCGCGGAACGGGTCGCCGACGACGACCGCCCGCGGCGGGAGCCCGGTGCGCGGGATGCGGGTCACCGGCAGCAGTTCGCTCACGCTTCGTCCTCGTAGTACGAGTACAGGTCCTGCGGCGAGAACCGGCCGCGGTCGGTGACCACCGTCCGCACGTAGCGCGGCGGGGTGATGTCGAAGGCCGGGTAGATGCCGGTGACCCGGTCCGACGCGGTCCGCCGTCCCAGGGTGTGCAGCACCTCGTCACCGTCGCGGTCCTCGAGCTCGACGGCGTCGGCGCTGGGCGCCTGGCGGTCCGGCGCCTGGACGAGCGCCACGTAGGGGACGTCGAACGCGTGCGCGGCGATGGCGATCTGCAGCGTGCCCACCTTGTTCACCACGTGGCCGTCCATCGTGACGCGGTCGGCCGCGGTCACGAACCGGGTGACCTGCCCGCGGCTCATCAGGTGCGCCGCCATCCCGTCGGTGATCAGCCGGGTGGGCACGCCCATCTCGGCCAGGCTCTCCGAGGTGAGCCGGGCGCCCTGCAGGTAGGGCCGGGTCTCGGTGCAGATCGCGTCGATGCGCTTGCCGGAGCGCAGCACCGCGGCGACGGTCTCGGTGATGTAGGACTCCGCCCAGCAGTGGGTCAGGACGGTGGCCCCGTCGGGGATGAGGACGGCGGCGTGCGCCCCCATGACGCGGCTGCGGGCGAGGTAGCGGTTCCCGGCGTCGAGCGCAGCGCGCTCGACCGTCGCGGCCAGCGGCTCCCCCGCGGCCAGCGTCGTCTCGGTGACCTCCAGCAGCTCGGCGACGACGTCCCGGATCTGGTTGTTCGTCTTCCGGGTGTCCACCAGCCGGCGGCCGGCCGCCACCATGAAGTCCCGCCGCTGCTCGGCGGTCGAGAGCCGGTCGGCGTCCCGGGCCGCGAGCGTCATGCCCCCGGCGGCGGCGAAGAGCGGACCGCTGCTCTGCGTCACCATGTCCTCGATCGCCTTGGCGACCTCCTCGTGGTTCCGGCAGGTCACCCAGCTCTTCTCGAACGGGAAGACGCGGCGGTCGAGGATGCGCACCGCATCGGGCTCGATCAGCACGTTCTGGCTGATGATCGTCGGGACGGGCACGTCGACGGGGGTCGTCACTGAGGTCTCTCCGAGGGTGAGGCGGGGTGCGGACGGCGGGCGGGACCGCGGTCACTCGAGGGACACGTGGCTGCTCGCCGCGGGGTTGGCCACCGGTGGCCGGTCGGCGGACGGCGGGGGTTCGCCGGGTGCCCGGCCCAGGGCGCGGCGGGCGCGCAGGCTGGCCACGATCAGCGCGATCAGGGTGAGCACGTACGGCGTCGCCGCGGCCACCTGGGAGGGCAGCCCGACGCCCTGCAGCCGGAAGCCGAAGGCCTCGGCGGCCGCGAACAGCAGGGCGGCGAGCAGCACGCCGAACGGTGCCGCCTGGGCGAGCAGCACCGCGACCACGGCGACCCAGCCCCGGCCGGCGGTCATGTTGTGCGAGAAGAGCACGACGTTGCCCAGCGACAGCTGGGCGCCGCCGAGGCCGCAGAGCACGCCGCTGGCCAGGACCGCGCCGTAGCGATACTTCGTGGTGTCCACGCCCAGGCTGCGGGCGGCCTCGGGTGCCTCGCCGACACCCTGGAGCCGGAAGCCCCAGACGTGCCGCCGGAGGAACACCGCGAGGACGGGCACCAGCAGCCAGGCGAGGTAGGTCAGCGGCGTCTGCCCGAGGATCGTCGGCAGGCCCTGCAGGTCGGGGTCGGTGAACGTGCCCTGGTGGCCGAAGACCGTCCGCAGCAGGAAGGCGGTCAGCCCGACCGCCAACAGGTTGAGCGCAATCCCGACGATGATCTCGTCGCCGCCGTAGCGCACCGAGGCGATCGCGAGCAGCGCCGCCATCGCCGCGCCGGCCAGCATGCCCGCGAGCACGCCGACCCAGGCCGAGCCGGTGAACCAGCTCCCGGCGACCGCGGCGAACGCGCCGACGAGCATGAAGCCCTCGAGGCCCACGTTGAAGACGCCGGCCTTGGCGCAGATGGCACCGCCGAGAGCGGCCAGCAGGATCGGGGTGAGCGCCCGCAGGATCGACGGGATCAGCGAGGCGTCCACCAACTCCGCGAGGACGCTCATGCCCTGTCCTTCCGGGTGCGGCGCGCGGTCGCGGCCACCGCCGCCGCCAGGATGACGATCACCGTCGCCTGCAGGATCGAGCTGAGCTCGCGGGGCACCTCGGTCTCCCGCTCCATCCCGAAGCCGCCGACCTGCAGGGCGGCGAAGAACACCCCGGCCGCGACGGCGCCCAGCGGGTGCGCCCGGGCGAGCAGGGCGGCGAGCAGCCCGGTCCACGTGTAGCCCGGGACGACGAGCGCGCCGTCGATGTACCGGTACGGGACCGAGAGGACCACCATCGCCCCGACCAGGCCAGCGATCCCCCCGCCGGTGAACATCAGCCGGGTCACCATGCGCGGCACGTCGACCCCGGCGTACTCGGTGAACCGGCGGTTGTGCCCGGTCAGCCGCACCTCGTAGCCGAACGGCGTCCGGGAGTCGACCTGCACGACCAGCACGATGACGACGAGCAGGATCAGCGCGCTGAGCCCGACCCCGGCGAACACCGGCATCCGGTACGCCTCGTCGAACACCCGGCTCTGCGGCAGGCCCGTGCCCGGGTCGCGCAGCGGGAACCGCACCAGGTAGGAGGCGAACGCGACCACCGGGTAGGAGATCAGCAGCGAGCTGACCAGCAGCGGCACGCCGAGCCGGTTCTCCAGGACGGCCGGGACGGTGCCCAGCAGCGCGCCGGCGAGCGCCCCGGCGGCCAGCGCGGCGACCAGGGACACCGGCATGGGGAGCGGCACGGTCGCGGCGACGACGGCGGCGGTGATCCCGCCCAGCACGATCTGCCCCTCGCCCCCGAGGTTGACCACACCGGCCCGCAGGGGGACGGCGACGGCCAGCGCCATGCCGACCACCGGGACGGCCACGATCAGGGTGTTGCGCCACTGGGTCGACCCGAAGGCGCCCTCCACCATGGCCGCGTACGCCTCGATCGGGTTCCCGCCGGCACCCAGCAGCATGACCGAGCCGATCAGCAGGGCCCCGACGACCGACAGGAAGACCGGCGAGCGCAGCACGCCCCGGACACGGGCGGCAGGGGTGGCGACCGGAGGCGCCGTCGGCGTCGTCATGCCCCGGCCCCCTGCGCGGAGGCCGTCGCGGGGATGCCGGCCATCGCCAGACCCACGTTCTCCTCCGTCGCCTCGGAGCGGGCGAACTCGGCCACCACCCGCCCGCCGAACATGACCAGCAGCCGGTCGGACAGCGCCATCAGCTCGCTCAGCTCGGCCGAGGCGAGCAGCACCGCGTGACCGGCGTCCCGGTAGGCGCGCAGCCGCGCGTGGATGTTCTCGATCGCGCCGATGTCGACGCCCCGGGTGGGCTGGTCGACCAGCAGCACCGGGGCGTCGTGCGCCATCTCCCGGCCGACGACCAGCTTCTGCAGGTTCCCGCCCGAGAGGGTGCCGGCGGGGACGGCCGGGCTGCTCACCTTGATGTCGAAGTGCTCGATGATCTGCCGGGCATGGGTGCGGACGGCGCGGCGGTCCAGCCGCCAGCCGCGGCGCAGCGGCGACCGGCGGTGGAAGCCCACCGCCAGGTTGTCGGCGACCGAGGCGGCCACCGCCGAGCCGGTCGCCGCCCGGTCCTCGGGGATGTAGGCGATGCCGACCTCCCGACGGCGGCCCGCCGGCAGGGCCTCCACCGGGACGGTCCCCACCCGGATCGAGCCCGAGCGCGCGGGACGCAGCCCCGCGATCGCCTCCAGGAGCTCGACCTGCCCGTTGCCCGCCACGCCGGCGATGCCGACGATCTCGCCGGACCGCACGGACAGCGACACGTCGTCCACCACCGGCCGGCCGGTCGGAGGGCCGACGGTGAGGCCGTCCACCCGGAGCATCGCCTCCGCGGGCGCGCCCGGCACGTACCGGCCGTCGAGGTCGACGGCCCGCCCGGTCATGTGCCGGGCGATCTCGGCGCCGGTCGTCTCGCCGGTGACCAGCCGGGCGACCGTCCGCCCGTCGCGCAGCACGGTCACGTTGTCGCTGAGCTCGAGGACCTCGCCGAGCTTGTGGGTGACGATGACGACGGTGCGGCCGGCGTCGCGCAGGCCCCGCAGCACGTCGAAGAGCAGCCGGGTCTCCTGCGGGGTGAGCACGGCGGTCGGCTCGTCGAGGATGAGCACCTGCGCCTCGCGGTGCAGCGCCTTGAGGATCTCCACCCGCTGCAGCACGCCGACCGAGAGGGTGCGCACCCGCGCCCTGGGGTCGACCTTGAGCCCGTACCGCTCGGAGAGGTCCTGCACCGCCGTGACGGCGGCCCGGCGGTCGAGCAGCCCGGCCGTGCCCCGGGTCTCGGCCCGGTAGACGACGTTCTCGGCCACCGTCATGGACGGGAACAGGCGGAACGCCTGGTGGACCATGCCCATGCCGGCCCCGACCGCCTCGACCGGGGAGCGGAAGGTGACCGGCCGGCCGTCGACCCGGATCTCGCCCGCGTCCGGGGACAGCAGCCCGTAGAGCACCGACATCAGGGTGGACTTGCCCGCCCCGTTCTCGCCGACCAGCGCGTGGATCTCCCCGGCGGCGAGCGCGAGATCGGCCGCGTCGTTCGCGACCACGTCGCCGAACCGCTTGACGATGCCGGTCATCTCGACCCGGGGCGGGCCCGCCGGTTCCCCGGCGGGCCCGGAGGCGTCAGCCCTCGGCCGGGTCATCCACGGTCACCTCGCCGGACACGATCTGGTCGCGGACCGACTGCACCTGGTCGATGACGTCCTGGTGGTCGGCGATGAGGCACTCGGAGTTCGCGACGTCGTCCTGGAGGCCGGTGAGCGTCACGCCCTCCTCCTCGAGGCCGTAGGACACCAGGCCGCCGCCCTCGCCGTCGAGGATCTTGGCGGCGCTGTCCGCGGTGACGACGTCGACCTCCTTGATCACGTTGTCGACCACGACGCCCGGGGCGCCGGGGCACTGGTTCACGTCGACACCGAAGGCGAAGAACTGCCCGCCCTTCGCGGCGTCGAAGACGCCGAGGTTGCCCGCCGCGGCGGAGGCCATGACGTAGTCGGCCCCTTGGGCGACGAGGGAGAGCGCCTGCTCCTTGGCACGAGCCGGGTCGTTGAACGGCGAGGACCCACCGACGTAGAGCGGCGTGAACGCGATGTCGGGCTTCACCGACTGCGCGCCGGCGCCGAAGGGGTCGGAGAAGCGGCGGATCTGCGGAGTGTCGAGGGCGACGACGGCGCCGACCTTGCCGGACTGGCTGAGCAGACCCGCCTCGACACCGGCGAGGTACACACCTTCGTGCTCGCGGAAGACCGCGCAGGTGACGTTGTCGAACTCCTCCGTGGTGCAGGCGTCGACGAAGAGGAACTGCTGGTCGGGGTTGGCGGAGGCGGCCGCGGCGACCGCGTCGGCGAACTCGAAGCCCACCACCGCGAGGACGTCGGGCGCGTCGGCGACGGCGGCGTCCATCTGCTGCTGGATGTTGGTCGGATCCTGGCTCTCGAAGATCCGCGCCTCCCCGCCCGCGTCGTCGGCGGCCTGGTTCACGCCGTCGACCGCCAGCTGCAGGAACGGGTTGACGCCCACCGGCTCGGGGGTGATGAGGATGAGGCTCGGGCCACCGTCGCCCGAGGCCTCGTCGTCCCCTCCCCCACCACTGGAACTGGCGTTGCAGCCGGCCAGGAGGGACACGCTCAGGGCCCCCGCCGAGAAGGCCGTCAGGAGGGTGGGGCGTCGTCCGAGCATGAGGGCTCCTGTAAGTCGTCTGACGTCTGTCGACCAGTAGGATGCGACTATCGAGGCCGGTCAGCCGGGCGTCAAGAGCTTCGCGAGAGGGAACGTGTGAACACTCCGTTGCGCGACGCGCGACCCCTTCCTGCCCAGCTCGCAGACAGGTTGCGCCAGCGGATCGCCGACGGCCACTGGGAGCCCGGCCACCGGCTTCCCTCCGAGCAGGAGCTGGCCACCGAGTACGGGGTCAGCCGCCCCACGGTGCGCAGCGCGGTGGCCCGGCTGGTCGACAGCGGCATGCTGCGGGTCCGCCACGGCGCGGGCACGTTCGTCACCTCGCACCGGCACGGCATCCGGGCGGGCCTGCAGGAGCTGCGCTCGACCAGCCGGATCATCGCCGAGCAGGGCTACAGCTGCGAGGTCGTCTACCGCTCACGCGAGCTGCGTCCCGCCACCGCCGAGGAGGCGGAGCGCTTCGAGGGGGCCGCCGGCCTGCCGGTGATCGCGATCGAGCGGTGCTTCCTGGCCGACGACGAGGTCGTCGCCTTCGAGCACGACCTGATCAACGCCGCCGTGCTGCCCGACGGCGTCGACCCGGCCGACATCACCGGCTCGGTGTTCGAGTTCATGGAACCGTTGGGGCTGCTCCCGGTGCAGGCCGTGGCGCACGTCCGCGCCGTGCACGACCCGTCGGTGGGCTGGGGCCCGCGCCGGCCGAAGGAGCCGCTGTACATCTCCCTCGACCAGGTGCAGTACCTCGCCGACGGCCGCCCCGTGAGCTGGTCGCAGGCCTTCTTCGTCGAGGACAAGTTCGAGTTCACGCTCGTCCGCACCCGCTGAGGCACTCGGTCACTGCTCGTCGAGCGGTTCCTCGGCCCCGGTGCGCGCCGCGCGCACGCCGTCGAGCTGCGCGATCTCCGCGGCGAGCGCGACCAGATCACCCCGCCCGTCCAGGGTCAGGGTCACCGACGCCACGCGGAGGCCCTCCTCCGTCGTCCCCTCCCGGTCGACCTCGACGCCGTGCAGTGCCCAGCCGCGTTCGGTGCAGGCGGCGAGGACGTTGCGCAGCACGCCGCGGCCGTCGAAGTAGTCCAGCCGCAGCGTGGGTGCCTCGGCACGACGGCGGCGGCCGAGGGCGCGCACCAGCGGCGGGAAGCCCGCGGTGATCACGAAGTGGCCCACGGTCGTGCCGACCGCGAGCGCGGGCAGCCCGGCGCCGGCGGCCATGCCGACGGCCGCCGCCAGCCAGACGGTGGCCGCCGTCGTCAGCCCGCGGACGATGTCGCGCTTCACGAAGATCAGCCCACCGCCGATGAAGCCGATCCCGGAGACGACCTGGGCGGCGACGCGGGACGGGTCGATGCTGACGCCGGGGACGTCGATCAGGTCCTCGAAGCCGTACTTCGAGATGATCATGAACACGGCCGAGCCCAGGCCGACCAGCGTGTGCGTGCGCAGGCCGGCGCTCTTCGCCCGTACCTCACGCTCGATGCCGATCAGCGCGCTCAGCACGAGTGCCACGGCCGCGGGCCACAGCAGCGCCCACTGACCGTCGCTGGACCACAGCGGCGCGTACGGGTCGGTGATCACGCCGCTCCCCCGTCCCCCGTCGTCGCGCTCAGCCCCAGACCTCCTCGGCAGTCTCGACGATCAGCGCGAGCTTCGCGATCTGCTCGTCGCGTGTCAGCGAGTTGCCCTCGACGGTCGAGGAGAAGCCGCACTGGCCCGAGAGCGCCAGCTGGTCCAGCGGCACGAACTTCGAGGCCTCGTCGATGCGCCGCTTGAGGTCGTCCTTGCGCTCCAGTTCGGGGCGCTTCGTCGTCACCAGGCCGAGGACGACGCGCTTGCCCGGCGGGACGAACCGCAGCGGCTCGAACCCGCCCGAGCGGGCGTCGTCGTACTCGAGGAAGAAGCCGTCGACCTCCAGTCCGCCGAACAACGCCTCGGCGACGAAGTCGTAACTGCCCTCGGCCACCCAGGACGACCGGAAGTTGCCGCGGCACAGGTGTGTGGTGACGGTGAGGCTCTCGGGTCGCCCGGCCAGCGCCGCGTTGATCTGGCGGATGTAGCGCTCGTGCAGGTGCTCGGCGTCGCGTCCCTGGGCCGCGAGCTCCGCGCGCTGCTGCGGGTCGTTGAGGTAGGCCAGGCTGGTGTCGTCGAACTGCAGGTAGGTGCACCCCTGCGCCGCGATGCCCTGCACCTGCTGGGCGTACGCCGCGGACAGGTCCGCCCAGAACGCGTCCTCGTCGGGGTAGACCGCAGGGTCGATGGCCGCGGCGCCGCCGCGGTAGTGGACCATCGACGGCGACGGGATCGTGAGCTTCGGCGTCTGCCCCTCGGCCACCACCGACTGCAGGTAGGCGAAGTCCTCCCCGAAGATCGGGCGGTCGATCGACAGCGGGCCGTCGACGTGCAGCCCGGCCGGCGTGTAGTCCAGGCTCCCATCGGCGTTCTTGAAGTGGACGACGATGTTCTGGTCGGTCACCTTCGTGATGCCGTCGATCGCGTAGATGAAGTCCATGTGCCACGACGCCCGGCGGAACTCGCCGTCGGTCGCGGTCCGCAACCCGACGTCGGCCTGCATGCGCACGGCCTCGGCGATCGCCTCGTCCTCGATCCCCCGCAGCTCGGCGGCGTCGATCTCGCCGGCGGCGTGCCGGGCGCGGGCGTCGAGCAGGTTCTGCGGGCGGAGCAGGCTGCCGACGTGGTCGGCGCGGAACGGCGGTCCTGAGGTGTCGGCCATGCCTCCAGCCTGGCTCAGGTCGTCTCCCGGCGCAGGCCGTCAGCTGACGATGGGCGCCGCGGCGGCCTCCTCGATCCCGTGCGCGGCCATGCGGGCACAGGCCTCGGCGACGGCCTGGCTGTCCTCGTAGGCGTGCAGGCAGGCCACGCGGCCGCGCCGGACCCTCAGCACGTGCGCCCCGACGTTCCCGTACGGCTCCCCCACCGCCGGCACGACGTCCGCCCGCCACTGGACGGTCACGGTCATGTCCCACGGCCATCCGGACACCGCGGTGTCGGTGACGGTGAAGCGCAGCTCGGGAAAGAGCCGGGACAGCCGCTCGAACCAGCGGCGGACGGCGACCGGGTCGTGCCGCTCGCCCCCGAGCGGATGGACGCCGGCGAACCGGTGGTGCACGTCGGGTGCCAGGCCGGCCAGCGCCGTCTCGTAGTCACCGACGCTGAGCCGGTCGAAGACGTGCCGCACCCGGCGAGCGGCGAGCTGGCGGTACACGCGGCGAGGTTAGTGACCGACGATGATGGCTCGACGTCGGCACCCGGGAGGAACTGCTCATGAGGATCGCCGTGCTCGGCACCGGCAGCGTCGGCCGGACCGTCGCCGCCCGACTGTCCGACCTCGGACACGAGGTCGCCGTGGGCACCCGTGACCCGGGGGCCACCCTCGCCCGTTCCGAGCCCGACCGGATGGGCAATCCGCCGTTCGCGGTCTGGCACGCGGAGCATCCAGGGATCCGCCTGGGAACCTTCGCGGACGCCGCTGCCCCGAGCGAGCTGGTGGTCAACGCGACCGGCGGGGCCGGTGCGCTCGACGCGCTGACGTCGGCGGGCGCACCGAACCTGGCGGGCAAGGTCCTGCTCGACATCTCGAACCCGCTGGACGGCTCCCAGGGGTTCCCGCCGACCCTGTTCGTGAAGGACACCGATTCGCTGGCCGAGCAGATCCAGCGCGCGTTCCCCGACGCCCGGGTGGTCAAGGCCCTCAACACGATGACGGCCGCGGTCATGGTCGACCCTGGTCGCGTCGGCGGGGGCGACCACTCCACCTTCGTCTCCGGGAACGACCCGGCGGCCAAGCAGACCGTCGTCGCCCTGCTGGAGAGCATGGGGCACACCGACGTCATCGATCTCGGCGATCTCTCGACGGCCCGCGGCGCCGAGATGTACCTGCCGCTGTGGATCCGCCTCATGGGGGCACTCGGGACGCCGTTCTTCAACATCAAGGTCGTCCGCTGACCGGAGGGAGGCGCCCGTGCCGCTCGTGACCGTGCTGGCCACCGGCGGCACCATCGCCAGCCGATCCGGCGCCGGGCGGGGTGCCACCGCCGAGGACGGCGGGGCCGACCTGGTCGCGCGCCTCGACCTGCCTGCCGGGCTGGAGGTCCGCGTCCGGGACGTGTTCCGGGTGGGTGGCTTCCGGATGACGCTGGACCGGGTCTCCGAACTGGCCCGGGCCGTGGCGGCCGAGCTGCGGGATCCCGACGTCGCCGGCGTCGTCGTCACCCACGGGACGGACACCACCGAGGAGACCGCCTTCTTCCTCGACCTCTTCCACGACGATCCGCGCTCGGTCGTCCTCACGGGCGCCCAGCGCGCGGCCGACGCACCCGACACCGACGGGCCGCGCAACCTCACCGACGCGGTCACCGCGGCGGCCTCGCCCGGCACGCGCCGGCTGGGCGTGCTGATCTGCTTCGGTGGACAGCTCTTCCCGGCCCGGGGCACCCGGAAGACGCACACGCTGGCGGCGGACACCTTCACGAACCCGTCGGCCGGGCCGCTCGGCTGGGTGCACCGCGGCGAGGTCGCCCTCGTCGGCCGGCCCCGCCGCGGGACGGCGCTCCCGCTCGACGCGTTCGATCCCTCCGGCGTCCGGGTCGACGTCGTCCCCTGTTACCCCGACGCCGACGCGACCACCCTGCGGGCCTGCGTCGAGGCCGGGGCGCGGGGCATCGTCCTGGAGGCGACGGGAGCCGGGAACGCCAATCCGGCGATCTGCGCCGCCGTCACGGACGTCACCGCCGCCGGCATCGTCGTCGTCACCTCGACGCGGGTGGCCGCCGGGCCGGTGATGCCGATCTACGGCGACGGCGGCGGCGCCGACCTGCTGGCCGCCGGAGCCGTGCCGACGGGGCTGCTGCGTCCGTCGCAGTCCCGGATGCTGCTGGCCGCGCTCCTCGGCATCCACCGCGACCCGGCTCTCGTCCGGAGGACCTTCCGGGAGCGTGTCGGCCCCTGAGCCTCGCCGCGCACGCGAGGACGTCCGACCACAGCGCGCGCTCCTAGGGTGTGCCCGTGAACCAGGCCGAGGGGGACTCGGGAGTCACCCTCCCCGAGCTGCTCGCCGCGTACTCGCTCGCGACCGACCTCGGCCTCGGCCAGCCCATGGAGCATCTGCTGCGCGCCTGGCGCATCGCCGACCTGCTCGGGAAGCACGTCGGCCTGTCCGAGGACGACCGCGCGGCCCTGTTCTACGTCGCCGTCCTCTCCTGGGTCGGATGCGTGGCGGACACCCCGGAGGTGGCGAGCTGGTTCGGCGACGACATCGCCTTCCGCGGCGGCAGCTTCGAGATCGACTTCGCCGGCCTGCCGGCCATGGCGTTCATGCTCGGGCGCACCGGTACCGGCCGGCCGGCACTGCACCGGCTCGGCCTGGCCACGGCGCTCGTGGCGACCCGTGCCAAGGGGATCGAGCGCGGGCTCCTGTCGCACTGCCTGTCCACGTCCGTGCTGGCGGACCGGCTCGGACTCGGCTCATCCGTCTGAACAGCGGTTCGCCTGTTCTTCACCCGCTGGGACGGCACCGGAATGCCCTCCGGGGTGGCGGATGAGGAGATCCCGCTGACGGTGCGGCTGTTCCATCTCGCGGACGTCGTCGAGGTGTTCCACCGGACCGGTGGGGTCGACGCGGCCGTGGAGGTGGCCCGCGCCCGGCGCGGGACCAAGCTCGATCCCGTGCTCGTCGACGTCTTCTGCGCGGTGGCGCCGGACGTGCTCGGATCCATCACGGAGGGACCCGACTTCCACGAGATGATCGCGGCGGAGCCGCTGCTGCAGCACCGGCTGGCCGGCTCCGCCCTGGACGACGCCCTCGAGGCGGTGGGCGACTTCACCGACCTGCGCTCCCCGTCCCGGGCCGGGCACTCGCGCGCCGTCGCCGCCCTCGCCGGGAAGGCGGCGGAGGCGGCCGGGCTCCCGGCGGCGGACGTCGATGCGGTCCGGCGGGCGGGGCTGGTCCACGACATCGGGTTGCACGGCGTGCCCGCGACGATCCTCGACAAGGCGGGCCCGCTGACCGCCAGGGAGTCGGAGCGGATGCGGGTGCACGCCTACTACACCGAGCGCGTGCTCGGCCGGCCGGCGGCACTGGCGCGGATCGGGACCATCGCAGCGCTCACCCACGAGCGGCTCGACGGCTCCGGCTACCACCGTGGTCTCGGCGGAGCCGCCCTGCCCGCGACCGCGCGCATCCTGGCCGCCGCCGACGCCTTCCGCGCCATGACCGAGCCGCGCCCCTACCGGCCGGCGATGTCGGCCGGGGCGGCGACAGCCACCCTCGCCGGCGAGGTGCGCGCCGGGCGGCTGGCCGCCGAGGCCGTGGACGCGGTGCTCGCCGCCGGCGGGGACGTTCGGCCACGACGGCGCACCGGTCCCGCCGGTCTCACGCCGCGGGAGGTCGAGGTGCTGGCCCTCATCGCGCGGGGCGCCTCGACCCGCCAGGTCGCCCGGCGGCTCGGCATCACGCCGAAGACGGCCGGCACGCATGTGGAGCGGATCTACCTCAAGACCGGCGCCACGACCCGGTCGACGGCGACGCTGTTCGCCGTCCAGCACGGCCTGCTCGACAGCCTGGAACCGCTCGGTCCGTAGGGAGAACTCCGGACGACGCGGGCCGTCCCCGTTCCTAGCGTCGTGTGCACGGGCGGGGCCACCCGAGGCCCGCCGTCCACCCGGTTCCAGGAGGCAGTCATGTCAGGTAAAGCCGTCGTCAGTCTCGCCACCGGGATGGAGGACCCGGAGAAGGTGACCGTCGCCTTCCTGGTCGCCCTGGGTGCCGCGGAGCACGGCCGACCGACGCTGATGTTCCTGACCAAGGAGGCCGTCCGGCTGGCGGTCGACGGATTCGCCGTCGGCGTCGCCTGCGAGGGCTGCCCGCCGCTGCCGGATCTGCTGAAGCGGTACGAGGCGGCCGGCGGCCGGTACTACGTCTGCCCGCTGTGCTTCAACGCCAAGAAGCTGGACAAGGACACCCTGATCGCGGGCGCCGAGGTGCAGGGCACGGTGCCCATGTGGCAGTGGGTCGGCGACGAGGGCGCCACCACCTTCTGCTACTGACCGCCCGGCCCGCCGTCGCGCCCGGAAGCACCCGTCAGGACGTCCTGAGGGGTGCTTCCGGGCGCTATCGCACGCCGAATCGGGCAGTCAGGTGCCGGTGATGTGCTCCGGGCGGATCGGCACCCGGCGCAGCGGCTTCCCGGTCGCGGCCCGCACCGCCGCCGCGACCGCCGGCCCGGACGAGATGGTCGGGGGCTCCCCCACCCCGCGCACGCCGTAGGGGGCGTGCGGGTCGGCGTACTCGAGCACCTTCACCTGCATCGGCGGCATGTCGAGGATTGTGGGGATCAGGTAGTCGGTGAACGACGGGTTCCGCACGTGCCCGTCGGTCACCACGATCTCCTCCATCAGCGCCAGGCCCATGCCCTGCGCCGACCCGCCGTGGATCTGGCCGAGGACCGCGTCGGGGTTCATCGCCTTGCCGACGTCCTGCGCGGTGTCCAGCGCGACCACCTTGACCAGGCCGAGCTCCACGTCGACGTCGACCACCGCCCGGTGGGCGGAAAACGCGAACTGCACGTGCGCGTCGCCCTGACCGGTCTCGGGATCGATCGCGTGGGTGGGCCGGTGCCGCCATTCGACGGTCTCCTCGACGGCGCCCTCCCCCAGCACCTCGGCCAGGCCGATGAGCACCTCGCCGGAGGAGCCCACGATCTTCTCGCCGTCCAGCCGCAGGTCGGCCGCCGGACGTCCGAGCGACTCCGAGGCGCGCTCCAGCACCGTCGCCCGCACCGCCTCGCAGGCCGCTCTCACCGCGCCGCCGGTGACGTACGTCTGCCGGGACGCCGAGGTCGAGCCGCCCGAGCCGACCGTGGTGTCCTTCGGGTGGACGACGACCCGCTCCACGCCCAGCTCGGTGCGGCAGATCTGCTGCTCGACGGTGATCAGGCCCTGGCCCACCTCGGCGGCCGCGGTGTGCACGGTCGCGACGGCCTCGCCGCCGGTCATCTCGAGCCGCACCCGGGCCGTCGAGTAGTCGTCGAAGCCCTCGGAGAAGCCGACGTTCTTGTACGTGACCGCAAAGCCGACGCCCCGCACGACGCCCTCGCCGTGCGTGGTGTTGCAGACGGCCCCCGGGCAGGAACGGATGTCCGTCGGATCCGCCGGCGGCGGCATGGGCATGTCCCGCACGATCTGCAGCAGCTCGGCCACCGGCGCGGCCGAGTCGATGATCTGGCCGGTGATGTTGCGGTCGCCCTCCTGCATGCCGTTGCGCTGCCGGATCTCCACCCGGTCGACGCCGACCGCGTCGGCCAGCTCGTCCATCAGCGCCTCGTGGGCGAACGCCGCCTGCACGCAGCCGAAGCCGCGCATCGCACCGCACGGCGGGTTGTTGGTGAACACGCCGATCGAGTCGACCGCCACGTTGGGGATCCGGTACGGGCCGAGGCCCAGGGTCCCGCCGTTGCCGACGACGGCCGTCGTCGACGACGCGTAGGCGCCGCCGTCGAACAGCAGGTTCGCCTTCGCGTAGACGAGCGTGCCGTCCTCCTCGGCGCCGAACTCGTAGTGCAGGTGCGCCGGGTGCCGGTGCACGTGCCCGAAGAACGACTCCTCTCGGCTGTAGCTCATCTTGACCGGGCGGCCGGTGCGCAGCGCCAGCAGGCAGGCGTGGATGTGGATCGACAGGTCCTCGCGGCCGCCGAACGCGCCGCCCACCCCGGCAAGGGTGAGCCGCACCTTCTCCGGCGGCAGGCCGAGCGCCAGGCAGATCTGCCGCTGGTCGACGTGCAGCCACTGGGTGGCGACGTAGAGGTCGACGCCGCCCTCGTCGTCGGGGACGGCGAGCCCCGACTCCGGGCCGAGGAACGCCTGGTCCTGCATCCCGACCTCGAAGTCGAGGGAGACGACGACCGGCGCCGTGGGGTTCTCCTCCCCCCGGCGGAGCTTCAGGTGCCGCACGAGGTTGCCGGGGCGGTGCACCGGCGGGGCGTCGGGGTCCATGGCCCGGCGCGGGTCGGTGACGGCGGGCAGCACCTCGTAGTCGACGCGGATCCGCTTGGCCGCCCGGCGCGCCGTCTCGGGGTGGTCGGCGGCCACCAGTGCCACCGGCTCGCCCTCGTAGCGGACGAACTCCGACGCCAGCACCGGCTGGTCGGCGTGCTCGAGACCGTAGGCGTTGTCCCCCGGCACGTCCTCACCGGTCAGGATCACGGTCACGCCCGGCACGGTGATCGCGTCGGAGAGGTCGATCCCGCGGATGCGGGCGTGCGGGTGCGGGCTGCGCAGCGTGACGCCCCACACCATGTCGTCGTGCCACAGGTCGCTGGCGTAGGCGAACTCACCGGTGACCTTGAGCGTGCCGTCGGGTCGGAGGGCGCTGTCACCGATCCGGCCTGCCGGAGGCGCGGTCGTCGTGACGCGGGTGTCGGCCTCGGTGCTCATGCCGTCGCCTGCCGCTGCGCGGCCAGCCGCACCGCGTCGAGGATCTTCTCGTAGCCGGTGCATCGGCAGAGGTTGCCGGCCAGCGCCTCGCGGATCTCCGGGTCCGACGGTCTCGGCACCCGCTGGAGGAGGTCGTGCGCCGCGACGATCAGCCCGGGCGTGCAGAAGCCGCACTGCACGGCCCCGCACTCGACGAACGCCTCCTGCACCGGGTGCAGGCCCTCGGCGGTCGCCAGCCCCTCGACGGTGACGACGTCCCGTCCCTCGGCCTGGCCGGCCGCGACCAGGCAGGCGCAGACCGGTTCGCCGTCGAGGTAGACGGTGCAGGAGCCGCACTCCCCCTGCTCGCAGGCGTTCTTCGACCCGGGCAGGCCCAGCCGCTCCCGGAGCACGTACAGCAGGCTCTCGCCGGGCCAGACGTCGTCGGCCGACTGCTCGGTGCCGTTGACCGTGATCGTGACCCGCATGCTCACGCCGCCTTCCGGAGGTCGTTCCAGGCCCAGGTGACGGCGCGCCGCGCCATCACCGCGAGGGAGTGCCGGCGGTACGCCGCGCTCCCCCGGACGTCGTCGATGGGTGACGCGGCGGCCGCGACGCGTTCACCGAACGCGGCCGCCACCGCCTCCGGGAGCTCGCCGCGCGACTCCCACAGGCCGGAGGACGCCAGCTCGCCGGCCAGGAACTCCTCCGCCTCGATCGCGCGCCGGGGCGTGGGTGCGGCCGACCCGATGCCGGTGCCGACGGCGCCGCGGTCGGGGTGCAGGGCGCAGGCGAACGCCGACACCGCGATCACCATGGCATTGCGGGTGCCGACCTTGCAGAACTGCTGCGGTCCGGCGGCCGGGGCCACCAGGACGGCGGCGATCAGCTCGTCGGGCTCCAGCGCGCTGCGCTTGACCCCCGTGTAGAACTCCGCGGCCGGGATCTGCCGGGTGCCGCGCGCGGCGGACTCCACCTCGACGACGGCGTCCGCGGCGAGCAGCGGCGGGTGCGCGTCCCCCGCCGGCGAGGCGGAACCCAGGTTGCCGCCGACGGTCCCCCGCATGCGGATCTGCGGGGAGCCGACGGTCCGCGATGCCATGGCCAGACCCGGCAGCTGTGCAGCCAACTCCTCGATCACCCGGGCATAGGTCACGCCGGCGCCGAGCCGGATCCGGCCGTCGTCGCCTGCCCACTCGCGCAGCTCCGGGACGCGTCCGAGGTCGAGCAGCGCCCCCGGACGACTGCGGTCGAAGTTCAGATCGACCATCACGTCCGTCCCGCCCTGGATCACGAGCGCGTCGGGCCGCTCCGCGCGCGCGGCGAGCGCCTCCGACCAGGTCGTCGGTTGCAGGAAGTCCATCCACGCTCCTCGCTCACGCAACGTTGCGTCCCTGGAGGAAACCGCTCCGTGCAGGGTGTGGCAAGGGCGCCACGTCCGGACGCGCGACGGCCCCGGTTCCCGCGGAGGGAACCGGGGCCGCGTGAGCCGCGATCAGTACGAGGTGCGGGCTGCCCCCTCGGCACGCGTTCCCGGACGGCGCATCGACAGCGGCGTGGCGATGTCCTCGAGGGACTTGCCCTCCGCCGCGACGCCCAGGAACGCCGCGACGAGACCGCCCACGATCATGACGCCGGCCCCGAGCAGGTAGCCGTAGAAGAGCGGTCCCCGGTCCTCGCCCTCGCCGATCAGCGCGCCGTAGATCACCGGGCCGAGGGCACCGAAGCACTGGGCGATGGCGAAGAAGACCGCGATCGCCTTCGCCCGGACCTCCTGCGGGAAGATCTCGCTGACGGTGAGGTACGCCGAGCTGGCCCCGGCCGAGGCGAAGAAGAAGATCACGCACCAGGCGATCGTCTGGGTGGTGGCGTTCAGCAGGTCGGCCCGGAACAGGAACGCGGTGATCGCCAGCAGGATCCCGGACAGGATGTAGGTCGCGGAGATCATCTTCTTGCGGCCGACGGTGTCGAACAGGTGGCCGAGCAGGAACGGCCCGGACAGGTTGCCGACGGCGAAGGCGATCAGGAACAGCGGCGCCTGCGTCTCGTCCACGCCGAAGAAGTTGACCAGGACGAGGGTGTAGGTGAAGAAGATCGCGTTGTACAGGAACGACTGCGTGATCATGAGCGTGGCGCCGTAGATCGCCCGCTGCGGGTACTCCTTGAACAGCACACGGGCGAGCGCGAAGTAGCCGATGTTCTCCGTCGGCTTGATCTCGACGGCCTTGTCGTCGGACAGCTTGGGCAGATCCCGGCCACCGCTGATGACCTCGTGCTCGATGTAGTCGATCGTCTTCTCGGCCTCGGCCTCGTGCCCGTGCATGACCTGCCACCGGGGGCTCTCCGGCAGGTTGCGGCGGACGAAGATGATCACCAGGCCCAGGACCGGGCCGAGCAGGAAGGCGACCCGCCAGCCGATGCTCGGGGAGAGCTGGTTGAGCAGGATCAGGGTGCCCAGCGTGCCGATGATGGCGCCGGCCCAGTACGTGCCGTTGACCATGATGTCGACGCGGCCGCGGTAGCGGGCCGGGATCAGCTCGTCGATCGCGGAGTTGATCGCCGCGTACTCACCGCCGATGCCCATCCCGCTGATGAACCGGGTGGCGTACAGGAAGACCAGCCAGCCGGTTCCGTTGCTCAGCGTCAGCGCGGTCAGTCCGCTGCCGAGCAGGTAGACGGCCAGGGTGATGATGAACAGCTTGCGCCGGCCGAGCCGGTCGGAGAGATGCCCGAAGTAGAGGGCGCCCACGACCTCGCCGGCCAGGTACACCGTGGCCAGCAGGCCGGCCTGTGTGGAGCTGAGACCGAGCGTCTCCTCCTTGGTCAGCAGCGCGACGACGCCACTGGCGACCGTGATCTCCAGTCCGTCGAGGATCCAGGCGACGCCCAGGGCGACGACCATCCGGGTGTGGAACGGGGACCATGGCAGCCGGTCGATCCGGGCGGGGATGAGACTGCGAATGGCTCCCGGTGAGGGGGCCGACGCCTCGTGGGTGGTCGTCATTGAACGCCTCCGGGCTTGGCTGACTGGGGGTGAACTGCCGCTCCCCTCTTCCCTGTCGTTGCCGGACTCAACCGTTCCGTCCGCAAGGTTTTCTGCGGTTCCGGAACTTCCGGCGCTGGTCACACGTTCGGCGTCCGCCGGGCGACCGGAACGAGGGCTCGTCCTGCGCCAGGTGCCCGGGCGTCCTCCCCGAGAGGGACATCACCGGGGCCGGCGCATCGAAACCGACGGCCCTGGGCATGCTCGTGACCATGCACCTGCCCGAAGCACGGGGGCCGCTGAGCAAGGCGCTCACCATCGACCTCGCCCGCCGCACCTCGCTGTCCGCGACGACGATCGCCGCCGCGGAGCGGGTCGCCGCGGCGGGCACCGACGCGCTGACCGACGAGGACCTCCAGATCGGCCTCGCCGTCTGCTACGAGCTGCACTACCGCGGCTTCGACGAGGTGTCCGACGGCTGGGAGTGGGATCCTGCGCTGATCCGGCTGCGCGGCGGCCTCGAGCGCCGGCACCTGGCCGCGCTGCGCGGGCTGGTCGGCCCCGTCGAGGTGACGGGGGAGCCGATCGACCGTCAGCTGACGGCCCTCATCGCCGCCGACGAGGGCCCGTCCCTCTCCTCGTTCATGGCGAAGAGCGGAACGCTCGAGCAGTGGCGGGAGTACCTGACGCTGCGCTCGGTGTACCACCTGAAGGAGGGCGATCCGCACACCTTCGCCATTCCGCGGCTGTCCGGACGGGCCAAGTCCGCCATGGTCGAGATCCAGTCCGACGAGTACGGCGGCGGCGCGCCCCAACGGATGCACAGCGAGCTGTTCGCCGGGCTGATGCGCGACCTCGGTCTCGACGCCACGTACGGGGCGTTGTGGAACGAGGCGCCGGCCGCCGCCTTCGCCGCGGTCAACACGATGTCGCTGTTCGGCCTGCACCGCCGCTGGCGCGGTGCGGCACTCGGCCACCTCACCGCGGTGGAGATGACCTCCTCCGAGCCGAGCCGCCGCTACTCGGCAGGGCTGCGCCGTCTCGGGTTCGACGAGCGGGTGACCGTCTTCTACGACGAGCACGTCGAGGCCGACGCCGTCCACGAGCAGATCGCGTCGGTGGACATGTGCGGCTCGCTGCTGGCCGAGGAGCCCGAACTCGCCGAGGACGTGCTGTTCGGCGCCGCCTGCTCGCTCGCGCTGGACGGCCTCGCCGCCACCCACCTGCTCGGTGCGTGGGAGTCCGGCCGCTCCGCGCTGCGCCGGGAGCGCACGCTCGCCGCCTGACCGGGGATCTGCCCGTCGGGGCCTTGCTACGTCAGGCCTCGCCCCGTCGCGCCTCCCGCCGGATCCGGGCCGCGGGGCGGGGGCGGCTGGGCGCGCTGGGCGCCGAGAAGCCCGAGCGCTTGTGCGAGCCGTCGCAGAAGGGCTTGATGCCGGACTTCCCGCAGCGGCACAGCGCGATGGTGCTGCGGCCGGGATCGATCTCGGCGCCGTCCTGGTCGAGCAGCCGGAAATCGCCGCGGACGATCAGTGGCCCGTCGCGGTAGGGCGTGATGGTGGCGCCGGAACCCGGCCCGGTCGCCGGCGCCGCCAGGGCCGCCTCGACCTCGGGGTCCTGGCCGTCCTCGGGCAGGTCCGGTCCGGCGGGCAGTGGTCGCGACACGCCTCTCCCCTGCCCTGCCCGGCCACCGCACACACACCCGCTCACCCGATGGGGGTCAGCCGGCCGGCGGCTGCCCGTAGAACACCTGGTCGACGACCGTCCGCGCGTGCCGGGTGATGCGCCGGTAGTCGTCGAGGAACTGGCCGGCGTCCATGTCGGGTCCGTAGCCGCAGGCCCGGGCGACGCCCACCAGCTCGAGCCCCGGTCGCGGCAGCTGGTCGCTGGGCCGGCCGCGCACCAGGAAGATGGCGTTGCGCGCGCGGGTCGCGAGCTCCCAGGCCGCCTGCAGCGCGTTCCCCGGCTCCGCGTCGAGCAGGTCGGCCTCCCGCAGCGCCTCCAGTGCCTCCACCGTCGACGGCGTCCGCAGCGCCGGAAGCTCGGCCGCGTGCTGGAGCTGGAGCAGCTGGACGGTCCACTCCACGTCGGCGAGGCCGCCGCGGCCGAGCTTCGTGTGCGTCGCCGGGTCGGCGCCACGGGGCAGGCGCTCGCGCTCCACCCGTGCCTTGATCCGGCGGATCTCGGCGACCTCGTCGGTGGTGAGGCCCTCCGGCCGGAAGCGGATCGGGTCGATCAGCTCCACGAATTCCGCGCCGAGCTTCTCGTCCCCCGCGACCGGCACGGCCCGCAGCAGCGCCTGCACCTCCCAGACCGAGACCCAGCGCTCGTAGTACTCCCGGAACGCCGAGAGGCTGCGCACCAGCGCACCCTGCCGGCCCTCGGGGCGCAGGTCGGCGTCCACCTCGAAGGCCGGGTCGGGCGCGGGCTCGCTGAGCAGGCGCCGCAGCGTGTGGGCGACCGCGTTGGCAGCCGCGGTCGCGGCCTTCTCGTCGGCCCCGTCCCCGGCGCGGTGCACGAACAGGACGTCGGCGTCGGACCCGAAGCCCATCTCGCCGCCGCCGAGCCGCCCCATGCCGATGACCGCGAGGTCCATGGGGACGTCGGCGACCTCGATGCCGGTCTCGATGGCGTACGCGCGCACCGCGACGTCCAGGCCGGCCTGCAGCGTGGCCGCGGCGACGTCGGTGAGCGCCCGGCCCAGCCCGACGACGTCCAGCCGGCCGAGGAGGTCGGCCGACGCCAGCCGCAGCAGCTCCTGCCGCCGCAGCCCCCGCAGCACGCGGATGCCGGCCTGCGGATCGGGTGCCCGCGCGGCGGCCTGCCGCCAGGCACCCGCGAGCGCGCTCGCGCTGCGCGGATCGAGCTGGGCGTCGTCGGCCAGCAGCCGCAGCGCCTCGGGCGTGCGGGTCAGCAGCGCCGCGATGTACTGGCTGGAGCCCAGTAGCTGCGCAAGCCGCTCGGCGACCTGCCCCTCGTCGCGCAGCAGCCGCAGGAACCACTGGTTGCCGCCGAGCGCCTCGCTGACCTGGCGGTAGGCGAGCAGGCCGGCGTCGGGGTTCGGGCAGGAGGCGAAGGTCTGCAGGAGCACCGGCAGCAGGTACTTCTGCATCGAGGCCGAGCGGGAGACCCCGCCGGTGAGGGCGCCGAGGTGCCGCAGGGCGGCGTCCGGGTCGGAGAAGCCGAGCGCACGCAGCCAGTCGCCGGCCGCCTTCGAGCCGAGCTGGAGGCGCTCGCCGGGGACGCGGGCCACCGCCGACAGCAGCGGCCGGTAGAAAAGCTTCTCGTGCAGCCTCCGGACCTCGCGGGTGTGCAGGGCCAGCTCGGCCTGCAGGACGTCGGTGGCACTCCCCCGGGCGTCCGGCTTGAAGCCCAGCGACCGGGCCAGCCAGCGCAGCTGCTGCTCGTCGGTGGGCAGCAGGTGGGTGCGGCGCAGCCGGAGCAGCTGGAGGCGGTGCTCGACGGTGCGGAGGAAGCGGTAGGAGGCGATCAGCGTCGCGGCGTCGTCCCGGCCGACGTAGCCGCCGGCCGACAGCGCCATCAGCGCGGGCAGGGTGCCGCCGACCCGCAGCGACTCGTCGGCCCGGCCGTGCACCATCTGCAGCAGCTGGACGGCGAACTCGACGTCGCGCAGCCCGCCGCGACCCAGCTTGAGCTCCCGGTCGGCCTGCGCCGGCGGGATGTTGGCCTCCACCCGGCGGCGCATCGCCTGCACCTCGGCCACGAACCCGGGCCGGTCACCGGCCTTCCAGACCAGCGGCCACACGGCGTCCACGTAGGCGCGGCCGAGGTCGGGGTCGCCCGCGACCGGCCGCATCTTCAGCAGCGCCTGGAACTCCCAGGTGCTGGCCCACTGCTCGTAGTACGCGCGGTGCCCGGCCACGGTGCGGACCAGTGCGCCGGCCTTGCCCTCGGGCCGCAGCGCGGCGTCCACCTCCCAGGCGGCCTCGTGGCAGATGCGCATGAGCGCGGCGGCGACGCGGGTGCCGCTGGTCAGGGCCGGCCCCTCGGCGTCGCTGGGGTCGACGGGCTCGGCGACGAAGATGACGTCGACGTCGCTGACGTAGTTGAGCTCGCGCCCGCCGGTCTTGCCCATCGCGATGACGGCCAGCCGGCAGGGTGCCGACGAGGCCGGCTGCTCGGCGACGGCGAGCGCCAGCCCGGCGGTGAGCACCGCCGCGGCGATGTCGGCGAGTTCGGCGGCGGCCTCCTCGGCGGGGAGCCCCGCGCCGAGGTCGCGCCCGGCGAGCGAGAGGATCGCCCGCCGGTACGCGCGACGGAGTGCCGCGATGCGCTTGGGCGAGGCGTCGGGGGCGCCCTTGCCGAGGCGGACACCCCACGGCGGGTCGTCGGGGTCGGCATCGACGGCGGCCAGCATCTGGCGTTCGAGCTCGCGGGCCGAGGGGCCGCGGGAGTCCTCCTGGTCGTCGAGGGCGGACCAGTCCGCCGGGTGGGCGGCGAGGTGGTCGGCCAGCCCGGAGCTGGCCCCGAGCACCGAGAGCAGGCGGCTGCGCAGCGATCCCGATCCGCGCAGCCGGGCGAGCAGAGTGGCGGCGGCGCTCCCGGAGTCGTCGGTGCGGTCGAGGGCCTCGACCAGCCTCTGCAGCGAGCGGACGGCGAGGTCGGGGTCGCCGGCGCGGGCCAGGGCGGCGATGACCGGGCCGGCCTCGGGATCGGCCGGCTCATTGCGCTCGAGGTCCCAGAGGCCCAGCTCGGGATCGGAGAGCAGCCGCGCGGCGCGCTCGCCGTCCTCGAAGCCGAACCGGACCAGGCGGACGATCGCCGGGCGCGGGATCTCGGCCTCGGACGTCGTCACGCCGCCTGCCGGGCCCGGGACCGGACGAGGTCGGCGAACCGGCCCGCGAAGGGCCGCCACGCCTCCTCGACGTGCGGGTGCGCCGCGTCGGACATCAGGCAGATCGTCTCGCGGTCGTACGGGCTGGCCGCGACGCCGACGACGTCCCGCTCCGCCCACTCGTGGATGATCTCGGGCGCCGTCTCGATGTGGAACTGCAGGCCGTAGACGTGCCGCCCCACCCGGAAGGCCTGGTTCGCGTACATGGGGCTGCTCGCCAGCAGCGTGGCCCCGGTCGGCAGCTCGGAGATCTCGTCGTGGTGGAACTGGAGCACGTCCGGCGAGAGCGGCAGGGGTCGGAACAGCGGGTCGGCGTCCGCGGCGTCGCGCTTGGCGACCAGCAGCGCCCCCACCTCCGGCCCGTCGATCCCCGCGCGCACCGCGCCGCCGCCGACCTGGGCCAGCAGCTGGGCGCCGAGGCAGATCGCCAGCGTCGGGAAGTCGGCGGCCAGCGCGGTCCTCAGGATCTCGCGGACGCCGACCAGCTCGGGGCTGGTCTGCTCGTCGTCCAGCGCCGACTGCGGGCCGCCGAGCACCACCAGCCCGTCGTACCCGTCGAGGGTGCCGGGCAGGACGTCGCCGGTGCCCAGGTGCCGCTCGTCCAGCTCGAGGCCCGCGTCGCGCAGCCAGTCGCCGAGGCGGGCGGCGGCATCGGTCTCGTGGACCACGACGACGAGCAGGCGGGCACCACTGGATGTCACACCGTCGAGGTTAGTTCCCGCGCACGCCCGCCCCGACCGACGCCCGCCCGCTTCCGGGGTGTTGTGCACCCTGTCCGGGTCCTGCAAGACCCCGAGAGCATGCACAAGACCCCGCAAGCGTGGCGGCCGCCCGAGTCCGCAGTGATGGCCACGACTGCGGAACCGCGGCCCTTCTACAGGCCGGGGAGGTAGCGGCGGAGCTCGAAGGGCGTGACGTTCTGCCGGTAGGAGTCGAACTCCTCCCACTTGTTGCGCAGGAAGAACTCGAAGACGTGCTCGCCGAGGGTCTCGGCCACCAGCTCGCTGCCCTGCATCGCGGTCAGCGCCTCGCCGAGGGAGACCGGCAGGTCCTCGTAGCCGGCCGCGCGCCGCTCGGTGTCGGTGAGCGACCAGACGTCGTCCTCGGCCTCCGGCGGCAGCTCGTAGCCCTTCTCGATGCCCCGGAGGCCGGCGGCCAGCAGGACGGCGAAGGTCAGGTACGGGTTGCAGGCAGAGTCCGGCGAGCGCACCTCGATCCGCGCCGACTGGGCCTTGCTCGGCTTGTACGACGGCAGCCGCACCAGTGCCGACCGGTTGGCCCGGCCCCACGTCGCCGCCGTCGGGGCCTCGGTGCCGGCCAGCAGCCGCCGGTAGGAGTTGACCGTCTGGTTGGTGACGGCGGTGTACTCGCGGGCATGGGTGAGCAGGCCGGCGATGAACTGCTTGCCGGTGGCGGACAGCCGCATCGGGTCGGCGGCGTCGTGGAAGGCGTTGCGGTCGCCCTCGAACAGAGACACGTGGGTGTGCATCGCCGAGCCGGCCAGGTCGGTGAACGGCTTGGGCATGAAGGTGGCGTGCACGCCCTGGGCGAGCGCGACCTCACGGACGACGTGCCGCAGCGTCATGATGTTGTCGGCCATCGACAGCGCGTCGGCGTAGCGCAGGTCGATCTCCTGCTGGCCGGGCGCGACCTCGTGGTGGCTGAACTCCACCGAGATGCCCATCGCCTCGAGCGCGAAGACGGCCTCGCGGCGGAAGTCGTGCGCCACGTTGTGCGTCGACAGGTCGAAGTAGCCGCCGGTGTCGGCCGGCGTGGGCGGCGTGCCGTCGGTCGGGAGGTCCCGCAGCAGGAAGAACTCGATCTCGGGGTGGGTGTAGAAGGTGAACCCCATGTCGGCGGCCTTGGCGAGGGCTCGGCGCAGCACGTGCCGCGGGTCGGCCCAGGCCGGGGAGCCGTCGGGCAGCGAGATGTCGCAGAACATCCGCGCGGTGTCGCTCGGCTGCCCCTTGGCGGCCGGCATCACCTGGAACGTGCCGGGGTCGGGCTTGGCGAGCATGTCGGACTCGTAGACCCGGGCGAAGCCCTCGATCGCCGACCCGTCGAAGCCGATGCCCTCGGCGAACGCCGCCTCGATCTCGGCGGGGGCCACCGCGACGGCCTTCAGGTAGCCCGAGACGTCGGTGAACCACAGCCGCACGAAGCGGATGTCGCGCTCTTCCAGGGTGCGCAGGACGAACTCCTGCTGTCGGTCCATGCTCGCCATGATCGCGTCCGCTCGTTTCCGGGATGTGACGTCGCCCCTAGCCTGCCTCGTCCGGGCGATCAGCACACGACCGGGCGACCGATCCGGTTCCGCGTCGCGGACGGGTCGCGCAGTCGATCAGCACCCGCAGTCAGCCGGCCAGTTCCTCCAGCGGGACGTCCGGGTCGGCGAGCCGCTCCTCGGGCACCACCTGGCCGGACCGGATCAGGTCCTGGAGAGGGCCGGTGACGTCCCAGACGTTGACGTTCATCGCGGCCTCCACCCGCCCGGCGGCATCCAGCCAGAACGCGATGAACTCACCGCTCTCCGGCTTGCCCCTCGTCACGACCCGCGACTCCGCGGCGCCGAGGCCCGAGTACTCCATCCCGAGGTCGTACTGGTCGGTGTAGAAGTACGGCACGCGGTCGTAGGAGACGTCCTGCCCGAGCATCGACCGCGCGGCCGCCGGCCCCTGGTTGAGTGCGTTGGCCCAGTGCTCCACCCGGACGTTCCGGCTGTAGAGCGGGTGGAAGGCGTTGGCGACGTCACCCGCGGCGAACACGTCCGGGTGCGAGCTGCGCAGCGCCGCGTCGACCAGGACGCCGTTGTCGACGCCGAGACCGGCCTCCTCCGCCAGCGCCACGTTGGGCGCCGCCCCGACGCCGACGACGACGAGGTCGGCGGGCACCTCCGTGCCGTCGCTGAGGACGACGGCGTCCACGGAGCCGCCCGAGCCCCGGAACGACTGCACGCCGATGCCCGTGCGCACGTCGACGCCGTGCTCGCGGTGCAGCCGGGCGAACACCTCCCCCATCTCCGGCCCGAGGACGGCGTGCAGCGGGGTGGGCTGCGGCTCGACGACGGTCACCTCGTTGCCGAAGCCGCGGGCGGCGGCCGTCACCTCGAGGCCGATCCAGCCCCCGCCGACGACGACCACCCGCTGCTCGCCCCGCACCAGGGCCTCGTGCAGGGCGTCGGAGTCGGCGAACGTGCGCAGATACCGGACGCCGACCAGGTCGCCGCCGGGGATCGGCAGGCGCCGGGCGGACGAGCCGGTGGCCAGCAGGAGCTTCGACCACGGCAGCTGCTCGCCGGTGTCCAGGTGCAGCAGGTGGCCGCCCACGTCCAGCTTCGTGGCCCGCACGCCGGTGCGCAGCGTGACGTCGTGGTCGCGGTACCAGCCCGCCTCGTGGACGTAGGCGCTCGCCCGCTCCGCCTTGCCCTGCAGGTAGCCCTTCGACAGGGGCGGTCGCTCGTACGGCAGTTCGGGGTCGTCGCCCACGAGGACGACGGCACCGCCGAACCCCTCCGCACGGAGCGTCTCGACGGCCTTGGCGCCGGCCAGGCCGGCGCCGACGATGACGAACGTGTCCTCGGCAGCCATGCGGGTCAGCCTCGCTTTCCGGTCAGGGCGAAGAACTCGTTGCGGGACCGAGGATCCTCCCGCAGCGGGCCGCGCAGGGCCGACGTCGTCGTGCGGGTGCCCCGCGCCCGCACGCCGCGCAGCGACATGCACAGGTGCTCGGCCTCGATGACCACGCCGACCCCTCGCGGTGCGAGGTGCTCCTGCAACCAGTCGGCCACCTGCTGCGTCAGGCGCTCCTGCACCTGCAGGTCGCGGGCGAACATCTCGAGAACCCGGGCGAGCTTCGACAGCCCGAGGATCCGGTCGCCGGGCAGGTAGCCGATGTGCGCCACCCCGGAGAACGGCAGCAGGTGGTGCTCGCACATCGACTGGATCGGCACGTCGGTGGCCAGGACGAGCTCGTCGTAGCCCTCGTCGTTGGGGAAGGTCGTGAGGTCGAAGTGCGGGCCGGCCAGCATCTCCGCGAAGGACGCGGCCACCCGCCGGGGGGTCTCGGTCAGGTGCGGGGACGCCGGGTCCTTGCCCAGCGCGCGGAGCAACCGGGCGACCGCCTCCTCGGCGGCCGGCAGGTCCACGGCGGCGCGGTTCTGCACCACCCGGAGCCGCCCCAGCGCTGCTGGTTCGTCGTCCCTGGGCTGCGGCGTGCTCATGCGGCGAGCCGCTCGTCGTCGCGGCGCGCGGTGCGGGACGACGGTGCGTACTTGGCGGCGAGCCGGGCGAGGGCGACCGCCGCCACGAGCAGGCCGAAGTCACGCAGGGCGACGTCGTAGAAGGCCGGGATCGTGAGCAGGTTGACGATGATGCCGCCCAGCCAGGCAGCCACCAGCCATGCGCCGTACCGGGGTGCGACCGCGACGACGAGGCCCGCGATCACCTCGACCACGCCGACGGCGTACATCGCCTGCTGCGCCGTCCCGGGGACGAGATCGTCGATCCAGGGGGCCAGGTAGGAGGGCCAGTCGGTGAGCACGTTCGCGAACTTGTCCAGACCGAACGCGATCGGGGCGATGGTGAACACCGTCCGCAGCAGCAGGAACGCCTGGTGGGCGGGGTCCGCGGCCGTGGTGTGGGACCGGTGCAGCAGTGCGGTCATGACGGTCTCCTTCTAAAAACAATGATGGTTAGCAGTAGAGACCGGCGGCACCCGGATGTCAATCCCCGACGGTCACGAGCCGGCCGCGCCACCCTCGCCGGTGAGGCGGACGCAGCACCGGCCCGGCGCGGGGGCGAGCTCGGCCGCCAGCCCGCTGTCCGCCACACCGTCGAGCACCCCGTCCAGCAGGCGCAGGTTCATGCCGCAGACCAGCTCGGTGTGCGTGCGCGCCAGAGCGTGGAAGGGGCAGTTGATCAGCGTGACGACGCCGCCCTCGACGCGGGGCTCGAACCCGTGCTCCTCCAGGACGGCGAGCACGGCCTCCCGCCCCTCGCGCGTGCCGGCCGATCCGGCCAGCTCCCGGCCCCGGGCGTAGGCGACGCGGTCCAGCGCCGCCGCGGCCGGCTCGCCCGACGCCTGAGCCTCGGTCACCGCCTCGGCGAGGAGCTCGCCGACGACGTCATACCGGCGCTCGGGCAGGGACACCGAGACGGCGCACTCCGCCCGACGGTAGAGCTTTGTCGGCCGACCGGCGCCGGGCCCGGTGCGTCCGGTCCGCCGCTCGTAGTGGACGTCGAGCAGACCGTCGGCGACCAGCCGGTCCAGGTGGAAGGCGACCGTCGCCCGCGGCAGCTCGAGCGCCTCCGCGGCGTCGTCGCGGCTGACCGACGAGGACTGCCGGGCGACGTGGTCGTAGAGGCGACGACGGGTCGGCTCGGCCAGCGCGGCGACAGCGGTCACCGCCGCAGTGCGGTCGGCATCCATGACGGCAGTCTATAACCAAGAGTTATTCACGAAACAGGTCCGAAGGCGTCCGGATCCCCTGGACGGGGGGCTATCCGGGGCTACGCTCGACTCGTCGTCCCAGGGACTCCGAGTCCACGGCGTCCGGGCGACCGGAGGTCGAGATGGAGACCGTCCTCGTCGTTCTCGCCGTCGTGATCGTCGGCCTGCTGGTCCTGCTGGGCACCAGCGTCCGCGTCGTGACCCAGTTCGAGCGGGGCGTCGTCCTCCGCTTCGGCCGGTTGCGCGGGGACCTGCGCGGCCCGGGCCTGACCCTCATCGCGCCGATAGCCGACCGGCTGCACAAGGTGAACATGCAGATCGTCACGATGCCCGTGCCGGCCCAGGAGGGCATCACCCGCGACAACGTGACGGTCAAGGTCGACGCGGTCGTCTACTTCAAGGTCTTCGACCCGGTGCGGGTGGTCGTCGACGTGCAGAACTACGAGGCCGCGATCGCCCAGGTCGCCCAGGCCTCCCTGCGCTCGATCATCGGCAAGAGCGACCTCGACGACCTGCTGTCCAACCGCGAGCGGCTCAACCAGGGGCTGGAGCTGATGATGGACAGCCCGGCCGTCGACTGGGGCATCCACATCGACCGGGTGGACATCAAGGACGTCGCGCTGCCGGAATCCATGAAGCGGTCGATGTCCCGGCAGGCCGAGGCCGAGCGGGAGCGGCGGTCACGGGTCATCACCGCTGAGGGGGAACTGCAGGCGTCGGAGAAGCTCGCCATGGCCGCCGAGGTGATGACCGCGCACCCCGCCGCCCTCCAGCTGCGCCTCCTGCAGACCGTCGTCGAGGTGGCCGCCGAGAAGAACTCCACGCTCGTGCTGCCCTTCCCGGTCGAGCTGCTGCGCTTCCTGGAGCGGGCCACGCCCCCGGAGGCCGCGGCGCCTCCGGCACCGGCTCCGGAGATCCCCGAGCCCCGCGAGCGGGCCGAGATCGTGCCGCCTCCGCCGTCGACGACCGCCGCCAACGGCCGGTGAACCGCTGGGTCCTCGCCCCTCCTGACTCCCCGCCCGGGCGTCGGCCCCGGAGGACGACGACACTGGTGGCGTGAGCGATCAGCAGCCGGTGCAGTTGCGGGTGGCCCTCGCGCAGGTCGACACCCGGGTGGGCGACCTCTCCGGGAACTCCGACCTGGTGAGCACGTGGACGGCGAAGGCCGACGAGGCCGGCGCGCACCTCGTCGTCTTCCCCGAGATGACCCTGACCGGCTATCCGGCCGAGGACCTCGTGCTGCGCGAGTCGTTCGCGCACGCCAGCCAGCAGGCGGTGGTCGACCTGGCGGCCCGGCTGGCCGAAGAGGGGCACGGCGACGTCGCCGTCGTCGTCGGCTACCTCGCGCACACCGAGGGCAGCGGGCCCGCGCCCGTGGACCAGCCGCCGACCGACGACCTCGACTCCCCCGGCGACGCCAACCCGCGCCGTGGCGCCCCGCGCAACGCCGCCGCGCTGCTCCACGGCGGCCGGGTCGTCGCCCACTACTACAAGCGGCACCTGCCCAACTACGGCGTCTTCGACGAAGCCCGGTACTTCGTCCCCGGCCGGGAGCTGCCGATCGTCCGGCTGCACGGCGTGGACGTCGCGCTGACGGTCTGCGAGGACCTCTGGGTCGAGGGCGGTCCGTGCGGCGTCGCCGGGCAGGCCGGCGTCGACCTCGTCGTCTCGCCCAACGCCTCGCCCTACGAGCGGGCCAAGGACGACCTGCGCTTCCCCCTGGTCAGCCGCCGGGCGGCCGAGTCGCGCGCGCCGGTGGTCTACTGCAACCAGGTCGGCGGTCAGGACGAGCTGGTCTTCGACGGCGACTCGCTGGTGGTGAGCGCCGACGGCGAGCTGCTGGCCCGCGCCCCCCAGTTCGTCGAGCACTTGCTCACCGTCGATCTCTCGTTCGACCCGTCGGCGAAGCCCGAGCGGACCGCGGGCCGGGTCGGCGCGCTGACCGTCGCGCGGCACGTGATCTCCGAGGAACCGGTGCCGCCGTTCGAGCCCCGCCCCAGCACGATCGTGAAGCCGCTCACCGACTGCGAGGAGGTCTGGCGGGCGCTCGTCCTGGGGCTGAAGGACTTCATCGACAAGAACGGCATGCCCTCGGTCGTGCTGGGTCTCTCCGGCGGCATCGACTCGGCGCTGGTCGCGGCGATCGCGGTGGACGCCCTGGGCGCGGACCGGGTCTACGGCGTCGGGCTGCCGTCGCGGTGGTCCAGCGAGCACTCGCTGGCCGACGCGGAGGACTCGGCGAAGCGGCTGGGCCTGCACTACTCCGTCGTCCCGATCGCGCCGATGGTCGAGGCGTACGAGAAGTCGGTCGAGCTGTCCGGCGTGGCCGCCGAGAACCTGCAGGCACGGGTACGCGGCACGCTGCTCATGGGGCTGTCCAACCAGCACGGGCACCTGCTGCTGGCGACCAGCAACAAGAGCGAGGTCGCCGTCGGCTACTCCACCCTCTACGGCGACGCCGCCGGTGGGTTCGCACCGATCAAGGACGTGCCCAAGACCCTCGTCTGGGAGCTGGCCCGCTGGCGCAACGCGGAGGCCCGTCGTCGCGGCGAGACCGAGCCCATTCCGCAGAACTCGATCGACAAGCCGCCGTCTGCCGAGCTCGCCCCCGGCCAGCAGGACAGCGACTCGCTGCCCTCCTACGAGGAGCTCGACGCCGTCATCGCCGACTACGTCGACCGCGACCTCGGCATGGCCCAACTGCTCGAGCGCGGCCACGACCCCGACGTGGTGGCGAAGGTCCTCCGCCTGGTGGACATCGCCGAGTTCAAGCGCCGCCAGTCGGCGCCCGGAACGAAGATCAGCCTCAAGGCGTTCGGCCGGGACCGGCGCCTGCCGATCACCAACCGGTGGCGGGAGAGCCTGCCCAGCGTCCGCGAAGGAGCGGCCACAGCATGAGCGAGTCGGTTCTGTACGGCGGTACCTCCTCCGCCCGGGTGCGGGTGCACCACCTGCAGCAGGCCAAGGAGCGCGGCGAGAAGTGGGCGATGCTCACCGCCTACGACACGGTCAGCGCCTCGGTCTTCGAGGAGGCCGGCATCCCGGTGCTGCTGGTGGGCGACTCCGCCGGCAACGTCGTCCTGGGACTGACCAGCACCGTCCCGGTGACGGTGGAGGACATCCTGATGATGACCAAGGCCGTCACCCGCTCCACCAAGCGCACGCTGGTCGTCGCCGACATGCCGTTCGGCAGCTACGAGGCCGGCCCGGAGCAGGCGCTGGGCACCGCCGTCCGGTTTCTGAAGGAGGGCGGCGCCCAGGCGGTCAAGCTCGAGGGCGGGGCGCGCGTCGCGCCGCAGATCAAGGCGATCACCGAGGCGGGCGTCCCGGTGATGGCGCACATCGGGTTCACGCCGCAGAGCGAGAACAACCTCGGCGGCTTCCGGGTGCAGGGCCGCGGCGCCGGGGCGGAGAAACTGCTCGAGGACGCGCACGCCGTGCAGGACGCCGGCGCGTTCGCCGTCGTCATGGAGATGGTGCCCGCCGAGCTCGCGGCGCAGGTGACCAAGGAGCTGACCATCCCCACGATCGGCATCGGTGCCGGCGTCGACTGCGACGCGCAGGTGCTGGTCTGGCCCGACATGGCGGGCTTCACCGGCGGCCGGGTGCCGAAGTTCGTGAAGAAGTACGCCGACCTGCGGGCCGAGCTGCTGCGGGCGGCGAAGGAGTACGCCGACGAGGTCCGCGGCGGCACGTTCCCGGGCCCCGAGCAGTCCTTCGAGTAGGAACCGCCGCCCTGCGCTTCCCGGGTGTTGTTCGCCCTTCCGGGGTCCTGCAGCACCCGTCAAGCGCGAGAAACACCCGCAGAGCCGTCACCGGACTCCTTGGCGCGGTGAAAGGAACGGGCCAGTCTCGCCGGCATGCGCGTTCTGGTGGTCGCCGCCCCGATGGTGGGACACGTCCTGCCGCTGCTCCCGCTGGCCGACGCCCTGCGCGCGGCCGGACACGAGGTCCTGCTGGCCACCGGCCCCGAGGGGATGTCCGCCGCGCGCTCGAGCGGTCTCGAGATCCGGGACGTCGCACCGGGCCTGCGCATCGGTCCGTCGTTCGGCAAGGTCGCGCTGCGCCATCCGGTGATGGCGCTGCGCGCGGCGGACGGCGAGGACCGCGGCACCCGCTTCGTCGGGATCCTGATGGCCGGACTCGGTGCCCGGATGGTGGACGGTCTCCGTGCGCTGGCCGACGAGTGGAGGCCGGACCTCGTCGTCCAGGAGCCGCTGGCCGGTGCGGGCGGCGTCGTCGCCGCGTCGGTGGGCGTGCCCGTGGTCGTGGTCAACGGAACGCTGTTCGACGGCCGGGCCCTGTCCACCTCGACGGTGGAGGCGCTCGGCTCCGCCGGCCGGGTCCCGCCGCCGGCCCTGGTGTTCAACCTGGCGCCGGCGAGCCTCGTGGCGCTCCCGTCGGGACGTCCGCTGCGCTTCGTGCCGGTCGCCGGAGGAGACGCCCCGGCGCCGGAGGACCTGACCCGCCCCGGAGCGCGGCCCCGGATCGTGGTCAGCCGCAGCACCGTCGCCGACCCGCGGCCGGACCGGCTGATGAGCCGGGTGGTGGACGTCGCCGGGAATGCCGACGTGGAGGTCGTCCTGGCCCGTCCCGACAAGCGCGTCGCGGACAGGACGTTGCCGGCCAACGTGCGGACGACGGACTGGCTGCCCTTCCCGGCGGTCTTCCCCGCGGCCGCGGGGGCCGTGCACCACGGCGGCGCCGGCACCCTGCTGACGGCGCTAGCCGCGGGCATTCCCCAGCTGCTCGTGCCGGGTGCGGGTGACCGTCGCGTGAACGGCGAGCTGTTGGCCCGCCGGGGGGCGGGGTTGGCCGTCGCCGCGGACCGCATCACGGCGCACGATCTGGAGCGGCTGGCCACCGACGACGGGCTGGCCGCCGCTGCCCGGGAGCTGGCCGCCGAGATCGCAGCGATGCCGTCACCGGACGACGTCGTCGACGACCTGGTCGCCCTGACCCGCTGACGTCGCTACCTGGCCGCGAGGTCCCGCCTCCCCATCACCGCGCGCCGGAGCAGCAACCCGTAGCCGATCACGTTGGGCAGGAATGCGAGCACGTAGATGCCGGCCTGCGTGGATGTCGCCTCGATGGGGAAGCCCAGCGGCTCGGTGACGTAGTGCCCGATGAACCCGCCGCGATAGCCGGATTCCCCCGCCGCCGCCCGCAGCTCGAGCTCCCACGTGGTCAGCGGGCAGTCCGATCCGGTCAGGTAGAGCGCCAGGATCGTCAGGCTCACCGGCAGGTGCAGCCACAACACGGCCGGCCACCGCAGGGCCAGCAGGGAGCCGGTCAGCATGAACAGGACGGCGGCCCCGTGCAGGACCGCGACCAGCGCGGCGAACAGCACGGCAGCAGTGTGCGCTCAGGGCGCGCTCGTACCGCAGGGATGCGCCACGGGCGCACCCGTCGCCGAACCTCAGACGTCGGTGACGCGGATGCCGGCGTGCACCTTGTAGCGGCGGTTCACCGACACCAGGTTGATGGTCAGGGCCTCGACCTGGCGGGCGTTGCGGAGCCGCCCGGCGTAGATCCCGCGCATCCCCGGCAGCCGGCCGGCGAGTGCCTGCACGGTGTCGGTCGCCTCGCGGACGTCACCGATGACCATCACGTCGCCGTCCATCGTGGGCCGGGAGAGATCCTGGAGCAGGACGGCGGAGAGGTGGTGGAACGCGCCGACGACGTGGCTGTCGGGCAGCAGCGCGGCCGCCTGCTGGGTGACGCTGCCCTCCTCGACGTCGAGGACGTAGGCGCCCAGCTCGTCGAACCCCATC
>Ga0126307_10000038_pt1 | contig 70656 bp, 70 predicted proteins | sample Plot28_FD_89955 | JGI IMG/M metagenome (GOLD analysis project Ga0126307, IMG submission 89955) | Serpentine soil microbial communities from UC McLaughlin Reserve, CA, USA - Plot28 | ecosystem: Environmental > Terrestrial > Soil > Grasslands | place: USA: UC McLaughlin Reserve, Lake County... | reverse complement strand
TCACCTCGGCGACGGGCAGCGGGGCGTCGAGCGGGATCGAGCCGAACCGGGGGCGCACCGCCTCCTCGGGCAACCCGGCCATGCCCGCCACCTCGAGGGCGTCGCCGGCATCGGCCAGCACGTAGATCGCGGCGGTGCCGCCGTGCAGCGTGGCCATGCCCACGTCGAGGACCGCCTGCACGATCGCGTCGGGTGCGCCGTGCCGGTTGAGCCCACCCACGATGCGGGCCATCCGGTTCGAGTCGCGCAGGGAGCGGGTGGCGTCTACGAGGACGCCCGCCGCACCGCCGGGCGCGGCCTCGATGCGCAGCACGGCCCACCGGTCGCCCTCGGCGGAGCGCACGCCGTCGTCGCGCGGCGCGCCGTCGGCCAGCACGGCCGCCAGCAGGGCGGCGGCCCGGCCGGTGTCGTCCGGGTGCAGGGCCGCCAGCCAGCCGTCACCGGCGAGGGCGGCGACGGTGCCGGCACCGGCCTGGCCGGCCGACGGGCCGCTCGCCGACGGGCCGCTCGCCGTCGTACCCGCGGTGGCACCCGTGCACGCCCCGGTGGCGTTCCACGTCAGGTGCAGGACCGGGACGGCCGGGACGGTGCCCGCCACACCTCGGCCGGATCCGGCCTCGATGCGTCCCGGGTCGCTCCCGGCGACCGTGAGCGACGGTTCGGCAGACATGAGCTCAGCGGAAGTGTGGCACCCACGTCCCGGGACCGCACTGCACCAGGCCCTGCGACCGCCGTCCGTGGCAAGCGGCCTGAGCTGGACGGCGACAGCTCCACGCGGTGTGGCTGTCGGGGGGCGTCCGGCCGCGCGCCAGACTGTCGCCCATGGCGTGGTCCCGATTCACCTTGGCGGGCGCGCGCGGCCGGGCCTTGTCGGCCGACGCCGTGCGCTACGGGCCCGGCATCGCGTCCGAGAACGAGCTTCGCCTGCTCGGCCACGTCGAGGGGCGGCGGATCCTCGACCTCGGCTGCGGCGCGGGGGCCGGGGCGCTGTCGCTGGCCGCCGCCGGCGCCCGCGTGATCGCCATCGACGAGGTGGCCGAGAACGTGGTCGCAACGCGTGACTCGGCCGACCGTCGCAAGGTCCGGGTCGAGACCCACCACGGCCGCCTCCACGAGCTGGCGTTCGTACGAGCCGAGTCGATCGACGCCGCCGTGTCGAGCTACGGGCTGGCGGCGATCGCCGACATCGACCGGGTGTTCCGTCAGGTGCACCGGGTGCTGCGCGAGGACCGTCCGTTCGTGTTCTCGCTGCCACACCCGGCCTTCAACATGCTCGACCCCGCCGACCCTGTGCCGCGGGTGCGGCGGGCCTGGTGGGACGACGCCCCGGTGCCCTGGTCGCAGAGCGGCCCCGACGCCCGGGCGGACCAGCCCCGCACGTTGAGCGGCCTGTTCTCCAGCCTTGCCCGGGCCAACTTCCGCATCGACGCCCTCGCCGAGCCGCCCGCCGACGAGGTGGGGGCCGGTCCGAGCTGGTGCGAGGCGCTGCGGTGGGTGCCGCCCACGCTCGTGGTGCGGGCCCGCAAGCAGGGCCTCTGACGACGACCGGCCCCCCGGACCGGCCACCGGTACCCGAGGGGTCAGCCCGCCTGGCGGGCGGCGTACCACTCCTTGACCCGGCGCTCGGCCTCGGCCTCGCCGAGCGGACCCTCGTCGAGCCGTGCCTCGAGCAGCATGCCGAGCGCCTCGCCCACGATGCGGCCGGGCCGCACGCCGAGGACGTCCATGACCCGGTTGCCGTCGATGTCGGGCCGGATCGACTCGAGCTCCTCGCGCTCGCGCAGCTCGGCCACCCGGGCGTCGAGGGCGTCCATGCGGGCGGCCAGCATGCGGGCCTTGCGCTCGTTGCGGGTGGTGCAGTCGCACCTCGTCAGCTCGTTCAGCTCGTCGAGCAGGTCGCCGGCGTCACGTGCGTAGCGGCGCACGGCGGCGTCGGTCCACACGTCGTCGCGGTAGCCGTGGAAGCGCAGGTGCAGGAACACGAGCCTGCCCACGGCCTCGGTGAGGTCGTTCGAGAAGCGGAGGGCCCGCATGCGCTCGCGGGCCATGCGGGCGCCCACCACCTCGTGGTGGTGGAAGCTCACGCCCTTGGGCCCGATCGTGCGGGTCTTGGGCTTGCCCACGTCGTGCAGCAGGGCCGCCAGCCGCACGACGAGCGTGGGCTGCGTCTTGGCCACCACTGCGATCGTGTGGCCGAGCACGTCCTTGTGACGGTGGATCGGATCCTGCTCGAGGCGCATGGCCCGCAGCTCGGGCAGGAACTCGTCGGCCAGGCCGGTGTCGGCAAGGAACCACAGGCCGGCGCTCGGGTCGTCGACGAGCAGCAGCTTCGACAGCTCATCGCGGACCCGCTCGACCGACACGATCTCGAGGCGTTCGCGCATGCCGACCACGGCGGCCACCAGCTCGGGTTCGGGGGTGAGCCCGTAGGCGGCGATGAACCGGGCTGCGCGCAGCATGCGGAGCGGGTCGTCGGAGAACGACTCCTCCGGCGACAGGGGCGTGCGCAGCCGCCCGGCGGCCAAGTCGGCGACGCCGCCGTAGGGGTCGATCAGCTCGGGCTCGGGCAGGCGCAGCGCCATGGCGTTGATCGTGAAGTCGCGGCGCGACAGATCGAGCTCGACGTCGTCGGCGTAGACCACCTGGGGCTTGCGCGAGTCGGAGCGGTAGGCCTCGGCCCGGTGCGTGGTGACCTCGAACGTCATTCCGCGGCGGCGGGCACCTATCGTGCCGAACGCCTGGCCGGCCGTCCACGTCGTGTCGGCCCAGCCCTCGAGCAGGGCGAGCGTCTCGTCGGGGCGGGCGTCGGTGGTGATGTCCAGGTCGTAGCCGTCGCGGAGCCGCCCGAGCACGAGGTCGCGCACGATCCCCCCCACCAGGTAGGTGCGGTGGCCGGCCGCCTCGAACACCTCGGCGAGCGGCCGGACCTCCTCGAGGATGGGCTTCAGCCGCTCCGGGATCACGATCTGTACGGTAGCGACGCCCAGACCGCACGGCGGACGGGTCGCCGCTCGCCGAGGGCCGCGTCAGCGCCGGCGGGCGCGGGTGTGGGCGAGTCCGGCCGCGAACACCACCTCGCGCCCCGGACCCCCGCTCGTGGGCGCCTCGGGATGCAGCGGGTCGCCGGCGAGCGCGGCGAGCGCCGCGGCGCTCGAGTCACGCAGCGCCTCGAGGTCGTAGCCGCCCTCGAGGAACACGAGGCGCCGCCCGGCCGGGACCAGCGCGGCCAGCGACGCGGTCAGGTCGCCGAAGTCGCCGGAGGTCAGGCCCAGGTCGGTCAGCGGGTCGCGGCGGTGGGCGTCGAAGCCGGCCGACAGCAGGAGCCACGTGGGGTGCAGCTCGTCGGCGAGCGGGACGACGACCTCGTCGACCGCCTCGCGGTAGACATCGCCGGTCGCCCCCGGGGGCATCGGCAGGTTCACGGTCGTGCCGAGCGCCTCGCCCTCGCCGGTCTCGAGCACCGAGCCGGTGCCCGGGTACAGCGGGTGCTGGTGCAGCGACACGTAGGTGACGCGGTCGTCGCCGTAGAAGCAGTCCTGTGTGCCGTTGCCGTGGTGGGCGTCGTAGTCGACGATCAGGACCCGCTCGCCCCGCTCGGCGAGCGCAGCGGCCGCCACGGCCACGTTGTTGAAGAGGCAGAAGCCCATGGCCCGGGTGGGCAGCGCGTGGTGGCCGGGCGGGCGCACGGCACAGAACGCGGCCTCGGCCTCACCGGCGTCGAGCCGCTCGATCGCGGTCAACCCCGCCCCGGCGGCATGCATGGCGGCCTCCCACGACGCGGGGACGACGGCTGTGTCGCCGTCGATCCACCCCCCGCCCGTCAGGCAGAACCGGTGCAGCGCTCCCACGTAGTCGGGGCTGTGGACCCGCTCGAGGTCGGCCTCGGTGGCGGCACGGGCCGCCACGATGATGATCTCGTCGTCAAGTCCCGTGCGCGCCAGGCCCTCGTCGATCGCCGCCAGGCGCTCGGGGCGCTCCGGGTGGCCGGCGATGGCGTGGTCGAGGTAATCGGGGTGCGACACGAACAGCACGGGCATCCACGGACGACGGTAACGGGCTCGGCACCCACATCGTCGCCCGGCCGGGCATCGGCCGGGCGCACACGGGCGCGTGGCGGCCGTGCGTACGCTCTGGGTCATGGCTCGTCCAGCCGCAACCGGAGCAGACCGCTCATGAGCCTGCTGCGCGTCGGTCCGGCGCCCGATGGGCGGTTGCGCTTCGGCCCCTGGCGTGGCGACGCGCGCACCGCCTGCATCGCACCGGCCCGTCACGGTGTCGGGCCGATCTCGACCGCGGACGTGCGCCGCTGCGTCGACGGCGCGGTGGCCGCCGGCTTCCGGTCGATCGTCACCTCGGCCCTCGGTCAGCGAGACCAGGACCCGTTCGACGAGGCCGGCTTCGAGCTGGCCGAGCGCCTCCACCTGCTGGTCCACCCGCTCGGCCGCCTGCCGACCGTCGCGGCCCCGGCCCCGCTGCGGCGGCCCCAGCGCGGCGAGCGGGCCGACGCCCTCGTCGTCGACCACGCGGCATTCCAACCGTTCTGGCGCCTCGACGAGCAGGGGATGCTCGACGCGCTCCGCGCCACACCGGCCGTCCGCTTCCGCGTGGCGCGCCGGCCCGAGGGCGTGGTCGGCTACGCCATAACGGGCCGCTCCGACCACCGGGGCTACGTCCAGCGGCTGGCCGTCGACCCCGCGCTCGAGGGCCGAGGGATCGGCGCCGCGCTGCTGGTTGACGGGCTGCGGTGGCTGCGGCGCTGGGGCGCCCGCGACGCGGTGGTCAACACCCAGCAGGGCAACGAGCGCTCGCTGCGGCTCTACCAGCGCACCGGGTTCGTGGTGCAGCCCGAGGGGCTCGCCGTGCTGCGCCTCGACCTGCTCGACGGTGCCGGACACGGCCCGTCGCACCGGGCGCCGGAGTGAGCGCGTGCCGGTGACCGGGCGGATCCTCGCCGCCCTGGGCCTGGCGCTCGCCGCGCTCGGCCTCTTCGCCGCCCCGCCCGCCGGTGCCAGCCGGGCGGGCCCCGCGGGTGCGACGGTCCCGGCGCGGCTGGCCGGCGCCGCCGCCACCGGCCAGGCCGGGCCCGCGACCGGCGGGCCAACGCTGGCGCTGGCCGACCAGACCACCTGGCTAGAGCCCCCGCAGGCGTTCGAGGCCCAGGTCCGCGTCGGCGGTGCGCCACCCGACGCCGGGTTGCGGGTCACGGTGCACGACGCGCTGCGGTCCCGCGACGAGTTCCGGGCCTCGCTCGACGGCGAGCTCGGCGGTGTCGAGCACGACGAGCCGGTCCGGCCCCTCGCCGGGCTGCCGGTGTCGGGCGGCGGACTCGCCGCCGTCGGCTTCGGCGCCGAGGTCGACCTGGACCAGGGCGTGCACCCCGTGGAGATCGAGCTGGTGGACGTAGGCGGCGACCCACTGGCCGCCGTGGTCACCCATGTGATCGTCGTGCCGTCCTCCACCGACGGCTTCGCCGCGCTCAACGTGGCGGTCGTGCTCGACATCGCAAGCCCGCCGGCGCTCCAGCCGGATGGCTCGCTGGAGCTGGCCTCCGACGTGCTGGACCGCGTCGCGGAGCGCATCACGACCCTCGAACAGGCCCCGGACGTGCCAATCACGCTCGCCCCTCGCCCCGAGACGCTCGACGGGCTGCGCGGCGTCGGCGCACGCGGCCTGGAGCTGGTCGCCGACCTGGTCGCCTCCCGTGGCGACCAGCCGGTGCTGGCCCGGCCCTACACCGACGTCGACATCGGCGCCCTCATGGAGGCGGACCTCATCGGAGAGGCGAACGCGCAGGCCGACGGCGGCGCCGACGTGGTCCGCACGGTCATGGGCACCGAGCCCATCGGTGGCATCTGGCTCACCCGGGGGTCCCTCGGCCCCGAGGCCGCCCGCATGCTCAAGGAGCTCGGCGTGGGCCGGGCGCTCGTCGAGCCGGCAGCCGTGGCCGAGGCGCCGGGCCTTGGCGAGGACCGCGTGCCCGAGGAGCCGGTCACGCTCGGCGACGGCGGGCCGGTCGCCATGGTCGACGACGATCTCCTCGGCGAGCGCCTGACCGGCGAGGACCCGGTCCTCGATGCCCAGCGCTTCGTGGCCGAGCTGGCGATGGAGTGGCTCGAGGCTCCGGCCATCACCCGGGGCGTCGTCGTGCGGGTGCCCGCCGAGGCGCCGCTCGACCCCGACCTCGTCACCCGGGCACTCGGCGAGATGACCCAGCCCGACGCCGTGCGACTGCTGACGCTCCCCATGCTGTTCGACGTCGTGCCACCGGCCGAGGGCGACGCGCCCCCGGTCGCCACGCCCGCGGATCCCGGCGACGGCGACGGGCTCGGGTCGATTGCCGACCGGCTGCGTCGGGCGCGCGAGGCCGTGGGCGGCATCGGCGGCGTGCTGGGCGACGCCGAGACCGGCCGGTCGCTCGAGCACTCGCTGCTGCTCGCCACGGGCTCCGACACCCCCGACGACCAGCGCGCCGCCTACGTCGACCGGGTCACCGGCGAGCTGCGCGACCTGGCGGGCCTCATCAACGCCCCGGACGAGTTCCGCATCACGCTGACGTCGCGCACGGCGTCGGTGCCGCTGAACCTCACGAACGAGTCGACCGAGCCGGTCGAGGTGCGCATCAAGCTCGAGAGCGACCAGCTCGAGTTCCCCGACGGCGACGAGATCCTCACGACGCTGGAACCGGGGGCGAACCCCCTGCAGGTGCGGGTACGGGTGCTGACCTCGGGCGCCTTCCCACTCGACATCGAGATCACCAGTCCCGACGGTTCGATCCGGCTGGACAGCACCCGCTTCGACATCCGCTCGACCGCGGTGTCGGGGGTGGGCGTGTTCCTCTCGGTGGGTGCCGGGCTGTTCCTCGCCCTGTGGTGGATCCGCAACTGGCGGGCCACGACGCGGTCGAAGAGGCTCGTGCCGCCCGGCTCGCGACCCGAGGACCTCACCCCCGCCGCCGGCGGCCCCGTGCTGCCGCCTGACGGCCTGGCGCCGCCGGTGCCGGTCCCGCCGGGACCAACGGGGAAGCCGGAACCGCCAGGGCAACCCGGGGCACCGCCGTCGCCCGGGGCACCGGTCCCGCAGACGCGGCGCCGCCGCGGCGACCACCGCCCTGCCCACATGGCCAGCCCCCGCCGCAACCGCTGAGCGCGGCGGACCGGCCGTCGAGCGGGTGCGCCCCCGCCTGCGCCGCTATGGTCGCCGACCATGCCGGTCCGCATCGTCACCGACTCCGCCGCCGACCTCCCTCCCAACGACGTCGAGCAGCTCGGCGTCGCGGTCGTGCCGCTCTCGATCCGGTTCGGCGACAAGGAGTACACCGACGGCGTCGACCTGTCGGTCGAGGAGTTCTACGCCAAGCTGGCGTCGACCGACGCGCTGCCCGAGACGTCCGCGCCGGCGCCCGGCGCGTTCGACTCCGCGTTCCGCCGCCAGGCCGAGGCCGGCGCCGACGCGGTCGTGTGCATCAATCTGTCGTCGGGCCTGTCCGCCACGATCCAGGCCGCCCAGAGCGCCGCCGCGGGCTTGGCCGGCGAGCTCGACGTGCGCGTCGTGGACTCGCGCTCGATCACCTCCGGGCTCGGCACGCACGTGCGCCTCGCCGCAGCCGCGGCCGGGGACGGGGCCTCGGCCGACGAGGTCGTGGCGCTCGTCGAGAACCTGGTACCCCGCACGCACGTGTTCGGTGCGCTCGACACGCTCGAGAACCTCAAGAAGGGCGGCCGCATCGGCGGCGCCCGGGCGATGCTCGGCTCGTTGCTGTCGATCAAGCCGCTCCTCGACATCTCCTCGGGCGAGGTCGAGGAGGCAGGCAAGGCCCGCACCCGGCGCAAGGCCCTCGAGTGGCTGCGCGACCGGATCTTCGAGCAGTCCGACATCGAGCACCTCACGATCGCCCACGGGCTCGCTCCCGACCTCGACGCGATGCTCGATCTGCTCGCCCCCCGCTACAGCCGCGACCAGATCTCGATCACCACCATCGGCGCCACGATCGGCACCCACGGAGGACCGCGCGTGATGGGCGCCACCTGGGTCGACCCGGCGTAACCCCATCCCCTTCCACCAGGCACCGCACCGCCCAGGTGACTGGACGGTGACGCGAAGGTGGCGAGCCCTCCCGGCGGTCTCACCGACGTCGCGTCGCCCCCAGGCCTCCACTACGGTTGTCGCGCCGTGGCAGTGACGCCTCCCCCGACCGGTCCGTCGTCCCACGCTGGTGTCACCGCCGGCGCGGTCCTTGGCGGCCGCTATCGGCTCGACGACCAGCTGGCGTCCGGCGGCATGGCCCAGGTGTGGCGCGGCACCGACGAGGTGCTGCGCCGGGCGGTCGCAGTCAAGATCCTCCACCCGCACCTGTCCGCCGACGACACGTTCGTCACGCGCTTCCGCCACGAGGCCATCGCCGTGGCCCGCCTGTCGCACCCGGCGATCGTCAACGTCTACGACACCTGCAACGACAACGGCACCGAGGCCATCGTCATGGAGCTGGTCCGCGGCAACACGCTGCGCGACCAGCTCGACGAGGGTCCGATCGAGCCGTGGGTCGCGGCCAACATTGCGGCGCAGGTGGCCGGCGCCCTCGACGTGGCGCACGCCGCCGGGCTGGTCCACCGCGACATCAAGCCTGCCAACATCCTGCTGTCCGAAGACGGCCGGATGAAGGTCGGCGACTTCGTCATCGCCAAGGCCGCCGAGTCCGCCGACCTGACCCAGGAGGGCTCGTTCGTCGGCACGGCGAAGTACCTTGCCCCCGAGCAGGTCGAGTCGAAACCGGTCGACGGCCGCACCGACCTCTACAGCCTGGGCGTCGTGCTCTACGAGATGCTGTGCGGCCGGGTGCCGTTCGAGGGCGACAGCTCCTCGGCCACCGCGCTGGCCCGCCTCCACCAGGACCCGCAGCGCCCCCGCCTCGTGCGGCCCGGCGTGCCGCGCGGCCTCGAGGGCATCTGCATGCGATTGCTCGCGCGCTCGCCCGACGACCGCTACCCCACCGCCGCGGACGTGCGGGCGGCGCTGCTCAGCGCCGGCGCCGACGACCGGGCCACCGGGCCCCAGGCCGAGGTCACCCCGGCCCCGGCCCCCACCGCGCTCGCCTCCGGCGGCACCACCGGCATGGCGCCGCCCCCACCGCCGCCCGGCGTCCGGGTCCCACTGACCCCCGTCCCTGGTACGCCCCTGCCCCCGGTGGTTCCCAGCGGCGGGGCCGGCCCGCCCGTGCGCTTCGCCGACACCGAGCGCCGCTGGCTCGTGCCGACGCTGCTCGTCATCCTCGTGGCCGTGGCGCTGGGCGTGGCCGGCGTGCTGCTCGGCCGCTCGGGCTCGCTGCTCGGCGACAAGGACGGGACAGGCGACGACGACGAGGCCCAGACCGCCGAGACGACCGCGGACACCACCGAGACGTCCATCCAGGTGGCCGAGGCCATAGCGTTCGATCCGCCCCCCGGCGACGGATCCGAGAACGACGACGAGGCCCCGCTCGCCGTCGACGGTGACGGCACCACCAGCTGGACCACCGAGGAGTACCACCGCGAGCAGTTCGGCCGGCTCAAGTCGGGCGTCGGGCTCATACTCGATCTCGAACGGGTCACCTCGGTGGGCAGCGTGGCGATCGACTCCCCGGTCGAGGGCTGGGGCGTCGAGATCTACGCCGCCGAGGACCCGGCCGGCGCCAAGGCCGGCTGGGGCGCGCCGATCGGTTCCCGCGAGGACGCCGACGACGGCACGACGACGATCACGTTCGAACCGCAGGAGGCCGGTGCAGTCCTCGTGTGGTTCACGGACCAGGGCCGCGGCGTCGACGACGCCGGCAAGGAGATGCAGGTCGACGAGGTCCGGCTCGCCAGCTGAGCCCGGCCCGCTGCGGCGCCGCGACGCGGACCGCCCAGTAGTCTCGCCGCATCACTCCCCAGGCCGACGATCGCACGCTCGTCGCCGCCTCCCGTGCCGGCGACCGCGATGCCCTCGACGCCCTGCTGCGCCGGCACCACGACCGGCTGTACGCGCTGTGCCGCCGGCTGGCGGGCAACGACGCCGATGCGGCTGACGCCCTGCAGGAGACTCTGATCGCCATCGTGCGGGGGCTCGACCGCTTCGACGGTCGGGCGGCGTTCACCACATGGTCGTACCGGGTGGCGACGAACGCCACGCTCGACGAGCTGCGCCGTCGCACACGACGCCCGACGCCCGGTCTGCCGGGTGACGACGGCGAGACGCGAGGCGGCCGGCACGGCACCGCCGGCTCTGGCCGCGGCGGGTCGGGTAACGGGCGCCAGGCCGGCGGGCCCGTCGCCGCCGGCTTCGCCGGTCCGATGGCCGCCGACCAGGCGATCGACGGCGCGGTCGCCGAGCGCCTCGACGTCGACGCCGCCCTGGCCCGCCTGCCCGAGGACTTTCGGACCGCCGTGGTTCTGCGAGACCTCTGCGACCTCGAGTACGCCGAGATCGGCGACATCCTCGGGATCCCGCCCGGCACCGTCCGCTCGCGCATCGCCCGCGGGCGCGCCCTGCTCGCGGACTTGCTGGGGAACCGCACCGGTCGGCCCGACCGTCCAAAGACCACACCATGACCGCCACCCCCCACGACGAGCTGGCGTCCGCCGTCCTCGACGGCCGACTGACCGGCGACGACGAGGCCGCGGCGCTGCGCGACCCGGCAGTCGCCCGCCGCGTGGCCCAGATGCGCGCTGCGCGGGACGCGCTGCGGTCGGCACCGGCCCACCCGCCCGACGCCGAGCGTCGGGAGCAGGCCGTGGCGGCCGCGCTGGCGGCCTTCGACGCCACCCGGGCGCGGGAGGGCGCCCCGGCGGACGCCGGCGTCACCGGGCCCGTAGGAGCGTTCACAGAAGCCGCTCACCCATCGCCCACGACGGCGCCGTCCTCAGGGCCGTCGCTCGACGAGCGGCGGGCGCGGCGGGACCGGCGCGCCGCGGTGCCGCGGTGGCTCGCGGCGGCGGCCGCCCTGATCGTGGTGATCGCCCTCGGCGGCGCCCTGGCGACGCTGTCCTCGTCCCCGGGCGACGACGAGGCTGCCCAGCCCGCGTCGGACGAGGAGAGCCAGGACGGTGACCTCACCGAGGGACGCGGTGATGCCTCCGCCGGTGCAGCCGAAGACGACGAGGCGGCCCGCTCCACGGCCGAGGGCGCGGAGGAACCGACGGCCGCGCCGGACCGCAACTCCGCCGAGGCTTCCCCCTCCCCGGACGCGCGCGCGCCCTCCACCGCAGCGACGGCGGACGTCGACCTCGGCGCCGCGGCGACCGGTGACGACCTCGCCTCGCGCGCGGCCGAGACGGCGACCGCCGGGGGCACCTTGGCGCACGCGCAGACCGCGCCGGGCGCCGGGGGCCAGAGCGCGCCCGCGTCCTGCCCCCTGCCCGGGGCCGCGGGGGAAGCGCCCGTCCTGTTGCGGGGCCGGGCCACGCTGGCCGGCGAGCCGGTCCAGGTCTGGGTGCTAGACGTGGCAGAGGGGAGCCGCGTGCTGGTCACCGACGCGTCGTGTGCCGTCGTCGTCGACCGGGATGTCCCCGACTGACGAGTCGTGCCGACCACTGCACGCAGCGAGATGACCACGGTCGAAGGGCCACCGTGGCGGGCGTTCTAGGCTGCGGCGCATGGTTGACGTCGGTACACCCGCCAGGCCCGGTCGCAGCGTCGCGATCCCCGAAGACCAGGACTGGGCCACCCAGGCCGCCGACACGATCGAACGCGCCGTCGGCACGGTCCGCGACAAGACGACCGACCCGGCTCTCACGATGAGCCGCGCCCTCGTGTACGGCCTGTTCGCGGCGATCGTCGGCGTCGCCGCGCTGGTGCTGCTGGCCATCGCCGCCGTGCGCCTGATCGACGTGTACCTCCCCGACTCCATCTTCGGCGAGACGCACACGTGGGCGGCTCACCTGTTGGTCGGTGCCCTGTTCGCCATCGTTGGCCTTGTGCTGTGGGCCCGGCGCCGCACGCCCGTGGAAGAGACGCGCGCCGCCTGACGTTGATCACCGGGTGTGCGGGGAAGATTCCCGTACAACTCTGACCGTCCCACGAGGATCAATGAGCGACGACATCCGCAAGGTCATCATCATCGGTTCGGGTCCTGCCGGCCTGACCGCCGCCATCTACACGGCCCGGGCGAACCTCGAGCCCCTCATGCTCGAGGGCGAACCGTCGTCGACCAGCGACCAACCCGGCGGCCAGCTCATGCTGACCACCGAGGTCGAGAACTTCCCGGGGTTCCCCGAGGGCATCATGGGCCCCGAGCTCATGGTTCGGATGCGCGAGCAGGCCGTGCGCTTCGGCACCGACGTCCGCACCGAGAAGGTGAGCCGGGTGGACCTCTCGGCCCGCCCGTTCGGCGTGTGGGTCGGCGATCCCGACACAGCTCAGCCGACGTACCAGGCGCAGACGATCATCGTCTCCACCGGCGCCCAGTCGCTGATGCTCGGCATCGACCGCGAGGTCGAGCTGATCGGCCATGGCGTGTCGACGTGCGCCACCTGCGACGGGTTCTTCTTCCGCGATCACCACATCGCCGTCGTCGGTGGCGGCGACTCGGCTCTGGAGGAGGCCAACTTCCTCACCAAATTCGCCTCGACGGTGACGATCATCCACCGCCGCGACGAGTTGCGAGCCTCGAAGATCATGCAGGACCGGGCCCTCGCCAACGACAAGATCCGCTTCCTGTGGAACAGCGTGGTCGACAGCGTCGAGGGCGACACCACGCTCACCGGCGCGACCGTGCGCAACGTGCTCACCGACGAGGTCTCCCACCTCGACGTCACCGGCCTGTTCGTCGCCATCGGCCACAAGCCCAACACCGACCTGTTCAAGGGCCAGCTCGAGATGGAGGAGTCCGGCTACATCGTGACAGGTCTCGGTGAGGGCACCACCAGCACAAGTGTCGCCGGCGTCTTCGCCTGTGGCGACGTGCAGGACCACACGTACCGCCAGGCCGTCACCGCCGCCGGCTCGGGCTGCATGGCGGCCATCGACGCCGAGCGGTGGCTCGAGGCTCACGACGAGGGCTGAGCGCCCGCCGGTCGACGCCCCGGGCCCCGCGCCCCTCCTCCGCCGGCGAGGGAACACACGCACCCCCGTCGGCGTTCCCACTTGACAGCCGCACAAGAGAACGAAAGGTCCCACCAAATGGCTGAGAACATCGCCACCCTGACAGACGCCAGCTTTGACGAGACCATCGGCGCCGCAGCCGAGCCCGTCGTTGTCGACTTCTGGGCCGAGTGGTGTGGGCCGTGCAAGATGATCGCCCCCATCCTCGACGAGATCGCTCGCGAGAACGCCGGCAAGGTCACCGTCGCCAAGCTCAACGTCGACGACAACCCCGACGTCGCACGCCGGTTCGACGTGATGAGCATCCCGACCCTCATCGTGTTCAAGGACGGCACGGCCCAGAAGCGCCTGATCGGCGCCAAGGGCAAGGGCCAGCTCCTCGCGGAGCTCGAGGAGTTCATCGCCTGACCGGGCGTTCCTACGGTTGGTCCACAACCTGTGCATAACGTTGTGGATGACTCGACCCCGACTTGAGGTGCCTCGTACCTCAGGTGGGGGTCGAGGTCTTTTTCCCCAAGTTGACCTGCACTAGAGCGTTCGACTTTCCCCAGGCACCTGTGGACAGCCGCATCGGCGTGCGCATTGTCCCTGGTCAGCGGCCGAACCGACGCACGACGTCTGTGGACGAGGTGTTTCCGCCGACGCGCCGCGCCCATGTGGATGCCCGGGCGTGAGAGGGCCGGCGAGCACGGTCGCCGGCCCGGTCCCAGGCTCGTCCTCGGCGCCGTGCGGTGTCAGCTCTTGCCGTCGGCCATCTGGCGGTAGATGCGCTCGAGGTCCTCGAGGTCGGCGAACTCGATCACCATGCGCCCGCGCTTGGGCCCCAGATTGATCTTGACGCGGGTGTCGAAGCGATCGGCCAGGAGCTCCTCCAGTTCGAGCAGACCGGGCGGCGGGAGCTTCGAGGCGGGTCCGCGGTCCTCCACGGGCGCGTCGTCACGCTGCTCGTTGCGCTTGCGGACCGCGTCCTCGGTGTCGCGCACGGTCAGCCCGTCGGACACGATGCGGCGGGCGAGAGCCTCCTGGAACGCCCGATCCGGAGTTCCCAGGAGCACCTTGGCGTGGCCCGCCGAGACCCGGCCCTCTGCGACGAGCTTCTGCACCTGCGGCGGCAGCTGGAAGAGGCGCAACAGGTTGGCGACGGCCGAGCGGCTCTTGCCGACGCGATGGGCCACCTCCTCCTGCGTGAGGTTGAAGTCCTCGATCAACTGCTGGTAGCCCGCGGCCTCCTCGAGCGGGTTCAGGTTGTCCCGGTGGAGGTTCTCGACCAGGGCATGCTGCAGGCTCACCTCGTCGGTGACATCGCGGATCACCACGGGAATGAACTGCAGGCCGGCCCGCTTCGCCGCCCGCCACCGGCGTTCGCCGGCGACGAGCTCGAACCGCTCGCTTGTGACCTGACGCACAAGCACCGGCTGGAGCACCCCGAGCTCGCGGATCGACGCGGTCAGCCCGGCGAGGGTCTCCTCGTCGAAGTAGGCCCGGGGCTGGAAGCGGTTGGGCCCGACCTGGCTGATCGGCACCTCGCGCACGCCGACCTGGGGGCTGTCCCCGTTGCCCGGTTCAGGGGGGATGAGGGCGCTGAGGCCCTTACCCAATCCGCCGCGGCGCTCCACCGCTCACCTCCATGGCCAGATCCCGATAGGCGATGGCGCCGCGTGATGCCGGGTCGAACGTGATGATCGGCTGCCCGAACGAGGGCGCCTCGCTGAGGCGGACCGTGCGGGGCACGATGCTGGCGCACACCTTCTCGCCGAAGTGGTCGCGCACCTCGCGCACCACCTGGTCGGCGAGCTTCGTGCGGGCGTCGTACATGACGAGGATCATGCAACTGAGCTCGAGAGTGGGGTTCAGGTTCCGCTGCACGAGTTGCACGTTGCGCAGCAGCTGGCCGAGCCCCTCGAGCGCGTAGTACTCGCATTGGATGGGCACGACGACCTCGCTGGCCGCGGCGAGCCCGTTGATCGTGAGGAGCCCCAGCGACGGTGGGCAGTCGATCAGGAGGAAGTCGTAGTCGTCCTTGACCGAATCGAGCGCGCGCCTCAGCCGCAGCTCCCGACTGAACGCCGGGACCAGCTCGATCTCTGCACCGGCAAGATCGAGCGCCGCCGGCGCCACGAAGAGGTTGCGGATGGCCGAGGCCTCGACGCAGTCCTCGAGCGGGACGTCGTTGAGGATGACGTCGTACATCGAGGCGTTCAGATCACGGATGTTGATGCCGAGACCCGTGCTGGCGTTGCCCTGGGGGTCGAGGTCGACCACGAGCACGCGGTATCCGATGACGGCCAGGCAGGCGCCGAGGTTGACGGCGGTCGTCGTCTTACCGACGCCGCCCTTCTGGTTGGCGATCGCCATCGTGCGGGGCAACGGCCGGATGAAGGGCGACGTGACCGACTCGGGCGGTCCGCTGCCTGGGACCGGCGATGGATCGATCCCGGTCGGTTGGGGATCACGCGGCTCGGGAGGTGTCGTGTACGCCGCTGCCGCAGTGACCACCGGAGCCGCTCCGGCGGGCCCGGCAGCCGAGGCACCGGCGTAGGAGGGCGGCTGCCGACGGGGCGCCCGCGGGCGGGGCGCAGGGGTGGCCACGGTGGGGTCGAGATCCTCGAGCGAAGGGACGGCGTCGAAACCGGGCAGGTTGAACTCGTCGGGATCAGAGGCCTGACGAGGGCGGGGGGGTTCCGCCTCCTGACCAGTGTCCGCCTGCTCGTGGAACACCCGGTGGCCGTGGTCCGTGGGGGGCCAGCGGTCGGTCATTCGGCCAATCCTTTCGGCCGCACCTGGCCCGGTCAAGCCGTCTCATAGGCTCCCCTGGTCACGGCCGTGGAGCAGCGATCTGGCCCGTCGCCGGAACGTTGTTCCACGGGGAGCAGCGGTGACGCGCCCCTTTTGAAAAGCCATGTTCCACGTGGAACAGCCTGTGTCCCAAAGCAAAGGGGACGACGTGGCTGTGCCTTTGTCAAAACGGTCGGACCCAGACCGAACGCCGCCGCCGACGCGCAGCCGTGACGGGCTTTTGACCCAAGAAGTCTCGGGAGAATGCGCGGGTGCGGGCATCCGTCTCAGCTGGAGCACATCGAGCCGTCCCGATGGACTTCCGCGTTCCACGTGGAACAGCCGATTCCCCGCCGGCCGGGGACGGGCGTTTAACCCTGGACGGTGCGCGCCCCGGAGCGGTCGGGAGATGTTCCACGTGGAACAGGTGTTGGCGTGGAACAGGTGTTGGCGTGCCCAGGATCTCCTGCAACCGCGGGTGGGTCTGTGCGCTCGCACCAGAATGGGAGCCGGCCCACCACCGGGCGGGTCGACGCTCCGAAGCATTGCAGTCACGGGCGAGTGCTCGATCTCCGCCTCCGACCAGCGACGGCAGGACGACGTACTCGACCTCGGCACGTAGAGCTGCAAGCGCAACTCTCCGAAGCTGCCCGCCTCGCCACAAACTCGTGGCGCGCCGAGGCGGCAGGCGTCGAACCACCGCTCGGCGAACCGGTGGGGGCGGACCGAGACCGGCACCGCCAACGCTGCTGGGACGCTGGCGGGCAGGCACGTTTCGCTCAGTCGACCGGGCGGCGGCGTGCGTACCCTCAGGGCGCCTGCTGATCCCGCTGACGCATCGGATGGCCGGTGGCGACGCTGCCCGGCGCTCCACTCGACGTTGATGCCGTTAGGGCGCCGGCAATCGATTTAGGAGCGGCGCCCCCGACGAGAACGGAGTCTCGCCGCCCGCCGGCCGAGGCCGGCCGGGCCGTCCGATGCATGTCGCGACGCCAGCGGCACGCCATCGAACATGACTGCGATTCACGTCGAGAGGACGCGGGCTCGGTCGCGTGGCATCGTCTGGCTCTTCGGATCACGTTGCGGCGATCGACGCTGCAGTTCGACGCGAACGATGCCGCCGAGAGCTCGCAACGATGAGCCCGTCCGATCGTCGCTCCAGCGGACGGTGGCCGAACATCCGCACGGCCGTCGGGCCGGTGTCCCGCCCATGCCCCTCGGCGCGGGTCCCAACCGCGGTGGGGGACCGCTCAGAAGAGCGGCCGCTTGGCGGGGATGCCCACGCGGCGGGGGAACCGACCGGGGCATAGCCGGCGCTGGACCAGAGCCTGGTAGTGGAACGGCGACGCCCACGCCGCGCCCCGCTCCAGGCCCAGCACCGCCAGACCGGCGTCCGGCCACCGCTCGCCGCGACGCGGGGCCGTCTCCTCGGCTTGGTCGTCGCCCGCCAGCTCGACGCCGACCTCACGCGGCGTCACCGGCTCGGGCGCCTCACCCACTCCCGGCTCGGGCGCCTCCTCCACTCCCGGCTCGGGCGCCTCGTCCCCTGCGTCCGGGCCAGAGGCGGACGCAGACCACGGCACGGCGGCGGGCACGGACGCCGGCGGCGGCTCGCTCACGACGAGCACGCCGCCCTCGCACAGGAACGGCGCCGCACACTCGGCCGTGACCGCAGGAGAACCGAACGACCGGCTCACGACGACGTCGAACGTTCCCCGCAGCTCGAGGTCCCGTCCAGCGATCTCCGCCCGGTCCCGCCGAACGCTCACCCTCTCGTGGAGGCCCAGCTCCTCCACGGCCTCCTCGAGGAACACGCAGCGCCGGAGCCCGGAGTCGAGCAGCACGGTGGTCGACTCGGGCCAGGCGACGGTGGCGAGGACCAGGCCGGGCACCCCCCCGCCGCTGCCCAGGTCGAGCAGGCGGTGGGCCGGGGCATCGAGACCGCCGGCGAAGCCGACGGCGTGCCGGATGTGGCCCGACACGGGCCCGGGACCGAGGAAACCGAGCTGCTGGCTGCGCTCGAGGACCCCCGCCACGGCCTCGGTTCGGACGCTCACACGCCGTCCGTGAACGCGCTCACGAGCTCGGTCGGATCACCACGTGCCGGTAGGCGTCCTCGCCCTCGGACACGGTCTCGACGCCGTCGATGGCGTTCACGGCGTCGTGCACGATCTTGCGGTCTGCGGCGCCCATCGGCTCCAGCGCCTTGGCGGTCCCCGACTCGAGCACGCTCTCGGCCACCTCGGCCGTGAAGCGCTCGAGCGCCACGCGCCGGCGCTCGCGGTAGCCGGCCACGTCGACCCGCACCCGGGCGTGCACCTGCCCCACGAACCGGCGCTGCACCATGCTTCGGACCAGCTCCTGGACCGACTGCAGGGTCACGCCCTTCTGCCCGACGAGCACGCCGAGCTGCTCGCCGTCGACCGAGGCGTCGAGCGTGTCGTCCTCGCCGACCGTCACCGTGACGCCCGCGTCGGAGCGGTCGAACGCCCCCAGCAGGCCGACAAGGAACTCTTCGACCGCCTCCCGCTGCGCCTCGATGTCGAACGGTGCCTCATTGGCGCCGACCGTCGTGTCACTCACCTCGCGCCCTCCCTCTGCCTGTCTGTCGTCACTCCGACTCGAACGGCGGCGGCGCGGTGCGCCACCCCCACCCGCACGCACGCCGGAGCCCCGAAGCGACCCGTTCTCCTGGTCCGCCCGATCGTCCCGCTCGGCACCGCTCGCCGCCTCGACCGGGACACCTGCGAGCGCCGTGGCCTCGCCAACCGCCGTGCCGGCACCACCGCCAGCACCGGCGCCGCCGGCCCCACCGCCGTTGCCGTTGCCGGCGCGCCCGCCGCTGCGGGAGCGGGGCCGCGACGGCCGCCCGCCCTCGCGGCCCTTCCGTTCACCGCCCCGCCGCCGGCGCTCCCGGCGGTCGACCTTGGGCGGCGGTGCCGAGGGGCGCACGCGAGCGCGCACGCTCGCTTCGACCCGCAGGCGCCCGAACAGGCCCTTCTGCGGCTCCTGGACGACCTCGATCTCCGCGTCCTGCTCATCGACACCGAGCTGGTCCAGGGCCATCTCGAGAGCTTCTTCGACGGACTTGCCCGTCGTCACGACCCATTCCACTGCGTCTACTTCCTCTTCTTCTTCTTGCGCGACCGGGGATGGGGCTTGTTCGCCGCCGCGTTGCCGCCGGTCGCCCCGCCGCCCGTCCTGCCTCCGGAGCCCTTGGTCGCCGCCGCTTTGCTCGTCGCCGGGCTCGCGGGCTTGGCCCGGCCGGACGACGTGCTGCCGTTGCGCGCCCTGGGTGTGGTCTTGTCGCCACTCTTCGTGGCCGAACGTGATGCCTTGCCGCTTCGACCGTTGCTCGTCGTGCCGCCCTGGCCGCCGCCGAGCAGGCCACCCAGCAGCCCGCCCCCGCCGCCGTCGCCGTCTTTCTTGCGGCTCTCACGCAACTCGGCCATGGCGCGCTGGGCCTGCACGCCCGCCGCCTCCTCGTGGCCGTAGAGCGAACGAGTGATGTAGTACTGCTGCGCCACCCGCCACGACGTCGATACCAGAAAGTAGACGCCGATGGCGGCGGGGCTCACGAAGGCGAAGAACACGTAGAGCACCGGGCCGAGGATCATCATCGTCCGCTGCTGCTGACTCATCTCGGCGTTGGGGTTCCGCCCCATGATCTGCTTCTGCTGGAACCAGCTGAGCAGGGCGATGACGGCGACGAGTCCGAAGTAGGGCAGGGCCTCGACGAAGCCAGCGGACAGTGCCGTGCTGGCACTGCGGGCCAGGTCGATACCGAAGGCATTCATGTGGTCCTGGCCGAGCAGCGACTGGTACAGGTCCGTCGAGTGGTCGAGGTACTTGGGCCGGAAGCCGTTGCTCGCGAAGTTCTCGCGCAGCCCCGAGATGTCGACGCCGTGGTCCGCGAGCGCGTCCTGGAGGCCGGTGAACCTGTACGGGTTCGTGAGCCCCCGCACCACGTAGAACAGGATCGAGAAGACCGGCGCCTGGATGAGCAGGGGTAGGCATCCGCCCACCGGGTTGATCTCGTGCTCCTTGTAGAACGCCATCATCTCTTCGTTGAGCTTCTGGCGGTCGTCCTTGTACTGGACCTGCAGCTTGCGGATCTCGGGCTGCAGGCGCTGCATCTCGATCATCGACCGCGTGCCCTTGAGCGTCAGCGGGGTGGTGACCAGCATCACGACGCACGTGAGCAGGGCAATCGCGACCGCGTAGTTCGGGACGAGCGTGTAGAAGAAGTTGAGTAGCGTCGAGATGCCCTCGAACAGGGAATCCAGCATCAGTGGTGCTTTCCTCGGGGGACGGGATCCCAGCCGTGGCCACCCCACGGGTGGCACCGGGTCAGGCGGCGCAGGCTGAGCCAGGCGCCACGGGCCGCGCCGTGCGCCTCGAAGGCGTCGAGCGCGTAGTTGGAACAGGAGGGGACGAAGCGGCAGGGCGACGGACGCCCGGCCGTCACCCGTTGATAACCGCGGACGATGCCGTGCAGGGCACGGGCCGGCGGGGTCACGCCGGCACCTGCGGTGGCGCCGTCGGCCGCGACGGCTGCCGGCGCGCGGTCACCGCGGCGCAGGCCTCGCCGAGCAGGCGGTGCAGCTCGGCGGCGGAGGCATCGGCCGCACCGGGACCGACGGTGACCAGGTACGCGCCGGACGCCAAGCCAGGCGTCGCCGCCAGGGCGCGCGCCGCGGCCCGGAGCCGCCGGCGCACACGGTTGCGCACCACGGCCGGGCCCACCTTGCGCCCGATGCCATAGGCCACCCGGGGCGGGGTGTCGTCAGCGGGGACGTACGTCACGGTGAGGCTGCCACGCCGCGTGCGCCGGCCTTCGCGGCGGAGGGCCTCGAAGGTCGCACGGTCGCGGACCCGCCAGATCAAGCCGAGAGGCGGGCCCGACCCTTCTGCCGCCGAGTCCTCAATATGGCCTGGCCCGCGCGGGTCTGCATGCGATGGCGAAAGCCGTGTCGCTTGGCCCGGCGCCGATTGTTGGGCTGGTATGTGCGCTTCACCGTTTGCCTCCTCTACCACGCGGCCTCCTCGCCGGGATGCGGGGCATGCGGCGACCGGCGGCGCGGAACGAACTCTTGACGACGCGCGGCTGGTGGGGCACCGCGCATCGGTGCCGGGGGAAGGGTAGAGCGCTGCTCGCCAGGGCGCCAACCGCGGTCCGCTGTCCACACGCACTCCCAATGCCATCGTGCCCACCCTGTGGAGGAACGTGGCCTCGCGACGCCGGCGCGGTGGTACTTTCTCGGTTTCCCACAGCTCCGGCGGGCTCGGTGGCTCCCAGAGTGGGCGCTACTCCACCGGTTGCCACGCTCCGTTGTGCGGGCGCCACGGACGAGCCAGTTCTTGTGCATGTCTTCCACAAGTGTGGACGACACTGTGGAAGAACAGAACACGGGAAGGGAGTGGCCCGAGGTGATCAGCGAAGCGCAGCGCCTGTGGACCACCTGTGCCGCACTTCTCCGCGAGCAGGTCTCCGATCCCGTGTGGCACACCGCCTTCGAGGGCGTCCGCGCTGTCGACTACGACGGCCACACGCTCATCCTCGGCGTGCCCTCCACGCTGGCCAAGGACCGCATCGAGGGCCGCTACGTGGGTCTCGTGCGCGACGCCTTGGTCGAGGCCGGCGCCGCCCACGCCCATCTGCGGCTGCAGATCGACGTCGCCCCGCCTGCGCAGCTGTGGACGGTGCCCAATCCCAGCGACTACCCGCCGGGCCCTGCCACGACGGCGCCCTACGGTCGGCCCGCCTCCGGCCTCGGGCCGCCCCCGGGCCGGGTCGGGCCCGGAGACGGCGACATGGGCCAGGCGATGGGCGGCGTCAGGGCCAACGACCTCGCCGGCCCCGGCGCGCCGGGGCCGGGTCCCGGCGACAACGGCGGCGTGGCGCTCAACACGCGGTATACGTTCGAGAACTTCGTCACCGGAGGGTCGAACCGCTTCGCGCACGCCGCCGCCCAGTCGGTGGCCGAGATGCCGGCCCGCAAGTTCAACCCGCTGTTCATCTACGGCGACGCCGGCCTGGGCAAGACGCACCTGCTGCAGAGCATCGCCAGCTACGTGCACGACAACTACCCCGCCTACCGGGTGCGCTACGTCACCTCCGAGACGTTCCTGAACGAGTTCATCGACTCGATGCACTCCGACAGCCGGGATGCGTTCAAGCGCCGCTACCGCGACGTCGACGTCCTGCTTGTCGACGACGTGCAGTTCTTCGAGGGCAAGCAGGAGACCGTCGAGGAGTTCTTCCACACCTTCAACCACCTCCACCAGACCAGCCGCCAGATCGTGCTGTCGTCGGACCGGTCCCCCGACCAGATCGGCATCGAGGACCGGCTCCGCAGCCGGTTCCAGCAGGGTCTCCTCACCGACATCCAGCCGCCAGAGCTCGAGACGCGCCTGGCGATCCTGCGCAAGAAGGCCGAGCTCGAGACCCAGCGCATCCCCGGTGACGTGCTCGAGTTCATCGCCACGAACATCACCGACAACATCCGGGTGCTCGAGGGGGCGCTCATTCGGGTCTCGGCGTTCGCCAACCTGACCCACGAGCCGCTCACGGTCGAGCGGTCGGCCCAGGTGCTCGCCGACCTGCTGAACGAGAACCAGCCCCGGCCGATCACCCCGGCGCTGATCCTCGAGGAGACCGCGAAATTCTTCGGCTTCACGGTGGAGGAGATCACTTCCAAGCACCGCCAGCGTCCCCTCGTGACCGCCCGGCAGATCGCCATGTACGTGATGCGCGAGCTGACCGAGCTGTCGTACCCGAACATCGCCCGCGAGTTCGGCGGACGCGACCACACGACCGTGATCCACGCCGTCGAGAAGATCGGCGGTCTCATGTCCAAGGACCGTCAGATCTACGACCAGGTCACCCGCCTGCAGCAGGCGGTCCGGCAGGGCGGTTGAGCGGCGAACGGGCCGCCGGTGGACAACCCGGCGGATTGCCTGTGGACCGCGGTGGACGAGCGGTGGAGAATCGAGCCCTTGTCCCCACCCCCTCCCGCCGCGACCGTGCCGGCTGTGGGAGCCTGGGGACAGAACGGGGATGGCCATCGCCCCAGTGACCTGCGGGGACGTGGCGTCGTCCACAATCCACAGCCCCTACTACTACTTCTGGCCTGAGAGACATATCTACGCAGGTAGAGAAAGCGAGCGACCGGCGTGAAGTTCCGATGCGAGCGAGATGTTCTCGTCGATGCGCTCGGCACCGCCAGCCGAGCCACCGCCAGCCGTGGCGGCGCCCTGCCGGTGCTGGCCGGCATCCGCGCCCAGCTGGCGGGCGACGTGCTCACACTCACGGGCCACGACCTCGAGCTGACCATCTCGGTCGACCTGACCGAGGGCGTCGACGGCAGCGAGGACGGTATCGGCGTGCTGCCGGCCCGCCTGGTCTCCGACGTGGTGCGCTCGTTGCCGGCCGGGGCGGTCGAGGTCGAGGTCGACGGCGAGCAGGCGAACATCACGGCCGGCCGCTCCGAGTTCTCCCTGCGGGTGTTCCCCGTCGAGGAGTACCCGCGTCTGCCCGAGGCGGCCGGCGACGCCGTAACCCTCGACGCCGCCGAGCTGCTCGCGGCGCTGAAGCAGGTCGTGCCGGCGGCGTCGAGCGACGACGCCCGCCCCATCCTCACCGGCGTGCTCGTCACCGCCGAGGCGGACGGGCTCCGGCTCGTGGCCACCGACTCGTACCGGCTCGCCGTGCGCGACCTGCCCGGTCAGAGCGTGCTGGCCGAGGGCCAGTCGGTGCTCGTGCCGTCCCGCGCGCTGAACGACCTGACCAAGGTGCTGGCCGGCGTGGGCGAGCTCACGCTGCGCCTGGGCGAGCGCGACGCCAGCTTCGAGGCCGGCTCGGTGCGCCTCACCACGATGCTCATCGAGGGCGACTTCCCGAACTACAAGGGGCTCATTCCCTCGGCGCACCCGAACCGCCTGATCGTGGGCCGCGACGCCCTCCTCGAGGGCGTGCGACGCGTGAAGCTGCTGGCCCGCGAGGCCACCCCTGTGCGGCTCGCCATGTCCTCGGAGGGCCTCGACCTCGTGGCCGTCACCCAGGACGTCGGCCAAGCACACGAGTCGATCGACGCGAAGTTCGAGGGCGGCGAGCTCACGGTGGCGTTCAACCCCGACTACCTGCTGCAGGGCATCGAGGTGCTGCCCGGCGACGAGGTGGTCATCGAGACGGTCGACTCGCTCAAGCCGGCGCTCGTGCGCAGCCCCGAGCACGCCGACTTCCTGTACCTGCTCATGCCGGTGCGGGTCAGCTAGCCGGGCCTCCGCCCGGCGTGCACGTCCGCACCCTCTGGCTCACCGACTTCCGGAACTACGCGGCCGTCGAGGTCGCCCTGTCGCCCGGGCTCACAGTGCTCGTCGGCGACAACGGAGAGGGCAAGTCCAACCTGCTCGAGGCGCTGGGGTGGCTGACGACCCTGGCGTCGTTCCGCGGCGCCCCCACCGAGGCCCTCGTGCGCACCGGGGCGGCGGCCGCCGTCGTGCGGGCCGACGCCGAGCGCGAGGGTCGCGACCTGCTGATCGAAGCCCAGCTCCAGCTGTCGGGGCGCAACCGTGTGCAGGTGAACCGCCAGCCGCTGCGCCGGGCGCGCGATCTGCTCGGGTCGCTGCGGGCCACGGTGTTCACACCCGAGGACCTCGAGATCGTCAAGGGCGGTCCGGGCGGCCGCCGGCGCTACCTCGACGACGCGCTCGTCGCCCTCCACCCACGCAACGACGCCCTGCGTGCCGAGGTCGACAAGGTGCTCCAGCAGCGCAACGCCCTACTCAAGCAGACGGGCGGGCGGCTCGACGAGGGTGCGGCGTTCACGCTCGACGTGTGGGACCAGAAGCTCGCCGAGGCCGGCTCCGCGCTCGCCACCGCCCGCGCCGGGCTGCTGGCGCGCATGCAGCCCGTGCTGGTCGCCACCTACGACGCCCTGGCCCGCCGGCCGGCGCTCGTGACCGCCGTCTACGACGCCCCCTGGCGGACGGACGGGCTCGCCGCCGCGCTCGGGCGGGCGCGGCGCGACGACGTCCGGCGCGGCGTCTCGACGGTTGGCCCCCACCGGGACGAGGTGCAGCTCGCCATCGCCGGCCAGCCGGCCCGCACGCATGCGAGCCAGGGCGAGCAGCGCACGCTGGCGCTGGCGCTGCGCCTGGCCACGCATCGGGTCGTGACCGACGAGACCGGCACGCCGCCGATCCTCCTGCTCGACGACGTGTTCAGCGAGCTCGACCCCGACCGCAGCGCCGCGCTGCTGGCCAACCTGCCGTCCGGCCAGACGCTGCTGACGACCGCCGGGGGCCTCCCACCGGACGCGGCGCCCGACGTCGTGCTGCGGGTACGGGCGGGCACGGTGACCCCCGCCTGAGCGCCGACGGGTGCTCCGTCGCTTCGCTGTCACAGGGGGGTGCTTGACTGTGGCTCATGGCGAGCACGCACCCCCGACCCCGCTGGCGCCCCCTGCCGGGCGCTCCGGCGCCACCCGCGCGGCTCGGCGACGGGCTCGACCGGGTGCTGGCCCGGCTCGGCGTGCCGGCCACGGTGGCGGGCGTCGAGGTGGTCTTCGAGCGGTGGCCCGAGGTCGTGGGCGAAGCCATGGCCGCCCGCACGCGGCCGCTCACGATCGACGGCCAGACGCTCCTGGTCTCCTGCGACGAGCCCGCCGTCGCCACCCACGTCCGGTTCCTCGAGGCGCAGCTCGTGACGCGCCTCGGCGAACTGGCGGGTGAGCGGCGGATCACCCGGGTGGAGGTGCGCGTCGAGCGCACCGGTGCCCGGGCGCGTCCCCCGCGGCGCAGCGCGCGCGGGCGGTGATCATCGTCGGTGTCAGCCGGCCCCTCTGGTAGACTGCGTACGTTGCAATTCGCGGTCTGACCTGGTGAAAGCCCCCTCGGCTCCCGGTCCGGACCGCCTCTAGATCGACCTTCCTGAAAGGGCGCGCTTTGCCGCAGGGAAGCACTTCCTACGGGGCCAAGGACATGCAGGTCCTCGAGGGCCTAGATCCGGTCCGCAAGCGGCCGGGCATGTACATCGGCTCGACCGGCCCGACCGGTCTCCACCACTGCGTGTGGGAGGTCGTCGACAACTCCGTCGACGAGGCCATGGCCGGGTGGGCCACCCGCATCGACATAACCCTCCTCGCCGATGGCGGCTGCCGCGTGGTCGACAACGGCCGTGGCATCCCCACCGACATCAACCAGACCCACAAGCTCTCGGGCGTCGAGATCGCGCTCACCAAGCTGCACGGCGGCGGCAAGTTCGGCGGCGACGGCTACAAGGTCTCCGGCGGCCTGCACGGCGTCGGCGTATCGGTCGTCAACGCCCTGTCCACCAAGCTGGTCGTCGAGGTCGACCGCGACGGCAAGCGCCACGTCATGACCTTCGTCGACGGGGGCAAGCCGCTGGGCAAGCTCAAGGTGATGGGCGATTCGCCCCGCAACGGCTCGGGTCCCCGCCGGGGCACCACGGTGACGTTCTGGCCCGACGGCTCGGTCTTCGAGACGACCGAGTTCTCGGCCCGCACGATCATCGAGCGCCTGCAGATGATGGCCTTCCTCAACAAGGGCCTCGAGATCCGCTTCAAGGACGAGCGCCCCGGCCACGACAACGAGCCGGTCGTCTACAAGTACGCCGGCGGCATCGTCGACTTCGTGCGCCACATCAACAAGTCGAAGGAGAGCCTCTTCTCGAAGGTCGGCTACTTCACCGACGCCGACGAGACCTCCGAGGTCGAGGTCGCCTTCCAATGGAACACGGCCTACAACACCGACGGTATCCACAGCTTCGCCAACGGCATCAACACGATCGAGGGCGGCACCCACGTCGAGGGCTTCAAGGCGGCCCTCACGACGGCGATGAACAAGTACGCCCGGGCGAAGAACATGCTCAAGGAGAAGGATCCGAACCTCCAGGGTGAGGACTTCCGCGAGGGCATCACCGCCATCGTGTCGGTCCGCCTGCGGGACCCGCAGTTCGAGGGTCAGACCAAGGCCAAGCTCGGCAACACCAGCATCAAGACGCTGGTCCAGCGCGCCACCAACGAGAAGCTCGGCGACTGGCTCGAAGAGAACCCCACCGAGTCCAACAAGATCGTCAAGAAGGCCATGGCCGCCGCACAGGCGCGCGCCGCGGCCAAGAAGGCGCGCGACGTCATCCGGTCCAAGACGCTGCTCGACGGCGCCGGCATGCCCGACAAGCTCAAGGACTGTTCCTCGAAGGACCGCGGCGAGCGTGAGTTGTTCATCGTCGAGGGCGACTCGGCCGGCGGCTCGGCCGTTTCGGCTCGCAACCCGGCCACCCAGGCGATCCTGCCCATCCGGGGCAAGATCCTGAATGTCGAGCGGGCCCGGCCCGACCGCATGCTCAAGAACGCCGAGATCCAGACGCTGATCTCCGCCATCGGTGCCGGCCTCGGCGACGAGTTCGACATCGACAAGCGGCGCTACGACAAGATCTGCCTGCTGACCGACGCGGACGTCGACGGCGCCCACATCCGCACGCTGCTGCTGACGTTCTTCTTCCGGCAGATGAAGCCGCTCGTCGAGAACGGCAACGTCTTCATCTGCGAGCCCCCGCTCTACTCGACCGAGGTGGGCAAGGAGAAGGTCTACCTGAAGGACGACTCCGCGAAGGACGCGTTCCTGACGGAGCGCCCCAACCACAAGAAGGACTTCGCCCGCCTCAAGGGCCTGGGCGAGATGGACTACGACGAGCTGCGGATCACCACGATGGATCCGGCCACGCGGACGCTCCTGCAGGTCAACGTCGAGCAGGCGGCACTGGCCGACGAGATCATGACCATCCTCATGGGCGAGGACGTCGAGAGCCGCAAGCACTTCATCCAGACCAACGCCCGTGACGCCCGCTTCGTGGACATCTGATGGCTGACGACACCACACCCCCCGACGGCTCCGACGACGCGCCCGAGGCGCGCGAAGGCGGCGGCCGCCTCGCGATCGAGCCCATCGAGATCCAGGAGGAGATGGAGCGCTCCTTCCTCGACTACGCCATGTCGGTCATCACGGCGCGGGCGCTGCCCGACGTCCGTGACGGCCTCAAGCCCGTCCACCGTCGCATCCTCTGGGGAATGCTCGACATCGGGGCTCGCCCCGATCGCAGCTACATGAAGTGCGCCCGCGTCACCGGCGACGTCATGGGGCGCTACCACCCCCACGGCGACGGGTCGATCTACGACGCGCTCGTGCGCATGGCGCAGGACTTCTCGCTGCGCCACCCGCTCGTCGACGGCCACGGCAACTTCGGCTCGCCCGACTTCGGGCCGGCGGCGGCTCGCTACACCGAGTGCCGGCTCGACCCGCTGGCCATGGTGATGCTGGCCGACATCGAGGAAGACACGGTCGACCGCGAAGACAACTACTCGGGCGAGTTCGAGGAGCCGGTGGTGCTCCCCGCCCGCTTCCCGAACCTGCTCGTCAACGGCAGCCAGGGCATCGCCGTGGGCATGGCGACGAACAGCCCGCCCCACAACCTGGGCGAGACGATCGACGCTGTCGTGCACCTCCTCGACAACCCCGGAGCCACGCCCGACGACCTGATGCAGTTCATCAAGGGTCCGGACTTCCCGACCGGCGCCCTCATCATGGGCCGCGCCGGCATCATGGACGCCTACCGCACGGGCAAGGGCTCGATCCGCCTGCGGGCGAAGGCCGAGATCGTCGAGGGCACCGCCCGCCAGCGCGATCGCATCGTCGTCACCGAGATGCCGTACCAGACCTCGATCGCGGCGACGGCCACGAAGATCAAGGAACTCGTCGACACGCGCCAGGTCGAGGGCATCGCGGACGTCAACGACGAGTCGGCCCAGGGCCAGACGCGCCTGGTGATCGAGCTCAAGAAGGACTCTCCGGCGCTCGTCATCCTCAACAACCTCTACAAGCACACGCCGCTGCAGACGAACTTCGCGGTGAACACCGTGGCGCTTGTCGACGGCGTGCCCCGCACGCTCAACCTGGTACAGGCCCTGCAGGCCTACATCGACCACCAGGTCGAGGTCATCCGCCGCCGCAGCGAGTTCCGGCTGGCCAAGGCCCAGAAGCGGGCGCACCTGGTCGAGGGCCTGCTCAAGGCCATCAACGTCATCGACGAGGTCATCGCCCTCATCCGCGCCTCCGAGGACCGCAACGCCGCCCGCACCGCCCTGATGGGCGAGCCGTTCGAGTTCTCGCAGGAGCAGGCCGAGCACATCCTCGAGATGCGCCTCGGCCAGCTGACCCGTCTCGCCCGCATCGACCTCGAGACCGAGCTCGGGAAGCTGCGCGAGACGATCGCCGAGCTGGAGGCGATCCTCGGCGACGAGGCCAAGCTGCGGCAGGTCATCAAGGACGAGCTCGCCGATGTGCGCGAGCGGTTCGCCGACCCGCGCCGCTCCGAGATCACCTACGACGTGGGCGAGATCGACATCGAGGACCTGATCGACGACGAGGAGCTCGTCGTCACGTTCTCGTCGCGGGGCTACACGAAGACCGTTCCCGCCGACACGTTCCGGGCCCAGGGTCGGGGGGGGCGCGGCATCGCCGGCGCGAACCTGCGCGACGACGACTACGTCACCCACATCCTGTCAACGACCGCGCACGCCTACCTGCTGTTCTTCTCGAACATGGGGCGCGTCTACCGGCTCAAGGCGCACGAGATCCCGCGCAAGGACCGCACGGCCCGCGGCACGGCCATCGTGAACCTGCTGCCCCTTCAGCCGGGCGAGCACATCCAGGCGATCATCGACACCCGCGACTACGAGACGAACCGCTTCCTGTTCTTCACGACCAAGCAGGGCCAGGTAAAGAAGACGCGCTTCAACGAGTACGACTCGTCGCTGCGCAGCGGCCTCATCGCCATCAACCTGCGCGACGGCGACGAGTTGGTCCGCGTGCTGCCGACCAACGGTGACAGCGACGTGTTCATGATCGCCAAGAGCGGCATGGCCATCCGCTTCTCCGAGGACGAGGTGCGTCCCATGGGCCGGGCCGCGGCCGGGGTGCGGGGCATGAAGCTGCGCCAGGGCGACGAGGTCGTGTCGTCCGACGTGGCCCGGGGCGACGTCTCGCTGCTGCTCATCACCGACCAGGGCTACGGCAAGCGCACCCAGCTCGACCGCTTCAACGGCCAGGGCCGCGGCGGCCAGGGCGTGCGGGCCATCAAGCTCACGGCCAAGAAGGGCGCCGTCGTGGCGGCCTTCATGGTCGGCATCGACCACGAGATCGTGCTGATCTCCTCGGCGGGCACGCTGATGCGGCTCGCCGTGCGCAACGTGTCGTCGCAGGGTCGCGACGCCACCGGCGTGCGGGTCATGCAGCTCGGCTCCGGGCAGACGGTGGCCGCGGTGGCCCCGGTGCTCGGCGGCGAGGAGTGATCGGGTCGCTCGGCGACCCTCCACCTCCACTTCCCCTTCACGTCTGACGACGGGCACGCCGGTCTTGGCGCGCCCAGGGGAGGTGCAGGGTGCACCGCACACGTCCACACGTCCGGGACGACGAGCGGGGGCAGGCAACGCCGCTCGTCACGGCCGTCCTCGGGCTGGCCATCCTGGCCACGCTGGCCTTCGTTCCGCTCGGGCGGGCCCTCACCGACCGCACGGAGGCCCGCACCGCGGCCGACGCCGCCGCCCTCGCGGGAGCGGCCGAGGGCGAACGGGCGGCCCGCACCCTTGCCGAGGTGAACGGCGGGCGGCTCGTCGCGTTCACCCGGGAGGGCCACGAGGTGGAGGTCCAGGTCGTCGTCGGCGACGTCACCGCCTGGGCGCGGGCCGAGGGCAGGGCCGTGGGACCGCCGGGCGGCGTCGCTCCGAGTGGGGGCCGGGGGCCGGGTGGTGCCGGTACCGGCGCGGGTGGCGGCGTGGGGGAGCGGGCCGGCCTGGCGCCCGCGATGCTGGCCGCCCTCGCCCGGGCCGACGCTCTCCTCGGCCACCCCGTGCCGGTCGCCTCGGGACTGCGGACCCGGGCCGAGCAGGAGGCCCTGTGGGAGCGACGCGCCACGAACCCCTACCCCGTGGCCCGCCCCGGGACCTCCGACCACGAGACCGGCCTCGCCGTCGACGTGCCGCGCGGCGTGGTGCCCGAGGTGCTCCGCGTCGCCGCCGGCGCGGGACTGTGCCAGCCGTTGCCGGCCTCGGACCCCGTCCACTTCGTCGTCTGCGGCGCGTGAGCGGCGACGCACGGTCCGGTCGAGTCCGGTGGGGGCCCTGACGTGCCGTAAGATCGGCTCGATGCCGGCTGACGCGCCCCGAGCGACTGCCGAGGATCGCCTCCCCCCGGGCAACGGCTCCGGTGGCGAGGCGGCGCCGGGTGACAGCGATGCGACGGGTGATCCCGCGCTCGGCGCGCCGCCCCCCGGTCCCTCGGCCCCTGCGGACACCGGCACGGACATAGGCAACCGGGGCCACGCCGGCGCGCCGCCTGCCGCGAGGACCCGGGCCTCCTCCTTCGAGTCCACCGGCGACTCCGAGCTCGACGCCCTGCTGGCGGACGGCCGAGGCGACACCATCGGCTCCTCCTCGAGCGGCGCCGGCACCCCCGGCGTCGGCCGCCTCGGTCCGGCCCCGTCCCACGTGACGTCCTCGGGCACTGTCGCCGACGCCCCGGCCGTCGGGTGGGCCGACCCGGTGCCGGGGTCGATGACCTCCCCGCCCGGCGACCCCGTTCGGCCCGCCCCCGTCGGGCCGGCCACCGGTGGCGGCGTCGCGGGCCGCCGCAGCCGGCGCGCCCAGCGGCGCGGGGTGCGCGTCCGCCAGCGGCTGTGGTCGATCGACCCGTGGTCCGTCTTCAAGGTCTCAGTGCTGTTCTACTTCTGCCTGTTCCTCATCCTCATGGTGGCCGGAACGCTGCTGTGGAACGTGGCCCGGTCGTCGGGCACGATCGACGAGGCCGAGAGCTTCGTCACCCGTCTCGGGGCCTACGGTCGGTGCATCCCGGAGGACGACGTCGCCGACGGCCAGGAGTTCGAGAGCGACGACGACTGCCCCGACGGCGAGGTGCTCGTCGACGGCTTCGCCCTCGACGACGGCACCGTCTTCAAGGCCGCGGCGATGGGCGGGCTGGTGCTGGCGGTCACCGGCTCGGCCGGCAACGTGCTCCTCACCGTGCTCCTCAACCTCATCAACGAGGTCACCGGCGGCGCCCGCTACACCATCATCAAGGAGCGCGACCAGCGCTCCCGCCAGCGCCCGTCCGGGGGTGGTGGCCCTCCCAGGGGTTCGCTGCTCGCCCGGCGGAAGCGCTAGTCTCCCAGACCTGCCAGCGGGGCTATAGCTCAGTCGGTTAGAGCGCACCCCTGATAAGGGTGAGGTCGAAGGTTCGATTCCTTCTAGCCCCACGTCCCCCACCCCGGCGAAATGCCGGACGACCTGGGAACTCGCCCGCCGACCCGGTCCGGCGGCCTTGACCCTGGCTGATCGCAGATGCCGTGGTCGCCCTCCGAGTGTGGGACGAGCACCGCCGGCGTGGTCTCCAGCTCAGACAGCCAGGGGACGCAGCGGCGAACGTCGGCGGGCGACAGCACACGCGGGGCGTACGCGGGGTAAACGGCCATGTTGACTGCCTGCTTGCGACCCTGCTCCGAAGAACGCCGATCGTGCGGCCCCCGCTACACGAACCGCCTGTTGCGCTCTAGCAGCTTGGTGAGGCAGCGTCACCAAATTGTCTGCCAAGACAAGAACTCGTCGCCCTCGTAGCCGAAACCTACATCGATAGCGACTATGAGTCTCCGTGCATCAGGGCAGGACACTGCGGCAACCGGAAAGAAGGCACCGTCATGCACACACCCGTGGTCTTCGAGTTCGACGGGGGTCGTCTCGCCGTCCTCGGGACACGGCACGGCGTTCTCGAGCAGTTCAGGATCATGTGGGTCGATTGGAGAGACCTCGGTCGCCCCGAACTCAATTGGCCCTGTCGGGGTGAGCGAGTCCTCGTCCGCCGGGCCGCTGTCATCCGCCCTTGACCCTGAAGAGCCAGACTCGACAACGCAGACGTCCTCCATGATGGGCGGCTCCGGCTGATGCTTGACGGGGAGGGTTTACCTGATGCCTACGGTCGAGTGGGCGGCCGTTGCCGACGCAGCCTGCGAAACCCGCTCCGACTGGTGCAGTCGCCGGACGGACGTGGAACCGAACGAGCGATGCGCCAAATCGAGGCGCTGATGATGTCAGACGTCGCGAGAGCACCCAGCCCTCGCAACCCTTGATCGGCTGGCTGACCCGTGCGACTGTCGTGGAAGGGTGGAGAAGCACGAACAGGGGGCAGGTCATGCGACATCGTGCTTTGCTCGTCGTCACGGCAAGCCTGGGACTCGGTCTCAGCGCCGTTGCGCCCGCAACAGCTGACATTCTCGACAGAGGGCCGCTCGTCCAGGTTTCCGGCTCGAGTCCGTTCCTGGGCTGCACGGCGGACGGGGTCGGCGGCCAGTCGGGAGAGGTGTCCCTCAACAGCGAGGTGGAGCCCTGGATTGACGTCAACCCGACGAATCCCGACAACATCGCCGGCATCTGGCAGCAGGACCGCTGGTCCAACGGAGGCGCCCGTGGTTTCGTGGCCGGCGTCAGCTTCAACGGCGGAACGAGCTGGCAGCAGGTCGTGATCCCCGGGATCACGCAGTGCTCGGGCGGCACCGCGGCCGGCACGGGCGACTACCAGCGGGCAACTGACCCGTGGGTCTCCTTCGGCCCCGACGGGACGCTGCACCAGTTGGCGCTGTCGTTCAACGACATCGCGCCGCCGTTCGAGCCCAAGGACTTCGACCATGCCCTCCTGGCGAGCCGATCGACCGACGGCGGCCTCACCTGGAGCGACCCGGTCACCGTGATCAGGGATCTCGACGCCAACGTCTTCAACGACAAGCAGTCCATCACCGCGGACCCCACGGACGCCGACCTCGTCTACGCGGTGTGGGACCGCCTGCTCTTCCCCTCGAGCGAGAGCGCCAGTGTCCGTTCCGGGTTCGTCACCAACGCGTTCCGTGGGCCGGCGTGGTTCGCTCGGAGCACCGACGGCGGTGTGACGTGGGAGCCGGCTCGGTCGATCTACGACCCGGGTCAGAACGACCAGACGATCGCCAACCAGATCGTCGTGCTGCCGAACGGCACGCTGGTAGACCTCTTCGCGGAGTTCCACAACGAGAACTCGAAGAAGCTGCGGGGCTGGAGCGTGCGCCTGCTCCGGTCGACGGACAAGGGCGTGACCTGGTCCGGCCCCACCCTGGTCGACCGGCTGCAGACGATCGGCATCACGGACCCGGAGACGGGGGACCCGGTGCGGACGGGCGACATCATCCCTGACGTGGCGGTCGACCCGGCGAGCGGCGCGCTGTACGCGGTCTGGCAGGACTCGCGCTTCAGCGGCGGTCAGTTCGACAGCATCGCCTTCTCGCAGTCGCGGGACGGCGGTCTGACCTGGTCGACGCCGATCAAGGTGAACCTGACGCCGGGCGGTGAGCCGGCGGGCGACCAGCAGGCGTTCACGGCCTCGGTGCACGTCGCCGCGGACGGCACCGTCGGTGTCACGTACTACGACTTCCGTAACAACACACCGGCGGCAACGCTCGAGACCGACTACTTCCTGGTCCACTGCGACCCGACCACCCCGACGGCCTGCACCAGCTCGGCCAACTGGGGCGATGAGGTGCAGGTGACCGACGCGTCGTTCGACATGCGCTTGGCACCGTTCGCCCTCGGGTTCTTCACGGGTGACTACGAGGGGCTCTCCAACGTGGGGAACGCCTTCACACCGTTCTTCTCGCAGTCGCACGGGACCGACCCTTCCAGCACTTTCTTCCGACGCGTCGGCTAGGGATCGATCACCTCAGACGAGCGCCAAGGCGACGGCAGTCGTCGATCTGTCGTCGTTCCCATCCGGGTGCCGGTTCGGGCCTATCGGCTCGAACCGGTGAACGGCGCCCGCGCCAGGTCGAGAGCCCCCAGACTCGGGACCCTGCGCGCGTGCGGCATCCGGAACAGGGATAATCGTGCCGTGCCAGGAGAGCCACGCATGGTGTTCCTGGGGTTCGGCAAGTTCGCTCGTGCCGACCGGATCTACGCGCTCGAGCCGCTGCGCGGGGACGAGCGCGGTGGTGGGCGTCGCACGCGCGTGTGGATCGAGGGGATCGCCGACCCGATCGTGGCCTCGCGCACCGAGCGCACGATCCTGCACGACATGGGCCAGGATGCCGCGTCGCAGGCGCCGATCCTCGACGATGCGCTCGACCTCGCGGAACGTCTGGTTGCTGCCGCCGACGCCGGCCGGGTCGACCTCGGGGACCTCGGGCGGCGGGCCCGCCGGCTGCTCGGGGCCACGACGGGGTGGGCTGCCGCCGACGAGGCGATCCCCAAGCGGTTGAGCTGACCGAGGCGGGCCTCAGTCGATCAGCACCCCGGGGTTGAGCAGGCCGCGCGGATCGAGGGAGAGCTTGGCGGCCCGCAGAGCGGCGGCGAAGAGGTCCGGGCGCTGGCGGTCGTAGGCCGGGCGGTGCATGCGCCCCACCGCATGGTGGTGGGTGATCGTGCCGCCGGCCTCGACCACGGCTTCGGACGCCGCCTGCTTCAGCTCCGCCCACTGCTGCTCCTCGCCGCCCTGGCGGCCCATGCCGGCGAACGTGTAGTACGGCGCCGGGCCGTCGGTGTAGACGTGGGTGAACCGGCAGCTCAGCAGGCCTCCGCCACACACCTCGTCGAGGGCACGGGTCAGCGCCGCCCGCACCGTGGCGTCGAAGTCGGGCCAGCGGTCCCAGGTGATGGCGGTCTCGAACGTGTCGGCCACGAGCCCGAGGCCGGTCATGCTGTTCAGGTCGAAGCCCACGAAGCTGTCGCGCCAGGCGCCCACCGTGCCGCCCCGACCGGTGGGGGCGCCGGCGTCGGTCACCCTGACGTCGTCGTCGCGGATCTGCCCGCCGTGATCGCGGGCGAGGGCGACCGCCGCCTCGATGTTGGCCCGCTGGGACACGTCGGCCGACTCGAACCCGACGATCACGAGGGCGGTGGTCCCGTCGAGCCCGGCGCCGCGCTCGGCCTCGACCGGATCGAGGATGCGGAGGTTGGCCGGCCACAGCTTCGCCTGGACGATTGCTTGGACCCCGTGCCAGCCCGCCTCCCACGACGGGAACCCGACGCCCGCCGTGGCGCGGAACCGCGGCCGGCGCTGCAGCCGGAGCCAGGCCTCCGACACGATGCCCAGCGTGCCCTCGCTTCCGAGCACGAGCCGGTCCGGGCTCGGTCCCGCTCCGCTGCCCGGCAGCCGGCGTGACTCCCACCAGCCCGACGGGGTCAGCATCCGCACGGATTCGACGAAGTCGTCGATGTGGGTCTGGTTCGTGGCGTAGTGGCCGCCCGACCGCGTGGCGATCCAGCCACCCACCGTCGACCACTCGAACGACTGCGGGAAGTGTCGCAGCGTCAGGCCGTGCGGGCGCAGCTGGTCCTCCACCGCGGGTCCCATCGCCCCGGCCTGGATGCGGGCAGCCCGGGAGGCGTGGTCGATCTCGAGGACGCGGTCCATCGCCGTGAGGTCGACCGTCACCACGGTCGCCGCCTCGGCCGGCGGGTTGACGCCCCACACCACCGAGGACCCACCGCCGAAGGGGACGACCACGTGACCGGCCGCATCGCACCAGTCCAGGACGGCCTCGAGCTCCGCCTCGTCGGCCGGGTAGGCGACCGCGTCGGGCGGCTCGTCGAACTGGCCCCGGAACGCCCGCAACCGATCGGTGTAGGCCATCCCGTAGCTGTGCCGGGCCCGTTCCCGGGTGTCGGTGGTGCAGGCCTCCGCCAGCGCGGCCGGGACCGCCAGGCGGGGCGGGCGCAGGTCGGCGTCCTCGATGGAGGCGGCCTGCTCGGCGCGTGGTTCGACCCCGTAGCGCCGGGCGAGCGATTTGGCCAGCTTGCGTCGCTGCTCATCGGTCGGCTCGTCGGCGGCCAACCCCCAACCCCACAGGCTGCGCCGCCCGGAGGCGTTCCACCGCTGGTCCAGCCGTCCCTCCCGCATGGTCCCCAGGACAGCATGTACGGCGGGTGTCTGCAGACCTCGGGCGCGGCCAGTCACCCGTCCGCCAGCGGGCCGAACGCCTCGATCTGCTCGCCAGCGAACTGCTCGGACGGAGCGGCGACTGACACCGACACGGCCCCGCCAGCGACTCGCCGGGGGCGTCGCGGCGCCGGGCGTGACGTGCTGGCTCAAGGTGGGTGCTCGGGCGGCAGGCTCTAAGGTGCCCGCCATGGCTCTCCTCCGTCGTGCGCTCGCGGCCGTCGGCATCGCCACGGTCGTCGCCGCCGTGCTCCGCCTGCGCGGCACCGGCGGGACGCCCCCGCAGGCCGGCGGGTGGCGCGAGCTGTCCGGGCCCGACCTCCGCTAGTGGGCGCCACCGTCCTGGTGTGCGGGGCCGGCGCCGTGGGCGCCCGGACCGCGCGCCACCTCATCGCAGACGAGTCCATCGAGGCGGTGTTCGTCGCGGACGTCAACCGCAAGCGCCGCACGGCCGTGGTCGCCGCCCTCGGTCCCCGGGCCGTGCCGGTCGACGAGCCCGACCCCACCAGCGCCGACCTGGTCGTCATCGCCACCCCCGCCGGCCGCCAGGTCGACCTGGCCCGCCAGGCGGTGGCGGCAGGCCGCCACGTGGTCTCGGTGGCCGACAGCGTGCATACGGTCCAGCGCCTGGTCGACCTCGACGCAGAGGCCCGCGAGCGCGACGTGGTCGTGGCCGTCGGCGCCGGCTTCTCGCCGGGCCTGTCCTGCCTGCTGGCCCGCCACGCCGCCGCGGACCTCGACACGATCGACGAGATCCACGTGTCGAAGCACGGCACGGGGGGTCCGGCCTGTGCCCGCCAGCACCACGCCGCCCTCCGCGGGACGGGGCTCGACTGGCGGGACCACGCCTGGCGGCGCCGGTCGCCCGGGTCCGGGCGGGAGCTGTCGTTCTTCCCCGACCCGATCGGCGGCGCCGACTGCTACCGGGCCAGCCTGGCCGACGGCCTGCTGCTCGTGCCGGCGTTCCCCGGCGTTGAGCGGGTCACCGCCCGGCTGGCCGCCACCCGGCGCGACCGGTTCACCGCCAGCCTGCCCATGCTGCGCCGGCCGCATGCGGAGGGACGCATCGGTGGGTTGCGGGTCGAGGTCCGGGGTCGCCGGGGCCGGGCACAGGACACGATCGTGCTCGGTGCCGTCGACCGCCCGGCGGTGGCGGCGGGCACGGTCGCCGGCCAGACGGCCCGGTGGATCGTCGGCGGGCAGATCGCCTTCCGCGGCGCCGGAGGCCTCGCCGCCCTCGTCGAGCCGCTGCCGTTCCTGCGCGACCTGTCGCGCAGCGGCGTGCGCGCCGCGGTGTTCGAGGGCACCTGAGCCGACCGTGGCGGGACCGCCCGCTCGCCCGGACGCAGGGCGGGACGGTCCGCTTGCCGGGGTGTCGACCGCTGCGCTCTGTCGCGGGTGTACCGGCGGATGTCGCCGCTACGCTGCCCCGCCGTGACGCCCCCCGCTGCCACTGCCCTGGCGGCCGCCCTCCTGCTGCTCGCCGCCGCCTGCGGTGGTGACGGCGACGCGAACGCCTCGCCGTCCAGCGAGGCGAGCTCTACGTCCCGGCAGGTGAGCGGCGGGGAGCTGATCGGACCGGCCGACGAGGGGATCGAGGGGGTCGAGGCGTTCGAGGTCGCGAGCCGGCACCACACCCAGGACGACCTCACCTACGACCGCGAGCCGCCCGTCGGCGGCGAGCACTACCCGGTGCCGGGCACGTGCGGCTTCTACGACGTCGACCAGGGCCCCGACGAGGTACCGCCCGAGGAGTTCCTGGTCCACGATCTCGAGCACGGCGCCATCTGGATCGCCTACGACCCCGCACTGCCGGACGACGCCCGGGACGTGATCCGGGCACTCGTCCAGGACCAGCCCCGGGTCGTCGCCACCCCGGCCGAGGACCTCGACACGCCGCTGGTGGTCACGGCGTGGGGCCGCCAGCTGGCTCTCGATGCCGTCGACGACGAGCGGCTGCTCGCCTTCATCGATCAGTACCGCGGCGGCGGCGGCGCGCCCGAGGCGGGGTCGGCCTGCGCCGGGGCGGGCACCCCCGCCGTGCCGGCCGCTCGGAGCTGAGCCGGCCTCCCGGCCCTCGCCGTGGACCGCTCTCCCGAACGCCGCCCCCTGCGGGTCCTGCTGTTCGGCGGCACCACCGAGGCCTCGGCCCTCGGCCGGGTTCTGGCCGAGCGTCCCGGCGTCGATGTCACGACGTCGTTCGCCGGCCGCACGATCGCCCCGCGCGCCCCGGCCGGCCGCACGCGCGTGGGCGGCTTCGGCGGCGTCAGCGGTCTCGTCGAGCACGTCCGGGCGTCCGGCGTCGACGTGCTGATCGACGCCACGCATCCCTTCGCCGCCCGCATGCGCTGGCACGTAGCCGAGGCGGCCGAGCTGACCGGGCGCCCCCGCCTGCGGGTCGAACGCCCCGGCTGGGTGGCCGGGGCCGGCGACCGCTGGGAGCGCGTACCGGATCTCGCGGCGGCGGCTGCGGCGGTCGACGCGGGCGGGCGCCGGCGGGTGCTGCTGACCACGGGCCGCAACGAGCTGGCGCCGTTCGCACAATGCCGGGCGGCGTGGTTCCTGGTCCGCACGATCGAGCCGCCCGACCCGCTGCCCCTGCCGCGGGCCGAGTCGCTGCTGGCCCGGGGGCCGTTCTCCGTCGCGGACGAGGGCGCGCTGCTCGATGCGCACGACATCGACGCCGTCGTCACCAAGGACAGCGGCGGGGAGGCGACCGTCGCCAAGCTCATCGCGGCCCGCGAGCGGGGGTTGCCGGTGGTCGTCGTCGACCGGCCGCCGTCCCCGCCGGGCAACCTCGTGCGCACCGTCGACGGGGCCCTGCGCTGGTTCGACGCCGTGACCGCCGCCCCGGGAGGCTCCTAGCACGGGGCTCCGGGGTACGTGCGCGGCGTGTAGACGTGGACGTCGCCGCACGGCCGCGTGAAGCACCTGGTCGTCGACGAGCCCACGACCAGGACCGTGCGCATGTCGACCTGCGCCCCGGCGAGCTCGCCGAGCGGCACCACCCGTACGGTCGCGCCGGGCCGCCCGACGTCGCGCGCCACCACGACCGGCGTCGACGGGATCCGGTTGGCGGCCAGCAGCTCAGCGGCCCGCGCCAGCTGCCAGGGGCGGTGGCGGGACACCGGGTTGTACAGGGCGATCACGAAGTCGGCGCCCGCGGCCGCGGCCAAGCGGCGCTCGATAACGGGCCACGGCTTGAGGTTGTCCGACAGGGAGACCACGCAGAAGTCGTGGCCCAGCGGAGCGCCGACCCGGGCGGCCGCGGCCTGCGCCGCGGTCACGCCGGCGAGCACCTCGACCTCGACGGCCGCCCACCGGGGGACGGGCGCGCCGGCATCGGCATCGAGCTGCTCCATCACGACGGCGGCCATGGCGAACACGCCCGGGTCGCCGGACGACACCACCGCCACGCGGCCGCCCGCCGCGGCGAGGTCCAGGGCGTGCCGAGCCCGGTCGGCCTCCCCGCGGTTGCCGGAGGCGTGGCGGGCGGCGCCGGGCGGGGCGCCCGCCGCGGCGGTCACCATGTCGAGGTACGGGGCGTAGCCGACGAGGTCGGTGGCCCGCCGCACCCGCTCCACGACGTCGGGGGTGCACGTCCCGGCCTCGCCCGGACCGATGCCGACGACGGACACCAGGCCGGCCGGCCCTGCGGAGCCGGTCATCGCGTGGCGGCGGTGCGGCTCGGGATCACGACCATCGAGAAGTACGGGGCGCTGGTGGGATCGACCTCGGCGAGCGGCAGGACCCGCTCGGTGGCCATCGTGGCCCGCTCGACGTAGCGGGCGTGGTCCAGCAGGCCGGCCCGCTCGACCGCGTCTCGCACCTTGGGCAGGTTGCGCCCGAGCTTCATGATCACGGCCGCCCCGGCCGTGCGGAGCCGCGCCTCGATCTCGTCGCCGGGCAGTACGCCGGACAGCACGCACAGCACCTCGTCCTGGCACACGAGCGGGGCGCCGAGCACGGCCGCACCCGCCAGCACCGAGGGCACAGCCGGCACCACGACCGTTCGGTACCGGTCGGCGAGCCGGTTGTGCATGTACATGTACGACCCGTAGAAGAACGGGTCGCCCTCGCACACGAGCGCCACGTCGACGTCGTCGTCGAGCAGCTCGGCCACCCGCTTGGCGCCGGTGTCGTAGAAGTCGACGAGCAGCGTCTCGTACGACGTGCCGGTCGGGACGGCCTCGGTCGTCACCGGGTACTCGAGGCGCAACTCGCGCTGGCCGGGCCGGAGGTGCGGATCGACGATGCGGCGGGCATTGCCCGGGCGGCCCGGGGCGGCGAAGTAGGCGACGACCTCGCTCGCCTGCAGCAGCCGCAGGGCCTTCAGCGTCATGAGCTCGGGGTCGCCCGGACCCACGCCGATGCCGTAGAGGGAGCCGGTCACTCCTCCTCCTTGGCGAGCGCGTTGAGGGCGCCGGCGACGATGGCGCTGCCGCCCCGCCGGCCGTGCACGGTCAGGAACGGCACGCCGTGGTCGCCCTGGGCCAGCGCCGTCTTCGACTCGGCCGCCCCCACGAAGCCGACGGGGATGCCGAGGATGGCCGCCGGGTGCGGTGCTCCGTCGGCCAGCAGCGCGAGCAGGCGGTACAGCGCCGTGGGCGCGTTGCCGATCGCGACCACGGCGCCGGCGAGGCGGGGCAGCCACATGTCGACGGCGGCCGCCGACCGGGTGGTGCCCGCCCGCTGCGCCGCCGCCGGGACGTCCGGATGGCGCAGTGTGCAGACCACCTCGTTGCCGGCCGGGAGCCGGGCCCGGGTGACGCCGTGGACGACCATCATCGAGTCGGCCAGGATCGGCGCCCCCCGCCGGAGCGCCTCGCGGGCGGCCATGCCCACGCCGGGACTGAAGGCGACGTCCTCGACGAGATCGACCATGCCGCAGGCGTGCACCATGCGGACGACGACCTTCTCGAGGTCCTCGGGGACCCTCGAGAGATCGCACTCGGTCCGGATCGTGGCGAACGACCGCGCGTAGATGGCGTCGCCATCGCTTACGTGGTCGAGCGAGGTCATCGGGCGCCTCCGGGCGCGGTCACGTGAGTCGGCGGGGCGCCGCGTCGGGACGCGAGCCACTCCGGCAGGTCGTCCGCGCGCAGCCCGCGGCGGGCGAGGCGCTCGCCGTCCGGGTCGCCCGGCTCGCGCACGAACAGGTCGTAGCGGCCGCCCGGGGTGCCGACGAGCGTGACGTCGTGCACCGCGCGGGAGGCGCAGCGCTTCGCACACCCGGACAGGTGGACGCCGACCGGCGTGCCGCCCGCGGCGGGGCCCGTGGCGCGCAGGCGGGCGATCAGCCGGTGCCCGTCGGCCTCGGCCTCGGCGTGCCCGGCGGCGCAGCGGGCGCTGCCGGCGCACGCCACCACGGCGGCGGCGGCGTCGGTCCCGTCCAGGACGAAGCCGAGCGCGGCGAGCCTCCGGGCCAGCGTCCCGACCCGTTCCTCGGCGACGCGGGGGACGAGGACGCTGCGCCATGGCGTCAGCCGCACGGTGCGGTCACCTTCGCCTGCGTCCCGTGGCCTGTCCCCCCGGGCCTCGGTGACGGCGTCGGCCAGTGCGGCCAGAGTAGGGCCGACGAGCCGGCCGAGCGGCGGCGCCGCGCCGATCGCCACCGTGCCGTCGCTCGCCGTACCGACCCGGCCCAGAGGTGCGCCGTGGAAGGCTGGTCCGATGGTCGCTGACGTGCCGTCGCTCGCCGTACCGACCCGGCCCAGAGGTGCGCCGTGGAAGGCTGGTCCGATGGTCGCTGACGTGCCGTCGCTCGCCGTACCGACCCGGCCCAGAGGTGCGCCGGCGCGTGCTGGTGCCGCCGGCCCGCTCGCGGGCGGAGCGCTCACGGACGCTGGTCGGGCGAGGGCGGGCATGAGGTGCTCGCGGGCGACGCGCTCGACAACCGGGGGGTCGCCGGGCGCGGGGGACGGGAGCATCGCCCGCAGTCGATCGAGGACGGCGTCGACGCCACACTCGGCGACGAGGTCACGCAGGCGGGGCGGTCCGCCGCCGGCGGAGGCGGGCGCCCGGACGGCGAGCCCGACGAGCGCGGCGGCCACGGCGGCGGCGTGCCTCACCTCCACGACCAGCGCCGTCGGCCCGGGAGGACCGGTCGGCCGGGGAGGACCGGTCGGCCGGGGGGCACCGGTCGGCCCGGGAGGACCGGTCGGCCGGGGAGGACCGGTCGGCCCGGGAGGACCAGTCGGCTCGGAGGGGAGCGGGGTGCCGACCGCCAGCTCGACGGCCACGGCACCGGTGTCGGCACGGCGGACGGCGCCAAGCCCCACGTCGGCCGGGCGGCCGCGGAGCGAGGGGGAGCCGCCGCCGTCGACCACGACCGCCGCCTTCGGCGGCCACCGGTCGGCGGGCGTCGCCGCGGCCAGCTCGGCCAGACGCGCCCGCAGGTCAGCGGCGATCGTGCGCACGTCGACCGGCTCGGAGAGGCCGAGACCGGCGGTGGGTGGCACGACGACGTCGCAGCGCGGCTCGTCCGCCTCGTCGGCCGGCAGCAGGCCGGCGGCCACGAGGTCGGCCACGAGCGTGTCGAGCGCCTTGGGCCGCACGCCGCGGAGCTGCACGTTCGCCCGGCTCGTCAGCTCGACGACGCCGTTGCCGTGCCGGCTGGCGGCCGCCGCCAGCGCCCGCAGCCCGGCGACGGGCAGCTCGCCGTCCGCCACCCGCACCCGCACGAGCAGGCCGTCGGCGGCCACGAACGGGCGCCGGGCGGTCGGGCAGGCGCCTCGCGGCACGATCTCCGCGGTGGCGGCGGACGAGTCCAGCATGGTCAGCGACGCTACACGGACGTAGGGCATGGTGCCCTATACGCCCCGGTCCTTCAGCCCGGCGCGCTGGCGCCGACGACCGTGCCCTGCCGGTCGACCGCCAGCACGTCGACCGCCACCGGCGCGCCGTCGAGGACGGCGAGGGCCGTGCGGCGGGCGGCGTCCGCCACGGCGTCGGCGAGGGGCAGGCCGGCGTCGGTAACCATGCCGAGGACCTGGAGCGCCGTGTTCGCCTCCCGGACGGCGGCGACGAGCGCCGGATCGCCGCCGAGAGCGTCCACCCGGGCGGCCAGCCACCCGAGGTCGACCTGGCTGCGCCCCGAGTGCAGGTCCAGCGCGCCCGCGCCGAGCTTGGTCAGCTTGGCGAAGCCGCCGCCGATCGTGAGGCGCTCGACCGGGTGCCGCCGCAGATAGCGCAGCAGGCCGCCCGCGAAGTCGCCCATGTCGAGCATGGCCGTGTCGGGCAGCCCCAGGCGCTGCTGCACCGCCCGCTCGGACGTGCTGCCCGTGCACCCCGCCACGTGCGGCTGCCCGGTCGCCCGGGCGAGGTCGACGCCCCGGTGGATCGAGTGGATCCAGGCCGAGCACGAATAGGGCACGACGACCCCTGTGGTTCCCAGGATCGACAGGCCCCCCACGATGCCGAGGCGCGGGTTCCAGGTGCGGGTGGCGATCTCCTCGCCCCCGGGCACGGCGACCTCCACCTCGACGTCGCCCATCCCGCCGTGCTCGGCGGCCAGCGCCGCCACGGCGTCGGCCATCATGCGGCGGGGGACCGGATTGATGGCCGGTTCGCCCACGGTCACCGGCAAGCCGGGCAGCGTGACGGTCCCGACGCCCTCGCCGGCCTGGAACGTCACACCGGTCCCCGCGGGGCCGGGCCGCACGGTGGCGAGCACGAGCACGCCGTGGGTGACGTCGGGGTCGTCGCCCGCGTCCTTGACGACGCCGGCCGTTGCCGTGTCGCCGGCCGCCGCCCGGTGGGCGTGCGCCAGCGGGAACGACGGCTCCTGCCCCCTGGGCAGCCGGATCGTCACAGGGTCGGGGAAGCGCCCCGTGAGCAGCGCCTGGTAGGCAGCGGTTGTGGCGGCGGTGGCGCACGCCCCGGTGGTCCAGCCCCGCCGGAGCGGACCGGCCGGGCGATCGTCGTCGCTCATCTTCCCTCGGCCAGCGCCGGTGCTGACGGCCCGAATGCCCTACGTCTACCCTACGCGCGTGCGCAAGAGCTCCGTCTACCTGCCCGATCCGCTCAAGGCCGAGCTGGCGGCGCTCTCGGCGCGCAGCGGCCGGTCCGAGGCCGAGCTCATCCGCTTGGCCATCGAGCGGCTCGTCCGCTCGTCGAGCCCGGCACCGGCGACCGCGGCCGGTCCGCCGGCGGCGCCGGTGGCCCCGGGTCCCCGGCTCGTCGGCGTGGGGGTCGGTCCGTCGGACCCCGATCTCGTCACGGGGCGGGCGCTCGTCGTGCTGCGGGCCGCCGACCGGGTCGTCGTGGCCACTACCAGCCCCGACGCGATCGGTCGGGCCGAGGCGGTCGTGCGCTCGGCCGCCCCGGACGTGGCCGTCGACCGCGTGGTGATCGACATCGGCGGCGACGAACCGGCCCGCGCCTCGTCGATCCGGGCGGCCGGCGCCACGCTCGTGGGCCACCTGGACCGGGGCGAGCTGGTGGTGGTGGCCGTGCTCGGCGACCCGAACGTGTGGTCCGTGTTCCCCCGTATGGCCGAGATCGTGGCGGCCGAGCGGCCGGGGCTGATCGTCGAGACGGTCCCCGGCATCATGGCGTTCCAAGAGCTGGCGGCCAGGGCGGCGACCGTGCTGGCCGACGGCGACGAGGAGCTCACGCTCGTGACGATGGGCGACGACCCGACCCGGCTGGAGCTCCTGCTCGACGACGACGGCCGCAGCCTCGTCGTCTACAAGGGCGGGCGCCACCTGCCCGAGCTGGCCGCCGCGCTCGAGCGCCACGGTCGCCTCGCGCCGGCGGTGGTGGGCGAGATGCTCGGCCTGCCCGGCGGGCGGACGGTGCCCGTGGCCCGAGCCGCCGACCGGCCGGCCTCGTACCTGGCGACGGTCATCGCCCCGCCGCTGCGGTCCGCCCAGTCGGCGGACCGTGCGGAGGTCGCTCCGGCCGCCCCTGCGCCCGTCCGGGGCCGGGGGGAGCGGGCGTGATCTCGTTCGTGGGCGCCGGCCCCGGGGCGGCCGACCTGGTCACCCTGAGAGCCGTCGACCGGCTGCGCGCTGCGGACGTGGTCGTGTGGGCGTCGTCGCTCGTGTCGCCCGACGTGCTCGACCACTGCCGATCCGGTGTCGAGCTGCACGACTCGAAGGTCATGACGCTCGACGAGGTCACGGCCGTCTTCGCCGCCCATCCCGATGGCGCCATCGTGCGGCTCCACTCGGGCGACCCGTCGGTCTACGGGGCGATCGCCGAGCAGATCGACTGGTGCGCCCGCCACGGGCGGAGGTTCGAGATCGTGCCGGGCGTGTCGTCTCTGGCGGCCACGGCGGCCGCCGCCGGACGCGAGCTGACCGCTCCGGGCGTGGCCCAGAGCGTGGTGCTCACCCGGCTCGCGCACCGCACGGCGGCGTCGGTACCCGCCCGGGAGTCGGTGGCGGCGTTCGCCCGCCTCGGCCCCACGATGGCGCTGTTCCTGTCCGCGGCCCGCCCGGCGGAGCTCCAGGCCGAGCTGACCACGGTCGGCTCGGCCTACGGCCCCGAGACACCGGCGCTCATCGCCCACCGCGTGTCGTGGCCCGACGAGCGCCTGGTCCGCACCACCGTCGGGCGCCTGGCCGACGACCTCGCCGCCCTCGCCACGACGACCGTGCTGGTCCTGGTGGGTGACGCCCTCGGGGGAGACCCGCCGCTCCGGCCCACGCACGTCTACGCGTCGGGCTACGACCACTCGTTCCGCCCGGCCCGCCCGGCTGCGCCCGCGCGCGGTGGCGATGGCTGACGGCTCGATCGCCGTCGTGGGGCTGCTGGGCGGCGTGCCCTACGGAGCGGGGGCGGAGGCGGCGCTGGCGGCGGCCGACGTCGTCGTGGGATCGCCGCGGCAGCTGGAGGAAACCGTCGTGCCGCCGGGCGCCGAGCTCGTCCTGCTGCGTGGCCCGCTCGACGACGTGCTGGCGACGGTCGACGAACGGTCGTCGCTGGGCGCCCGGGTGTGCGTGCTGGCGTCAGGCGACCCAGGGTTCTTCGGCATCGTACGGGCGCTCGGGGCCCGGATCGGCCCCGGCCGCTTCGCGGTGCACCCGGCGCCGTCGTCGGTGGCGATGGCGTTCGCCCGCCTCGGGCTGCCCTGGGACGACGCCACCGTCGTCTCCGCCCACGGTCGCTCCCTGGCCGATGCCGTGGCGGCGATCGTGGCGGCGGGGGCGGCGGCTCCCGCGGGTGTTGCGGGCGCCGTGGGCGGGGCCGGGGCGAAGGTCGCCGTGCTCACCGCCCCCGATACGCCGCCCGAGGCGCTGGGCCGGGCCCTGCTCGCCGCCCCGCTCGACCGGCCGGACGCATGGAGCGTCGCCGTGGTCGCGCACATCGGCGGGCCCGACGAGCAACTCCTGCGCACCGACCTGCCGGGCCTCGCCGCCGGCCGGTTCTCGCCCATGGCCGTGGTCGTCCTGCTGGGCGCTGCGCCGTCCCCTGCGGCGAGCACGGCGTCGTTGACGTGGTCGGCGGGCGGCGCGCGGGGCGGGCCGGCGTTCGGGCGTCCCGAGGAGGCGTTCGACCATCGCGACGGGATGATCACGAAGGCCGAGGTCCGGGCCGTGGCACTCGCCAAGCTGGCGCTGCCGGCCACCGGCGTGTTGTGGGACGTGGGCGCCGGCAGTGGGTCGGTCGGCGTTGAGTGCGCGGCGCTCGCCCCCGGGCTCACCGTCCTGGCGATCGAGCGCGACCCGGCCCAGGCCGAGCGGGTCCGGGCCAACGCCCGCGCCCACGGTGCGACGGTGACGGTCGTCGAGGGCGAGGCCCCCGACGCGCTGGCCGGCCTGCCGGACCCCGACCGGGTGTTCGTGGGCGGTGGCGGCATCGACGTGCTCGACGCCGCCGTCGCCCGCCTGCGCACGGGTGGGACCGTCGTGGCCACCTACGCGATCGTCGAGCGGGCGCTCGCGGCCCGGGAACGGCTCGGGGCGATGGTCCAGCTCAGCGTGGCCCGGGCGGCGCCGATCGGCGTCCTCGGCGTGCGGCTCGTCCCCGAGAACCCGGTCTTCCTGTGCTGGGGCCCGTCGTCGCGGGCGTGAGCGGCGTCGCCGCCGAGCTGTACGTGGGCGTCGGCGTGGCAAGCGCCGCGACCCCGGCCGAGCTCGCCGACCTGGTCGACGCCAGCCTGGCCGGTGCCGGGCTCGACCGTGCGGACGTGGCGGCCGTGGCGACCGTCGAGCACCGCGCCGCCCACCCGGCCGTCCTGGCCCTCGGCCGCCCCGTCGTCGCCTTCCCCGCCCCCGCCCTCGCCGCGGTGGCGCGGCTGAGCGCCCGCCCCGTGTCGACAGCGTCCGCCACGCCGGTCGATCCCGACAGCCGGTCCCCCGATGCCGAGTCGGTGGGCCCGGCCGCCGATGCGGGTGCCCGTCCGACGGTGGCCGAGCCGGCCGCGTTGCTCGCGGCCGGTCCGGGCGCCGTGCTGGTGGTCCGGAAGCGCCACTCCGCCCGGGCGACCGTCGCGGTGGCCCGGGCGACCGCGGACCGAGGGCGCGAGGGGCGGGTGGCCGCGGACCGAGGGCGCCAGGGGCAGGTGGCCGCGGACCGAGGGCTCAGAACGTGACCGAGGTCGTCCAGCGGTCGAGGAGCGCGGCGTCGCCGAACACGGTGAGCCGGTCGGCGCCCACGCGGTTCCAGAGGAACAGCAGCAGGTCCGACGCCGTCCCGCGGGCCGCCACGTCACCCTTGGCGTGGCTGCGCTCGACGTGCGGGCCCTCCGCCGTGAGCGTGATCAGCCACTCGCCGGCGACGTCGGTCGCGTGCAGGTGCAGCGTCTCGCCCGCGCCCGCCAACGCGCCCGCCGCCCGTTCGGGGACCAGCACGTCGAACAGCTCGTCGATCGCCTCGACCGCGAGCTCGGCGTGGATCGGCGCCGGCGCCCCGACGGCGGCCTCGGCGTCCCAGCGGTGCAGCGCCGTCTCGATCGCCATGCGCCGCGGCCAGAAGATGCCGGGCCGGTCGCCCGCCCACGTCGGCCCGATGGCGTCGTCGTCGCCCTCGGCGAGCGCGGCGACCAGCTCCTGGGTGCCGGCCGCCGACCACGCGACCACGTCCGGACCGCCGGGGGGTCGCTCGACGGAGGGCGCCGCGCCCGCCGCCGCCCACCCGGCGCTCCAGCGGTGGACCCGCCCGATGTGGCCGACGAGACGCTCGAGATCCCAGCCCGGGCACGCCGGCACGGCGGTCGCCAGGTCCCTCGTAGACGCCACCCCACGGAGGGCCGCAGCCTCCCGCTCGACGGCGGACAGGTACGAAGCGCGTCGCATCCGTCCATCTTGCGTCACAATCGACCCGTGATCGTCGACTGCGCGGTCTACGAGAAGGGCGAGCGACGCGCCGGGCACCTCCCGCTCGAGGAGGCGTTCGAGGCCGCGTGCCAGAACGAGGACAGCTTCGTGTGGGTCGGCGTGCACGAGCCCTCGCCCGAGGAGTTCGCCGGCGTCGCCGCGGAGTTCGAGCTGCACCCCCTCGCCGTCGAGGACGCCATCAAGGCGCACCAGCGCCCCAAGCTCGAGCTCTACGGCAACGTGCTGTTCCTCGTGGTCAAGACCGCCCGCTACGACGACGCACGCGAGCGGATCGAGTTCGCCGAGCTGCAGCTCTTCGCCGGCAAGGGGTTCCTCGTGTCGGTCCGCCACGGCGAGGCCAGCGAGCTGAGGTCCGTGCGTGCCGAGCTCGAGGCCGCCCCACAGCGCCTGGCCCGGGGCCCGATCGCCGTGATGCACGCCGTGCTCGACCGGGTCGTCGACGACTACTCGCCGGTGCTCGACGGTCTCGACAACGACATCATCGAGATCGAGGCCGAGGTCTTCTCCGATGACAGGCACAACCCAGCGGGCCGGATCTACAAGCTCAAGCGCCAGGTCCTCAACATGTACCGGGTGGTCGACCCGCTGCTCGAGCCTGTCGAGCGCCTACACGCAAACCCGCACCCGCTGTGGGACGACGACCTGGGCCACTACTTCCGCGACGTCGACGACCACCTGCGCCGGGCGGCGAGCCGCATAGAGATCCAACGAGACCTGCTCTCGGACGTCTTGCAGGTCAACCTCTCGCACGTCTCGGTGCAGCAGAACGACGACATGCGGCGCATCGCCTCGTGGGCAGCCATGGCCGCGGTGCCCACCCTGCTGGCCGGCGTGTGGGGCATGAACTTCGAGCACATGCCTGAGCTCAACAAGTTCTGGGGCTACCCGCTGGCCCTGGGGCTGATGGCCGTGTGCGTCTACGGCCTCTTCCGCTACCTGCGCAGCCAGAAGTGGATCTAGGCGCCGGCGGCGAGCAGCGCCAGCACCTCGGCGTGCAGGCGCCCGTTCGTGGCGACGCCGCTGCCACCGCCCGATCCGGGCCGGCCGGACAGGTCGGTGAAGGCACCGCCGGCCTCGGACAGGATCACGGGCATGGGCGCGACGTCGTAGACCTCGACCTGAGGGTCGACCATCACGTCGGCCCGGCCGGTGGCGACCATGGCGTAGCCGTACCCGTCGCCCCAGGTCCGCATCTGCGCGCCCGAGCGGCGCACCGCCAGCAGGTGGTCCTCCGGCCAGTGGCTGTAGCCGCTGGTGGTGACGTAAGCGTCGGCCACACGGGCCGTGTCGCTCACCCGGGCGGGCGTGCCGTCGGCGAAGCAGCCGAGGCCCCGGCCGGCGTAGACCACCTGACCGACCGCGGGCAGCCCGATGACGCCGATCGCCGGGCCGTGCTCGTCGTCGAGGGCGAGCAGCGTCGAGTAGAGCGGCACGCCCCGCGTGAACGCCTTCGTGCCGTCGATCGGGTCGACGATCCAGCGACGGCCCGACGTGCCGGCGCTGTCGGGCTCCTCCTCGCCGAGGACGCCGTCGTCGGGGAAGCGCTCGCCGATGCGCTCACGCACCATCCGCTCGGCCGCACGGTCGGCGGCCGTGACGGGCGTGCCGTCGGCCTTGGCGTCCACGACCAGGTCGCGCGCCTGGAACCAGTGCAGCGTGGCGTTGCCGGCATCGCGGACCAGTTCGACGGCGAACTCGACGAGGGACGGGTCGGCGGGCGGCAGGTCGGGGGTGGCGCTCACGCTCCATCGTCTCAGACGCCCCGCCCGGCACCGTCCCGATGCCGGGCGTCCACCGGGGTGCCACAGCGCCTCAGGACCCGGGGGCGAGCACGAAGAACAGGCGTGCCTGGCAGCACGGCTTGCCGGCGACCGTGGCCGTGGCCGCGCCCCACCCGCCCCGCGCCGACAGCTTCTCGAGGTCGACGGCGAGACCGATCTCGTCGCCCGGCCGCACCTGGCGGCGGAACCGGACGCCCTCGACCCCGCCGAACAGCGGCAGGCTGCCGGCGTAGCGCACGTCGGCCAGCAGGGCGATCGCCCCGGCCTGGGCCAGCGCCTCGAGCTGGATGACCCCGGGGAAGATGGGGTTGCCGGGGAAGTGACCGGCCAGGAACGCCTCTTCGCCGGTCACCCGGTAGCGCGCCCGGACCCGCTCGCCGGGCACGAGCTCGTCGACCACGTCGACGAAGCGGAACGGCGGGCGGTGGGGCAGGAGGTCGACCGGGTCGCCGACGCCCGCGGTGCCGGGCAGCGACCCGCTCGCCCCGTTGCCGCTGACCGGGCTCACGGCTGACCGGCGTCGACGCCGGTGATGCCTGCGCCCGCCGCCGCTCCGTCGGCGATCGCCCCCACGTCCGCCGGCCGCTTCGGCGCATCCGTCCCCTCGGCCTGAGCACCGCCGGCCTCCGCCGCGCCGGCACCCGCGGTAGCGGCGGTCGCCGCCTGCGCCGGGCCCTCGTCCACCGACAGGGCGATGGCATGAGCCCCGCCGTCGACGTGGATGATCTCGCCCGTCGTCGCCGGGAACCAGTCCGACAGGAGGGCCACGCACGCCTTCGACACGGCGTCGGAGTCGCGCACGTCCCAGCCGAGCGGCGCCCGCCGGGCCCAGGCGTCCTCCATGGCGGCGAACCCGGGGATCGAGCGGGCGGCGAGCGTGCGCAGCGGGCCGGCGGACACGAGATTGACCCGCACGCCCTGTGGGCCGAGGTCCCGGGCCAGGTAGCGCGCCGTGGCCTCGAGTGCCGCCTTGGCCACGCCCATCCAGTCGTAGGCGGGCCACACCTGGCGGGCGTCGAAGTCCAGGCCGACCACCGACCCGCCCTCGGGCATGAGCGGTGCCACGGTCTGGGCTAGCGTCTTGAGGGAGTACGCCGAGACGTGCAGGGCGGTGGCGACGTCGTCCCAGTCGGCGGCCATCAGACCGCTGTCCTGGCCGAGGCACGTCTCGGGGGCGAACCCGACGGCGTGCAGGGCCCCGTCGACCTTGCCCCACCGGTTGGCCAGCTCGGTGGCGAGGGCCCGGTGGTGCTCGGTGTTCGTGACGTCGAGCTCGACCACATCCGCCGGCAGCGGGAGGGTCCGCGCCACGCGCTCGGTGAGGCGCATGCCCCGCCCGAACGACGTGAGCAGCACTTCGGCGCCCTGCTCCTGGGCCCGGCGGGCCACGCCGGCGGCGATCGAGTCCTTGGTCAGAACGCCGGTGATGACCAGCTTCTTGCCGTCGAGCAGCATGGCCGGGGCCCTCCGATGGTGGGTTCTACAGCGGGATGTTCTCGTGGCGCCGCTGCGGCAGGCGCTCGCGCTTGGCCGCCAGGGCGGCGAGCGCGCCGGCCACGGCGCGGCGGGTGTCAGCGGGCTCGATGACCGCGTCGATGAAGCCGCGCTGGGCGGCGACGGTGGGGGAGAGGTGCACGGCCTCGTACTCGGCCTCGAGCTCGCGCCGCCGCTTGGCCTGGCGCTCCTCGTCGTCGATGGCGAGCAGCTCGCGGCGGTGCAGGATCTCGACCGCACCCTTCGCGCCCATGACCGCCACCTCGGCGGTCGGCCAGGCGAGCGCGCAGTCGTTGCCCATCGACTTGCAGTCCATCACGATGTAGGCGCCGCCGTAGGCCTTGCGCAGCACGACGCACACCCGGGGCACGGTGGCCTCGGCGTAGGCGAACGCGAGCTTGGCGCCGTGGCGGATCATGCCCCGCCACTCCTGGTCGCGACCCGGGCGGAAGCCCGGCGTGTCCACGAGGGTGACGATCGGCAGATTGAAGGCGTCGCAGAAGCGGACGAAGCGCCCGCCCTTCTGCGAGCCCTCGATGTCGAGCGCGCCGGCGAGCTGGCTCGGCTGGTTGGCCAGCACGCCCACGGCGATGCCACCGATCCGGCCCACGCCGGTGGTCACACTCGAGCCGAAGCGGGTGCGCAGCTCGAGGTAGGCGCCGTCGTCGACGATGTCCTCGATGACCCGGCGCACGTCGTAGGACGCCCGCCCGTCGTGCGGCACGGTGACGGCCGCCCGGGTCGTCGGCCGGTCGGCCGGGTCGTCGGCCGCAAGCGTGGTCGGGGCCTCGTGGCTGTTGGGCGGCAGGTGGTCGAGCAGGTCGGCCACGAGCACCAGCGCCACGTCGACGTTCGGCACGACGAGGTCGGCGACGCCGCTGCGGGCGTGGTGCACCCAGGCGCCGCCGAGCGGGTCGGCGTCCAGGTCGTCGGTGCCGGTGAAGCGGGCGGAGGTAGCGGGGGTGTTCACGAACGCGTGCGCCCGCTCGGTCATGACGACGACGTCGGCCAAGCCGAGCACCAGGGCGGCTCCGCCCAGGCATGGCCCGTCCACGACGAGCACCGTGGGGACCAGCCCCGCGGCGCCCGCCAGCGCCCGGGCCACCTGGCCGTGGCCGACGAGGGCCTCGAGCCCGGCCGCCGGGTCGACGCCGATGCCCGTGAGCACGCCCACGACCGGGACGCCCGCCTCGATGCCGGCGGTGATCGTCCGGGTCATGACCTCGGTGTCGGTGGCTGTCGCCGTCCCCCGGAACCACGCCACGGGCCGGTCGGCGTCGAAGCCGGGCAGCACGCCGATGCCGGCTTCGATCGTGCCGGGGTGGCCCGTGGCCACGGGGAGGCGGGGGACGGGCGCAGCCGGCATCAGGCGGGGGCGGGCCCCAGCACGAGCGCGGCGTTGTGACCGCCGAACGCGTATGACGTCGACAGCACGGGCGCCGGGCCGACGGCTCGGGGTTCGCCGGACACGACGTCGATGGGCAGGCTCGTCGAGCGGTGGTTGGCGGTCGGCGGGACCGTTCCACGGGTGGCCGACAGCAGCGCGGCGACCGCCTCGACGGCTCCGGCGGCGCCGATCATGTGGCCGGTGACGCCCTTCCCCGACGTGACGGGCACGGCACCGGGCCCGAATACCTTGGCCATGGCGGCGGCTTCGGCGGCGTCGTTCAGCGGCGTCGAGGTGCCGTGCGCGTTGATCTGGCCGATCTCGCCGGCGGCGAGGCCGGCGTCGGCCAGGGCCATCTCGATGCAGGCGACGGCGCCGGAGCCGTCCTCGGCCGGGGCCGTGATGTGGTGGGCGTCGCAGGTGAGGCCGTAGCCCAGCACCTCGCCGTGGATGGTGGCGCCCCGGGCGACGGCCCGGTCCCACGGCTCGAGCACGACGAACGCCGCGCCCTCGCCCATCACGAACCCGTCGCGCTCGTCGTCGAACGGGCGCGAGGCCGAGGCCGGGTCGGGGTTCTTCGTGAGCGCGCCCATGCGGGTGAACGCCGCCATGCAGACGGGGCTCACCGATGCCTCGGTGCCACCGCAGACGACGACGTCGGCGCTGCCGTCCCGGACGAGCCGGGCGCCCTCGCCGATGCTGTGCGATCCGGTGGCACACGCGGTGGCGATGGCCAGGTTCGGGCCGGTGAAGCCGTGGTGGATGCCGATGAGCGCGGCGGTGGCGTTGGCCATCATCATCGGTACCAGGAAAGGGCTGACCCGCTCCGGGCCCTTGCTGGCGTAGCCGATGACCTGGTCCTCGAGCGTGCGGAGGCCGCCCACGCCGGAGCCGCCGACCACTGCGCAGCGCAGCGGATTGGCGCCGAGCTCGGCTACCGAGGCGGCGTCGGTCAGGGCGTCGCTCGCCGCGGCCACGCCCAGCAGGGCGGCGCGGTCGGTGCGGCGCGGCTCCTTCGGCCCGACGTAAGGGACGGGGTCGAAGTCACGCACCTCGCAGGCGAGGTTCACGCCATGGGCCGAGGCGTCGAAGAGCGTGATCGGGCCGGCGGTCGGCTCGCCGGCGACCAACGTGCGCCACATGTCCTCGACGGTCTGGCCGGCCGGGGTCTTCACCCCGAGGCCCGTGACCGCCACCCGCGGGCGACCGCGGTGGTCGCGGTGGTCGTCGCTCACGCGGGGGCGCCTGCAGCGGACAGGATGAGGTCGACGGCGTCGCCCACCGTGCGGACCTCACTCAGGTCGTCCTCCTCGATCTTCACCTCGAGGCTGTCCTCGAGCTGCATGACGAGCTCGACGAGGTCGAGGCTGTCGGCGTCGAGGTCGTCGGCGAACGACGCCTCCTCGGTGACCTGGTCCGGCTGCACCGAGAGCACCTCGACGGCGGCAGTGCGGAGCGCGGCAAGAGCATCGGAGCGGTTCATCGGGGGTTTCCTTTCAGTTGGTCAGCGGCCCATGCCGAGGCCGCCGTCGACCGGCACGATGGCACCGGTGACGTAGGACGCCTCGTCCGAAGCCAGGAAGGCGACCACGGCCGCCACCTCCTCGGGCGAGCCGAGCCGCCCCACCGCCGTCGCCGCCACCAGCTGGTCGCGGCGGGCGTCGGTCAGGGCGTCGGTCATGGCGGTGGCGACGGGACCCGGCTCGACCACGTTGACGGTGATGTTCCGGGAGGCCACCTCGCGGGCGACGGACCGGCTGAGGCCGACCAGGCCCGCCTTGGCGGCGGCGTAGTTCGCCTGGCCCGGGGAGCCGGTGGCGGCCACTATCGACGACACGTTGACGATGCGGCCGAAGCGTGCCCGCACCATCGGGCGCAGGGCGCGGCGCGTCGTGTGGAACGGGCCGGAGAGGTCGGTGTCGAGGGTGTGATGCCAGTCGTCATCGCTGAGCTGGACGGTGAGCTTGTCGCGGTTGGCGCCGGCCGCGTTGACGAGGATCTCCACGGGCCCGAACGCCTCCTCGACCGTGGCGAAGGTCCGGTCGACCGAGTCGACGTCGCGCACGTCGACGTGGACGGCGATCGCCTCGCCGCCCGCCTGGGCGATGGCGTCGCGCACCTTGTCCGCGGCACCGGCCGAGGCCCCGTAGCCGACGGCCACGCGATGGCCGGCCGCGGCCAGGCGGTGCGCCACGGCCGAGCCGATGCCGCCGGAGGCCCCGGTGACGAGTGCGGTGCGCATGGTCATGCTGCATCTTCGCGGCTGGCGCGGGCACCGGTGGAGTCGGCGCCGTCCGTGGCGCCTGCGCCCGGTTCGGCGGTCGCCGGCGTCGCAGCCTCGGCCGCACCCCAGCGCCACAGCGCGGTGCCGATCGACATGCCCGCGCCGAAGCCGCACATCAGCAGCAGGTCCCCTCCGGCGATGCGGCCGGCGTCGGCCGCCTCGACCAGCGACAGCGGGATCGACGCCGCCGAGGTGTTGCCGTAGCGGTCGATCGTGCTCAGCGTGCGCTCGGCGGGGATGCCGAGGCGGGGGAGGACGGCCTCGACGATGCGCGCGTTCGCCTGGTGGGGAACGAACAGCGCGACATCGTCGGGACCGCACCTGGCGCGGTCCAGCGTCCGCTGGACCGACTGGGTGATGCCGCGGACGGCCCGGCGGAACACCTCGCGCCCATCCATCCGCAGGTAGTGCGCCCCGGCGGCGACGGTCTCGGCCGTGGCCGGCCGGGCGCTGCCACCCGCGTCGACCACGAGCAGGTCGAGGCCGGCCGGGTCGTGGAACAGGTCGGCGGCGACGAGCCCGGGCACGATCCCCGCGCCGGGGATGCCGCCGGTGGTCGGGTCGTCGGGGGCGGGCGGCGCCACGGTCAGCACGAGGGCGGCGGCGCCGTCGCCGAACAGGATCGCCGTCGAGCGGTCCTCGGGCTCGATGACGCTGGTCATCGTGTCGGCCCCGACCAGCAGGGCGGTCGATCCGGCACCGGCGCCGAGCAGTCCGGCCGTCGTGGCCAGGGCATGGACGAAGCCGCTGCAGGCGGCGTTGACGTCGAAGCCCCCGGCCGTCGTGCCGAGCGCGGCGGCGACGATGGCGGCCGTCGAGGGAATCGGCTTTTCGGGGGTGGAGGTCGCCACAACCACGAGGTCGACGTCGGCGGCACGGAGCCCGGCCCGCTCGAGGGCCGCCCGCGACGCCTGCACGGCGAGCGGGCCGGTGGTCTCGCCGGGCCCGGCCACACGGCGCTCGCGGATGCCGGTGCGCTCGACGATCCACTTGTCGCTCGTGTCGAGGCGGCCGACGAGGTCGTGGTTCGTGACCCGCCAGGCCGGCAGGGCCGAGCCCCACCCGGCGACGACGATGCCCCCCGATGCCCGGGCTGGGAGCGGGATCATGTGACGATCCGTACCCAGGCGAGGGGTTGCGACGAGCGCACCCGCTCCCCCGGGTGGGCCAGGAGCCCCATGAGGAAGCCGGTGTGCGGGCTCGTGACCGGGACGGTGTCGCCGGTGACCTCGATGGTGCCGAGCACCTGGCCGGCCTCGACGATCTCTCCCTCGCCGGTCACGACCTCGGGCGGCGCCGAGCGGAACACCCCGGCGGTCGGCGCGGCGATCAGCCGCTCCGGGACGTGCAGGTCCTCGGCGTGGATGGCCGTGACCCGGGCATCGCCCGCCTGCTCGTCGAACGACTGCTCGATCGTCTCGTCGAACGTCATGGGCCCACCTCCGAGAGAGTGCCGGCAGCCCCCAGCTGAACCAGCTCGGCGGGTTGTGCGATCGTGTTGACCGTTACCTGAGGGACGGTGCGCTTGGCGAGACCAGCCAGCACCCTTCCCGGCCCGATCTCCAAGAAGGTGTCGGCGCCAGCGGCTGCGAGGCGTTCCTGAGACAACCGCCACTGCACTGGTTCCATCAGATGACGACAGAGCCGATCAGGCCATCCCGATGAGTCGGCATGCAAGACGGCGTCGGTGTTGCCCATGATCGGCGCCGTGGGCTCGTGGAAGCGCATGGTCTCGACGAGGGGTCGCAGCCCCTCGGCGGCGTCCGCCAGCAGGGGGGTGTGGAAGGCGTGGCCGACTGCGAGCACCTTCAGGCGGCGTATCCCGACGTCGCCCGCCACGTCGACCGCCCGCTCGACGGCGCCGGCCGTGCCGGCCACCACCACCTGGCCCGGAGCGTTGTCGTTGGCCACCCACAGGTCCTCGATGGCGTCGCACAGGCGTTCGGCGGCCTCGAGATCGGCACCGGCCAGGGCGGCCATGCGCCCGGGGTTGGCGTCGGCCGACTCCTGCGAGAGGTCGGCGCGCCGGGCGGCGAGGCGGAAGCCGTCGGGCCGGTCGACCGTCCCCGAGGCGACCAGGGCGGTGATCTGGCCGAGCGAGTGGCCGGCGAAGGCGACCGGGGCCCCGGGCAGCCGGGGGGCGACCGCCTCCCACGCCACGAGCGACGTGAGGAACACGGCGAGCTGGCTCGACCGGGTCGTGGCCAGCTCGGCGGCGTCCGCGTCGAGCAGCAGGTGGGCGAGCGGGCGGTCGAGGACCGCCTCGGCCTCGGTCACCACGGACCACGCGGGGTCGCGCCGCCACGGCTCCCCGGCACCGGACGCGGCAGCGCCTTGGCCAGGGAACATCACGGCATGGGGCACGGGCAGGCCTCCGGAGGGGTGCGGCGGGGGGTGTGCGGTCGTCGTCGCTCGGGGGAGAGCGAGAGGTTCTGACCGGCGCGTCCACCAATGGTTACACACCGAGGCTGAAATCTTCTAGAAAGACGTCGAAGAAAAAAGTGTCGTTCGGTAACGTCCAGGAGATCCACCGCCATGACGAGAACGCGACCGCCATGACGGCTGAGGGAGCGCCCGAGGGCGTCGAGCTGGGCTACCGGGCCGAGGAGCTGGCCGCGGAGGTCGGCATCAGCGTGCAGGTGCTGCGCGCGTACCAGTCGAAGGGGCTCGTCCCGCCGCCGCGCCACGTGGGCCGGGTCGCCTGGTACGGGCCGCTGCACCGCGAGCGGCTCGACCACATCCGGCGCCTCAAGGAGCGCGGCTACTCGCTCCGGATGATCGCCGAGTCCCTCGACGACGCCGCCCCGGGGGCGGTGGCCGGCGACGAGCGGGCGGTGCTACGGCTCGTCGACGTGGCCGAGCGCAGCGGCGTGCCGGTCGAGGTCCTACGCGCCCTCGAGGCCACGGGCCTGCTGCGGCCCCACCCGGTGGCGGCCACCCGGCCCGGCGGGTCCGGCGCCCGGTTCAGCGAGGCCGACGTCCGCTTCGTCCGCCACGTGCTGGCGCTGCTCGGCGTGGGCCTGTCGCTCGACGACCTCATGCGCATCGCCCGGCCGTTGCTCGAGACGACCGACGCGCTCGGCCGCGACGTGGTCACGGCCTGGTCAGAGCTCGTGGGACGCCGGCTCCGGCGCGCGGACCGGGCCGACGGCGCCGACCGCGTGGCCGTGTCGCTGCGCACGCTCGCCGGCATCATCGGCCAGCTCGTCGCCTACCACGTCGAGCGTGCGGTCCTCGACGCGGCCCGCGCCGACATCGACACCCACGGCTCGGCCGCCGAGGCCGACGCCCTCACCCGCGCCCTCACCGCCGTCCGTGAGCTGGCCGATCCGCCCGACTGAGGCGGTCGGCGGCGGTTTTCGTTCGGCGACGCCGCGGTCCGGCGGTCCGGTCGTGGAGCCGCCGGGTCACATGCCGCCGGAGTCCGTGGTGCCCGTGTCGCCGGTGCCGGCGTCGACGCCGCCCGCGCCGGTCGTGTCGGTCGTCCTGTCGGCGTCGGTGGTGGTGCCCGTCGTCGCCGTGTTCGGCGCGGAGTCGGTCGAGTCCGCGGCGGCCGTCGTCGCCGTCGTGTCGGCCGTGTCCTCGGTCTGGACGTCGCCGGTCTGGGGGATCGAGTCGTCGTCGTCGCCGCACGCCGTCGCCACGAGGATCAGTCCGGCGGCCACCGCGGCCAGGATGGGGGAACGTCGCACGACATCTCCTGCACTCGGGAAAGCGGCCGCACGGTACCCGCCGCCGCTCGGGCGGGACCAACCGCGACTTGTTGCAGTCAATGTGCAAGCGGCAGCCTTGTCCCACCGGACACGAGGGGGACCAGCCCATGGGGATCGACCAACAGGCGGCCGCGGTCGGCGGCACGGTGGCGCCCGGCTTCGAGGGCGTGCGAGACGCGTTCGCGCGCAACTTCGTCGAGCACGGCGAGGTCGGGGCGGCCTGCGCGCTCTACGTCGACGGGCGGCCCGTCGTCGACCTGTGGGGCGGCGTGGCCGACGCCGCGACCGGCGCCCCGTACCTCGCGGACACGCTCCAGCTCGTCTTCTCCTCCACCAAGGGCCTCACGGCCATCTGCGCCAATCTGCTCGCCGAGCGGGGCGAGCTCGACGTCGACGCCCCCGTCGCCGAGTACTGGCCCGAGTTCGCCCAGGCCGGCAAGGAGGACGTGCCGGTCCGATGGCTGCTCTGTCACAAGGGCGGCCTGCCCTACGTCGTCACACCGACCGGCCTCGACGACGCCCTGGCCTGGGACCCGGTGGTCGATGCGCTCGCCGGCCAGACGCCCGAGTGGGAGCCGGGCACGGCGCACGGCTACCACGCCGTCACGTACGGCTGGCTCGTCGGCGAGGTGATCCGCCGGGTGTCCGGGCGCCGCGTCGGCACGTTCTTCGGCGACGAGATAGCGGGGCCGCTCGGGCTCGAGGCGTGGATCGGCCTGCCCGACGAGCTGCAGTCCCGGGTGGCGCCGCTCACCACACGGGCCCTCGGCCCCGGCGCCGGCCGGGACGACGGCGCCGGCATGGAGGTCGAGGAGCCCCAGACGCTCACCGAGTTCATCGAGGAGTTCCTCGGCCCCGATTCGCTGCTCGCCAAGGCACTGGGCGGGACGATCGACCCGGTCACCGGCGAGGGCGTGTTCACCGGCGACGGGGTCTTCAACCGGCCCGAGGTGCGCGCCGCCGAGCTGCCGGCCGCCAACGGCGTGGCCACGGCCCGGTCGCTGGCCAAGCTCTACGCGGCCACGATCGGCGGCGTGGAGGGCGGTCCCTCGACGCCGCTGCTGAGCCCGGACCAGGTGGCCGCCGCGTCCACGACCCAGACCGAGGGCGCGGACCGGGTGCTGATGTTCCCGACCACGTTCGGCCTCGGGTTCATGACGTCGTCGCCGTTCTCGCCCTACGGCGGACCGAAGGGATTCGGCCACGCCGGGGCGGGCGGATCGGTGGCCTTCGCCGACCCCGAGGCCGGCGTCGGGTTCGCCTACGTGATGAACCGGATGATGGCGAACCTCACCGGCGACCCGCGCAGTCAGGGCCTGGTCAACGCGGCCTACGAGGCCCTCGGCATCACGCCGACGTTCGCCTGAGCCCGGCGTGGCGGCGGGCGCCGGCGACGAGCCGGTCGAGGTGGTCGACGAGGTCGGCACCGTGCTGCAGGTCGTGAGCCGCGCCGAGATGCGGGCCCGCAACCTGCGGCACCGCTCCACCTACGTGGTGGTCACCACCTCGGCCGGGGAGGTCGTGACCCACCGGCGCGCCGACGACAAGGACGTGTGGCCGGGGCGCTGGGACCTGGCCTTCGGCGGCGTGGCCGGTGTCGGGGAGCCGTGGCGCACCGCGGCCCGGCGCGAGCTGGCCGAGGAGGCCGGCGTCGAGGTCGACGAAGCGCTGCTCGTCGAGGTCGGGGCGGGGGCGTATGCGGATGGGGAGGTGCGGCTGGCGGGGCGGGTCTACGCCCTCGAGCACGACGGCCCCTACACCTGCCCCGACGGCGAGGTCACCGAGCTGGTCCTCGTGCCCGGGGCGGCGCTGGGGGACTGGCTCGACACCCACGACATCTGCCCCGACACCCTGGCCCTCGTCGTGCCCTACCTCCTCGGGCGCTGATCGGCCGGCCGCGGGCCGCGGGCCGCGGGCCGCCGAGCCATGTCGTTCCGGGGCCGCGGCGCGGGTCGCCAGACCCCGGCGACCCCCGACGCGGGCGTCGGGGTCGACCCGCACATCCCTCGACCTGGGTAGTTGCGGGTTCACCCCGATGCCGCCGGCGGAAACCGACCGTACGGTGACCGTCGCGGTGGTCGAGGACCCCACGGCGGACCTGGCAGGCGGGCGAGCGGCGGAGTGCGGAGGCCGCGGCGGAGGCCATCCGCACGGCCATCCGTCACAGCTCGGGGTCCCACCGTGGGGCCTCGACCACCGCGACCAGCACGACCCGGGCGGACCGCCCCACCCGCCCGCGGTCGTGCCGCCGCGTCCCGGGCCCGTGGGTTCTCGTGGCCGTGGCCGGCCGGGTGCAGCGCATCGCCGCACGTCCCACGGCCTAGCCTGGAAACTTCCATGTCAGGTCCTGCAGAGCTCGCCGCGCGCCGGCGCACCTTCGCCATCATCAGCCATCCGGACGCCGGGAAGACGACGCTGACCGAGAAGTTCCTGCTCTACGGCGGCGCCGTGCAGGAGGCCGGTCAGGTCAAGGCCCGCGGCGAGCGCCGTCGCGTCCGGTCCGACTGGATGGAGCTCGAGCAGAAGCGCGGCATCTCGATCACGTCCGCGGTGCTCCAGTTCCCCTACCGCGACGACGTCCTGAACCTGCTCGACACGCCCGGCCACCGCGACTTCTCCGAGGACACCTACCGGGTGCTGGCCGCCGTCGACGCCGCGGTCATGGTGCTCGACTCGGCCCGTGGCATCGAGGCGCAGACCCTCAAGCTGTTCGAGGTGTGCCGGGCGCGCAACGTGCCGCTGCTCACGTTCCTCAACAAGTGGGACCGGCCCGGCCGCGACGGCCTCGAGCTGCTCGACGAGATCGAGACGCGGCTCGACCTGCAGCCCGTGCCGGTGACGTGGCCCGTGGGCATCGCCGGCGACTTCCGCGGCCTCATCGATCGCCGCACCGGCGACTTCATCCGCTACGGGCGCACGGCACACGGCGCCGCGGAGGCCACCGCCGAGCTCGTCCGCGCGGAGCGAGCCGCCGAGGAGGAGGGCGACGCCTGGAAGATCGCCGCTGACGAGGTGGCGCTGCTCGGCGAGCTCGCCGGCGACGTCGACGGCGAGCTGTTCCTGGCGGGCGAGCAGACGCCCGTGTTCGTGGGCTCGGCGCTCACGAACTTCGGCGTCGGCACGCTGCTCGACGGCATCGTCTCGCTCGCCCCGCCGCCCACGCCGCGGCCCGACGTCGACGGGACCCCGCGCCCGCTCGACGACCCGTTCTCGGGCCTGGTGTTCAAGGTGCAGGCCAACATGGACCCGTCCCACCGCGATCGGGTGGCCTTCGTGCGGGTGTGCTCGGGCCGCTTCGAGCGCGGCATGGTCGTGACGCACCAGCCGACCGGCAAGCCGTTCGCCACGAAGTACGCCCACTCGGTGTTCGGCCAGGAGCGTGGCACGGTCGACGAGGCGTTCCCCGGCGACATCGTGGCGCTCGTCAACGCCACCGACGTTCGCGTGGGCGACACCCTCTACGCCGACAAGGCGGTCGAGTTCCCGCGGCTGCCCGAGTTCGCCCCCGAGCACTTCACCGTCGCCCGGGCGAAGGACACCGGCCGGTTCAAGCAGTTCCGCAAGGGCATCGCCCAGCTCGACGAGGAGGGCGTGGTCCAGGTGCTGCGCGACCCCGACACGGGCGACCAGGCGCCCGTGCTCGCCGCCGTGGGACCGATGCAGCTCGAGGTGGCGATGTGGCGCCTCGAGCACGAGTTCGGGGCGCCCACCGAGCTGTCGCCGACCCGTTACACCATCGCGCGCAAGACCGACGAGGCATCCGAGGACGCGCTGCGCGCCCTGCCCGGCGTGGGCGTGCTCGGCCGGGCCGACGGCACGCTGTACGCGCTGTTCGAGAGCCCCTACTGGCTGGCGCGGGTCGAGGCCGAGCACGCGGACCTGACCCTGGAGCGGCTCGTCGCCGAGGGAACGGTCGGCTGAGCCGGCGGCCTCCGGCCGTCTTGATGTCGTTGCCTGCGTGCCCGGGTCGCCTTGCCGTGGCCGTCGCCGTCGTGGGTCGGCCCGGCCCCCGGTCAGCAGGTCGTGCCCTCGGGCGGGGGCTCGAGGTCGACGATGTAGGTGGCGACGGCGTCGTCGATGCAGGACACGCCGCTGGCCACGACCCCGTGGCCCTCGCCCTCGTAGGTCAGCAGCACGCCGTCGTCGAGGCGCTCGGCCGTCCGCTGGGCGGCGGCATACGGCGTGGCCGGGTCGTTCGTCGTGCCGACGACCAGGATCGGCGGGGTGCCCGTCGCGGTGACCTCGTCGAGCGGCTCACCCTCGGCTGGCCAGATGGGGCAGCGGACGTAGTCGTTGACCAGTGACTCGCCGAAGTGCGGGGCCTGCTCCCCCACGTCGCGGCCGTCGGCCAGCAGCTCCTCGGTGCTGTCGGGCCACGTGAAGTCGATGCAGTTGACGGCGAAGTAGACGTCGAACGTGCCGGTGCTCAGGTAGTCGTCCGTGAGCGCCACCATGGTCGTCCCGTCGCCGTCGAGGGCATCGGCCGTGGCGCGGGCGAGGTCCGGCCACAGCGACTCGCTGTAGAGGGCGTCGGCCATGCCGAGGACGAGGTCGCCCGGGCCGAGGTCGCGGGGTGACGCGGGGATCTCTTCCTCCTCGACCGCGGCCATCAGCTGGTCGACCGCCCCCTCCGCGTCCGGAGCGATCGCGCACGACTCGTCGTCGTTGCAGTCGGCCACGAACGCGTCGAGCGCGCTCTCGAAGCCGAGCGCCTGGTCGGTCGCGTTCTCGATGCCGCTCGGGCCGAGCTCGAGCACGCCGTCGATCACCATCGAGCGGACCCGCTCGGGGAACAGCTCGGCGTACTCCTGGGCGATGGCCGTGCCGTAGCTGTACATGAGGAAGTTGGCCTGCTCGTCGCCCATCGCGGCGCGCACGGCGTCGTGATCCCGGGCCACGTCCTGGGTGCCGAGGTGCGGAAGCAGGTCGCCGGCGGCTGCATCGCAGCCGTCGACGTAGTCCTGGCTGACGTCGAGCAACGTCTCCTCGTCGTCGGGCGAGTCGATCGAGTAGTCGACGCTGTAGAGGTCGACGAAGTCGCCGCCGCAGTCGATCGCGCTCGGTCCGAGGCCGCGGGGGTCGACGCCCACGATGTCGAAATGCTCCGTGACTTCAGGGGGCAGCGACGCGGCCAGGCCGACCGCGTAGTCGGAGGCCGCGACGCCGGGCCCGCCGGGGTTCACGAACAGGGCCCCGATGCGGTCGCCGCCGGCGGGCACGCGGGCGATGCCGAGGGTGAGCGTGTCGACGTCCGGGTCGTCGTAGTCCACCGGCACGTCGAGCTCTGCGCACTCATTGCCGCCGCCGCAGTCGGTCCAGGCGAGCGTGCCGGTGTCCGGGGCGTCCGTGTCGGCGCCGTCGTCCGTCGTCGTGGCGCCGGGGCCGGCGGCGGCGGGGGGACCGGCTGCGGCGACCGGGTCCTCCTCGGCCTCGGTGGCACAGGCCACCGTCCCCACGCCGAGCGCCACGAGGGCGAGCGCGGCGACGGCGCGACGGCCGCGTCGGCCGCGTCGGCCGCGTCGGCCGCCTCGGCCGTGCTGACCGGGGTGGGGCTGCCGGCCGAGATGCGCGTGGTCGTCATGGTCGGCGTCGCGCCGCTCGGGCTGCGACGTTCCCTGTCCCGGATCGGTTGCCCACCAACGGACCTCGGACACGGAAGTCGATCGGCGGGGCGGGCGCCGAGGAGGTCGCGTGCGGCGATCATGGGGCTGGCCGGGCTGCGAGGGCCAGCCGTCGGCGGCGGTCACCCGTCAGGCCGGTGGGTCAGCAGCCACTCGCGGGGCGGCATCCCCGACGCGTGGATCTGGGCGGAGACGTCCCGACCGACGTAGCGAAAATGCCACGGTTCGTAGTCGTAGCACGTCTTCTCGCGGACGCCGGCCGGGTAGCTCTGCACGAAGCCGAACTCGTGGGCGTGGGCGGCGATCCACTGGCCGGCGGGCGTGGTGCCGAAGGCCTCGGTCAGCTCGGTCGAGGGCGGGTCGAGCACGTCGATCGTGGTGCCGAGCTGATGCTCGCTGTGACCGGCCCGGCCCGTGTGCGCCGTGGCCTCCAGGCCGAGCGCGGCGACCCGGTGGGCGAACAGGTTCTCCTGGTAGGCGTAGCTGCGGTAGCCCGAGACGACCGCCAAGGGTGTGCCGGCGGCCTCGGCGGCGGCCCGCAGCCCGCTCAGGTCGGGGATCACGAACTCGCGCACGGTGTCGTCGCTGGAACCGAAGCCGGCGTCGCTGACGGGTACCAGGTCCGCCGGTGCGTAGTCGGCCGGCAGGCGCATCGCCGTGTCGATCACGATCGTGTCCCACTCGGTGGCCGGGTCCTGGGTGACGGGTTCGTCGAGGTACTCGCAGGGGGGCAATGGTGCGAGCGTGGTCGTCGGCGACTGCAGGGGGGCCCGGGTGGACGTGGTGGTCGACGTGCTGGCCGTGGTCACCAGCGCGCCGTCCGACAGCTCGATCGAGGGCCCGAACGTCCCCGTCGCCGACGTCTGGGTCGAGTCCCAGGTGAGAGCGAGGCCGGCACCCGCGGCGAGGACGAGAACGATCGTGGCCACACCAACGATCCACGCCTTCACGAACCGGCCCTCACGGCGGGGCAACATAGGGCGTGCGGCAGGCCCGGTCGCATCGCCCGTGATCTTCCCAGCTCAGCCGCCGTATCACCCATCGTCTGCGCTCCCTATTTGAGGGTCCCCGCTGGCGCGCCGCGACGACGCCGGGCGCCCCTCCGGGGACGACGCTCGGCGCGCTCGAGCACCCGCCGTGCGGCCGACGCTCGCGTCGACGACCGGCCGGTGTCCGTGGCGGGGGCAGCACCGTTGACCTGGGCCGTAGCCGGGGGCTGCAGATGGGCCTTGACCTTCATGTCGACTCGAACCCGTAGGTTCACGGCCATGAGCACGACGTGCCAGATCGCCGTGGTCGCCGACCCAGGTCCAGGAGCGGCTAGGGGCGACCGTGCACGCGACGATCGCCGCCCTGCCGCGCCAGGTCGCCGAGATCGCGCTGCTGTCACGGCGCTCTTCGGTGCGTCCGCATGAGCGCCGAAGTGGACCGGGCCGCGCGCGTGATGCCCGGCGGCGAGCCCATCAGCCCGGTCAAGACCGGAGCGGGGGCCCTCGGCGTCGGCGCCGCCGCCTGCCTCGCATGCTGCGCCGGGCCGATCCTCGGCGCCCTGAGCGCCATCGGCATCGCGTCCGCCGCCGGCTATCTCATCGCCGGCTCGGTCGCCGTCCTGGTGGGCATCGTGGCCGCCGTCCTTGTGGTCCTGCGGCGCCGCCGCCGGCACGACGCCTGCGCGACGCAGGCCGGCACGGTCGCCCTCGTTGCCACGCCGAGGCTCGAGACCCGCACCGGGCGGGGGCCCACCGACCATGCGGGCGCGACGGGGACCCCGCCGTGAGGGAGACGGTCTCACCCGAACCGGGTCCACCGGCCGCCGGGGCGCCAGCCCGGACACTCGCCGCTGGTCTCCTCCTCGTGACCGCAGCGCTGTTCGTGATCGGCGTCACCGCCGAGGGCGACGACCACGACGAGCCCGGCGAGGCCGCCGAGTCGGTCGGCGCCCACGGCGAGAACGCTGCGTCGGAGGCGGCCGAGCCACGCAGCGACGACCACGACGAGTCAGCGGAGCGCGCCGAGGGAACCGGCGGGGACAGCGGGTCCAGCGAGGCCGGCGAGGCCGGCGAGGAAGGTGAAGGAGAGATCCTCGGTGTCGACGTGGAGAGTCCGATCGTCGTTGCCGGAGCCGTCGCCGTCTCGCTCGCGCTCGCCGGTGCGCTGTGGCTGCGTGGCCGACGCGGGATCGCTGTCGCGGTCGTGGCCTTCGGGCTGGTCTTCGCCGTGTTCGACGCGGTCGAGGCCGAGCACCAGCTGGACAAGTCGCGCACCGGGCTCGCCGTGCTCGCCGTCGCCATCGCCGCCGGTCATCTCGGAGCCGCGGCCGCGGCGGCCGCGGCGGCAGTCACAGCGAGGAAGGCAGTGCCGTGACGGATCGCAGAGCTCGTCGCCGGCTGGTCGGCGAGGCAGTGCGGTGACCGACCCGAGAGAGCTCGTCCGCCGGCTCGTCGCCGAGGCGATGAACGGCAGAGACCTCGACGTCCTCGACGACCTCTGCGGCGACCAACTCGCACCCAAGCTGGGCCGAGCGTTCGATCAGTTCCGCACGGCGTTCCCCGACTGGCACCAGGAGATCGTCGAGCTGATCGCCGGCGACGACGGTGGCGCCGTCGTCGCCCGCTTTCGCTGCACCGGCACCCACCTCGGCGACTGGCAAGGCCTGGCTGCCACCGGCCGCTCGATGAGCGTCGACGAGGTGCACATCTTCCACATTGCCGACGGGCGACTCGCGCAGCTCTGGGCCCTCGAGGACACATGGACCCGCATGCGCCAGCTCGTCGGCGATGACGCCACCCTCGGCGACCTCGGCTCGCTCAGCTGAGTTCGACCTGGCGCGCTCGACCAGCGGCTGCAGCAGCGCCGGCGCCAAGGCTCCGCAGGTTCGAGCGTCGCGAGCGTCGAGGATCCCTTGAGAGCCCCCGCTGGGTGCTGCTCGCCGTCATGGCCCTTTCCGATACGCGCCGCTCCTCGGCGTCCCAGGGCGCGCGGTCGGCCGTCCGGGCGCTTGTCAACAGCCGCTGCCCGATCGCCGGAGAGACCGCCGGGACCCACCGGCAGGAGCTGACTCGATGACGGTTCCTGTCGCCAGATCTTGAGCCTTGACGTCGAGCGCGCCGCCATCAGGTCGAGGGCTGCTCGAAGATGCTCGCGAGTCACGGTGGCCTAGGTCGTTCGGTAGGGGCGTCGTTGGGCGAAGTGCCACCGGTGGCCGTCCAGGTCGAGCACTTCGTATCGGCGGTCGCCCCACAGCATGTCTTCGGGTTCGTGTTGCACGCGGGCGCCTTCGACGGCGGCGCGGCGGTGGTGGGCATCGACATCGTCGACGTAGACGTTCACCATCGCCGTGGGGGCTCCTGTATCGGCGGGGCTGGCCAGACCGTGGTGGTCGGGACCGGCACGACCGATCATGATCAGGCCGTTGCCGAGCTCGAGCCAGGCGAGCATGCCGGTTGGGTGCTCCATGCGAGCTTCGCGCCGTTCGACGAGCCCGAACGCTCGAACCAGGAACTCGAGGGCGGCGTGTTCGTCGCGATAGGCGAGCCGCGGATAGATCGACGGCGTAGGGACGGACGCGCTCGGCGGTGATCCGGTGATGTCGGTAAGCAGGCGTCGGCGCCCCGACGAGAGCACGTCCAGGTCGGGAGGGTCGTCCGGCAGGATCTCGTCGGGACGGAGACGTCGGAGGGGGTCGAGGTCATCGCTCATCGAGCAGGTCCTCCGTGTCGTGATCGTCTGTGCCGGCCGTGATCGACCCAGGATCGTGGATGCCGGCAGCGCGAGCGGCGCGAAGCCGGCGACGGGCCCGGTTCAGTCTCGACCGCACGGTGCCCGCGGGGACGTCGAGCGCAGCTGCGATGTCGTCGTAGCTGAGCTCTTCCCACGCGAAGCGCATGAGCGTGTCTCGTTCGGCGTCGGGAAGCTGATCGACCGCATTGACGACCGTCGCCCACGACTCGCCGGCGTCCGCGACTTCGGCCGCGCGATCATCGACGGCGTCCTCTGCGCCTTCGACCCGCCTCGACGCGAGCGACGCCATCGCCCTGAGCCGGCGTGCCTCGCTTCGGCGGTGCCGAGCGATGAGGTTCGTCGCGATGCCGTAGAGCCACGGACGAGCGGACGCTCGCCCGAGGTCGAAGGTCTCGCGACGCTCGAACGCGACGCGGAACACCTCCCCCAGGAGGCTCTCCGCCTCCGCGGGCTCGACCCGCCTCGCAAGGAAGCGGTGGATACTCGCGGCATGGCGGTCGAATATGGCCGCGAACGCGGCGGGATCGGTCACCGAGCAGGCGATCGCCGCCGCGTCCGAGACGGTCATCGCAGAGATGTTCGCCGCTCGGTCGACCCAGGTTCGCGAACCGATGAGGCGCCAACGGCGAACAACGTCCAGCGGGCGAGCACAGCCCACGACAGGAGACGGCACGTGAGCACGACCCACGAGATCGAACCAGGCCAGCGGATCGACCTGTCCTGCAACGTCGTCGGCCTCGACCGCTCCGATCGGCGAGCCCGGCTCGTCGAGCAGCACAACGGCCGCCCACCCCAGCGAATCGATGGCTTCACCGTCGGGGCGCCGATGCTCACCGGCGACGCGCCCCACGGAGGCGAGGTCCACCCCGACGGCGACGAACTCCTGTACCTGGTCTCGGGGGCGATCACCGTTCGGCTCGAGCTGCCTGGAGGCGATCGAACCGTCGACGTGGCCGCAGGTGAGGCGCTCGTCGTCCCGAAGGGCACGTGGCATCGCATCAACCTGCGAGAACCCGGAAGACTCATCCACATCACCCCCGGACCGAACGGCGATCACCGGCCGCTCGACCGACCCTCGGCGCAATGACGGTGGTCCACGTGGCCGACAAATCGACCGCTCTCTGCATGCTTGCGAAGCCTCAAATCGCGTGGCGCGCAAAGGTAGATGATCACGGCACTAGCCTTGGCGGCCGAGCGAAGGAGCGACGATGACCGACAGCGGCAGCACCGCCGGTCGAGGTCCGGTGGTGCTGGGACCAGGCGAGGGTCGGGCGTATCCGATGGGTCGCATCTCGGCGGTCTTCAAGGCCGACGGTGCGGAGACCGGACAACGGTATTCGATCTCGGAGTGGTGGCTCGACCCGCACACGAAGGGGCCCGGCGCGCACTCGCATCCGGAGGACGACGTGTTCTACGTCCTCGCCGGCACCATGAGCGTGCTGGTCGGCACCGAATGGATCGAGGCGAGCACCGGGTCGTTCGTCCTGGTGCCGGGC
>Ga0126307_10000037_pt1 | contig 71769 bp, 61 predicted proteins | sample Plot28_FD_89955 | JGI IMG/M metagenome (GOLD analysis project Ga0126307, IMG submission 89955) | Serpentine soil microbial communities from UC McLaughlin Reserve, CA, USA - Plot28 | ecosystem: Environmental > Terrestrial > Soil > Grasslands | place: USA: UC McLaughlin Reserve, Lake County... | reverse complement strand
TCCTCGACCGGCTCGCCGACGTCGGGCTCGGCTACCTCAGCCTCGGCCAGCCGCTCACCACGCTGTCCGGCGGCGAGCGGCAGCGGCTCAAGCTGGCCACCCACATGGGCGAGAAGGGCGGCGTCTACGTCCTCGACGAGCCGACCACCGGCCTCCACCTCGCCGACGTCGAGCGGCTGCTCGGCCTGCTCGACCGGCTCGTCGACTCCGGCAAGTCGGTGATCGTCATCGCGCACCACCAGGCGGTCATGGCGAACGCCGACTGGATCATCGACCTCGGCCCCGGCGCCGGACACGACGGCGGCCGGATCGTCTTCGAGGGCGCGCCCGCCGATCTCGTCGCCGCCCGCGCCACCCTGACCGGCGAGCACCTCGCGGCCTATGTCGGCACCTGACCCGAGGCCCTCGATACCGCCGGTAGAGGGCGTGACGTGAACGGCGTCAGCCGCCACCGCTAGTGGCCGGCACGCTCGACACCGGTGGCCGCCGCTTCCAGTTTGGCAGCCCCGCCTTCGTCTCACCGTACGGGGGTTGGGCAACGAGCCGAGTACCCCGCGGGCGTGGCCGCACTGCGCGCCGCGCAAGCCTCGCCTGCAGCGCGGTCGCACTCCGCGCCGCACGTCACTCGGCGTTGTCCGAGCGGCCGAGAACCGTGCCGTTGCGGAAAACGGAGACGGGGCCGTCCTCGCTCACCGCGATCACGGTGGCACGCGGATCATCGCGGCTGTAGCGGCGGCCCGAGGTGTGGCGAGTGCCTTTGTACGCCTCCACGGACTCCTCGGCTGCACTGCTCGGTACCAGCCGCACGCCGAGCCGGCGCAGCACCCCGTCTGCGTCGAAGAAGGTTGCGCCGTCGACCTGGGCGAGGGCGTGACGGAGTGGGGCGAGGTGAGCGGGTCGGCGGATTCGCAGAGGGGGCGGCGTCGGCAACCGCTCCTCGACCACGGGACCGGGCGCGGCGTCGGGCCGATGGACGAGCAGGGAGCCGATGCCCATCGATCCCAGGTCGTGGACCGCGAACTCCAGCATCGCCCCCAGCACCTCGGGATCGCCGTGGACCGAACACGCGGCGATGACATCGATCCAACTGCGCACCGGCGGCTCGTGGTGCCAACCGAAACCCTCCCAGCGGAGCACGCCGAAGGTTCCGACGACCCGGACCGACCCGGCGGGATGCCGCTGCACGATCGTGGCCTCGAACACGCCGGCCAGCACCCCGAGGTCGCGCTCAGAGCCGGCGGACCGGTCGAACACCAGCCACTCGTCGGTGCCGTCGGCACGGCGCAGGACCCAGCTCGAAAGCCCGTCGGCGAAGCGCCGGACGGCCGCGAGAGGCTGCTGACCCACACGTGTGCGGGCGATGTCGAGCTGCGTCCCGGGAGCCCACGTTGCCGGATCCGACGCGGGTTCCAGGATCGAGCCGCCGCTCCGGACCCGCCGCTCGTGGACAGGGGGCCGGAGCGCATGATCGATCTCCTCGACCAGCATCTCGCGGAAGGCCTCGGTGCCTCCCGGAAGCAGTCCGCTCTCCTCCAGCTCCTCGGCAAGGCGCCGGCGTCGGCCCACTCCGGGCTCGGGCATCGGGCCGCACGCTACAGCGAGTCGACGGGTGGGATGAGGGTGACTGGTTGGGCGGATTCTTGTCGCCGCCTTCACGCCGGGACCGCTCGCCGCCGGCCTCGGGCAGGCCTGCGAGGGCGGATCCCGGCTAGAGCTCCACCGGCATGCCGAGCTCCATCGTCTGGTCCAGCGGTAGCCGGAGGTAGTTGGCCGCGCTCGTCGCGTTGCGGGAGAGCAGGGCGAAAAGGTGCTCCCGCCAGCGGGCCATGCCGGGGCGGGCGGTGACCCGAAGCGACTCCCGGCCCAGAAAGTAGGGCATCGTTGCGAGGTCGACACCCAACTCGGACGCAACCGTGGCGAGACCGCGGGGCACATCCTGGTCCTCCATGAAGCCGTAGTGGAGGACGACCTGGCGGAACCCGTGCCCGAGGTCGACCGTCTCGGCCCGCCCGGTCGGGCGGACCCGCGGCGTGGTGCCGGTGAGCACCGAGATGACCAGCACGGTCTCGTGGAGGGCTTGATTGTGCCGGAGGTTGGCCACGAGGGCCGGCGGCGTCATGCCGGGTTGGGAGAAGAGGTAGGCACCGGCTCCCGACACCCGCACCGGCGGGTCGTCCGCGAGGCCCTCGACGAACCGCTCCAGCGGTAACCCGCCGCGCAGCAGTCGCTCGGCGACGAGGCGGCGGCCGGTCCGCCAGGTGCTCAGCACCGTGACGACGATCACGGCGGCCACGAGCGGGAACCAGCCGAGGGCGCCTACGGTGAGCTCGATGGTGCGGCCGTCAGGCAGCCGACCGGGTGGTGCGTGCCCGGCCGTGCCCGCCGGCCCAGCGTCGTGGCCGCGGCCGCGCTCGCGGTCCCGCTCCGTGCGCACAGGCGTGGAAGGCTGGACGACTGCGTCGAGTTCCTCGGAGGGGCATCCGCACGCACGTGGGATGATCCGGATCGATGTCCGGGAGCGGGTTCCACAATCCTCCTGCAGGTCGCGGCGGCCACGCCCAGCGTGGGACCCCGGCGCCGGCCGAAGCGTCCCGCGATCGCATGGTGTCGTTCCCAAGGCGAGACGGGACCTTGGAAGCCGCACAGCCGGACAATCCTCGCCAGTTCAGCGCCTTCCGTTCCACCATGTGGTGATCTCGTCATAGACCTCGGGTCGATTGGCGAGAGCGATGTGGTTGACAGTCGGGCAGAGGCGCACGGTGAGGTTCGGGAAGAGGCCGGGCTCGTCGTTGCCGATCCGTCCTTCCGCGCTCGATGCCGTCACGAGCGCGTCGCCGAGCACGCGGTTGACGACATGGGGACGATCGGCGTCCCGTTGGACCGCGAGTGAGCCGGCGACGACCAGGTAGCCGGCGCGCCGGGGTACGTGGACCCGGTGGCGCTCGGGGCGTGCGGTAGCACCGGGGTCCCGCTCGACCCAATCCTCGTCGAGCACGGCACCCCAGCGGAGGTCCTTGATCCCCTCGCTGCGCCGATCGAGTCCGGCCCCGATCAGCCGAATCACCGGGATCGGCACCGACCACAACGCTGCGCTCGTGAGGTTGGCGATCACCTCGAGGTTGGCCCCGCTGTTCGGCACACCGAGGAGCACCACCCGCCGCACCTTGTGGGGCCACGGTCCACGACGTCGCAACCGGTCCGACACGGTCGCGTTGTGCCTGCCGTAGTGGCACGCACTCCGAATGACCAGGCCGCCCATGCTGTGACCGATGAAGTCGACCTCACGCACACGCACAGGCCAGGCCCTAACCAGCCGTTGGAGCTTCGCTGCGAGGTCACGCCCGTTCGTGGAGATGTGCTGCCCCGTGTTGTAGCGCACATAGACGGGGCTCACGCCACGGTCGCCTTCGAGCAATTCGCCATAGGTGAGCTGCGGCCGACCGCCGAGCCGCCACACCGATTCCGACGACATGAGCCCGTGCACCAACACACACAGCCGAGATCCGGCATCAGGGAGCGCCTCGCGAAGTCCGTCACGATCGAGTGGGAGCTCGTCGCCGGACGCCGTGCGGAATGTCAGGGGCATGGCGAGGGACGATTCCTGCGCGGCCAGCACGTCGCCGAACAGGCCGTTGAGCACGGCGCGAGCATCGGCGCCCCGACCGGGGAGCGACCTCAAGACCTGGGTGACCAGGTCGATCGTGGCCGGTGCCGGTACCGGCTCGTCCCGCCCGGTGTCGCCTGCCGCTACCACGGAGCGAGCCTAGTTGCGGCCCTTGGCCATCTCCCGCCTCTCAGGTCGTCGCAACGAGCAGTACGGGGATCCGGCTGCGCTGGATGATCTGGCGCGCCACCTGACCGTGCAACGGTTCGGTCGTGTGTGGCCACCCGACGGCGATCACGTCGGCGCGAAGCTCGTCCGCCGTTGCCAGGATCTCGTCGGCCGGATCGCCGATGCGCAGCGTCAGCCGGGCCTGGGGAGCGCCGATCACGTAGCGGGCCAGGAACTGCTGGGCGTAGAGCTCGGTCTCGTACTGCACCTGGTCCGAGAAGCTCGGTATCGAGTTCAGGTCGTCCACGTGCACCACGAGGAGCTCCAGGCCTGATGCGGCGGTGAGCTCGACGGCTCGCTTGAGGGCGCGCGGCTTGGTGGGCGTTCCCTTGATCGCCATCAGCACCCGTCGGACGTCGTCGGTGATCGGCGCATCCGGCGGCACGACCACGACGGGCTTGTCGAGCGTCCCGGCCAGGGCGACGGCAACCTCTCCGCGCGCGGCGCCGGCCGGGGGGCTGCCCGTGCCGCACACGACGGCCACGACGTCATCGCTGGCGCACTCGATTGCCAGTCGTACGAGGGTGTCGCCGTTCAACGTCCGGAGTGGTACGCCCCGGGCGTCCGCGACCGCCTGCACAGTGGGACCTTCGGCATCGGCGACGTGCAGCGCATCCGTGGTCGCGTCGAAGAGCGATGCGATCCCCTCGGCAAGGGCGATGACGGGGTGGGCGGCGGTGGAGTCGTCGACGGCGGCGAGGATCCGTCTCATGCGGTCACATCCCAGGTCGTACCCCGGCGACGGAGCTCAACTGGGCGTGGACCGGCAGTGCAGGCTGTGGCACCGACCAGCAGGTCGACCGGCCGATCGGCCTCGACGACCAGGCTCGCGCGCTCCCGCCGCATCCGCACCCGGCTGCCCCGGAACCGCATGCGCATCTCGAGGGCGCTCCAAGCCGGGGGCAGGCGCGGGTCCATTCGCAACGTCCCCCCCAGTGGCCGCAGGCCGGCGAACCCGAAGGCGAATGCCTGCCACAGGCTGCCCATGGTCGCCAGGTGCAGGCCGGCGGAGGTGGTCTCGGTGAGGTCGTCGAGATCCATGCGCGCGGCGATGCGCAGCGCCGGCAGCGCACGCTCGTAGTCCCGACTCCGAGCGAACAACGACGCATGCACCCCCGGTGAGAGCGAACTGCCGTGTGCGGTCCTCGGTTCGTAGAACCGCAGGTTGGGCTCCAGCGATTCGGGGGCTACCTCGTCGGGCAGCAGGTGGTGCAGCATGAGCACGTCGGCCTGCTTCACCACCTGGGCGGCGTGGACCCGCTCGGGCCCGAGCAGCAAGTCAGCGGTGATGGGGCGGCGGGGTGCCACCTCGGCGATCAGGAGCGGCTCGAGACGGTTGAACCCGGCGAACTGCTCGTACACCCCCGTGTCGGGGTCGTAGCCGTCGACGAGGGCATCGGCGAGCCTCCCCCACGTGGCGACCTCGCTCTGGTCGACGTCGCCGACCGCGTCGGCCGGTCCTGCAACGACCTCCGATGCGGTACGGAGGTTCCAGCGGGCCATGACGTTGGTGAAGGCGTTGTCGTCGACCGGTTCGTGGTACTCGTCCGGGCCGATGACGCCGAAGATGTGCCCGGCGCCGTCGTTGTCCACGCGGATCCGAGACGACCAGTACCGCGCCGTCTCGACGAGCAGGCGCACCAGGGGCCCCTGGGCGAAGTCGACGTCGCCGGTCCAGGCGGCGTACTGGCAAGCCGCCCACGCGACCTCGGCGACGATGTGCTCCTCGAGGGACCCGGTGCGGATCAATACCCTGCGACCGCGGCGATCCAGCGCCGAGGTAGGCGTGACATCGCGGCCGGTTCGAGCGGACTCCCACGGGAACCGTGCCCCCGCCCGCGCCATCGCTCGGGCAGCGTCGAGCGCTGCCGGCAACCGTCGCAGCCGGTACTCGAGCATGGCGCGGGCGGCGGCCGGATGGGTCGCAGCGAGGAACGGCAGCGTGAAGGTGTCGGCGTCCCAGAAGACATGGCCTCGATAGCCCGGACCGGTGAGGCCTCGGGCCCCCACGGCCGCCTCCCCGCTGTCGGGGACCGACGCCATGAGGTGGAAGAGAGCGAAGCGCGTCGCCGTTTGCAGCTCCTGGTCGCCCTCGATGGTGATGTCGGCATCTGCCCAGCGCTCCGCCCAGGCACTGCGATGCTCGGCCAGTAGCCGGTCGAACCCGCTCGCAGAAGCAGCCCGAGCGCGGGCGGTCGCCCCGGCGGCGTCGGGAAGCAGGTGCGGGTCCGCCTCGTAGGCCACGGCGCGGTCGACGAGCAGCCCCGTGCCGGAGGCCGTGGCGGTCTCTCTGGCGGCTACCGCTATGCCACCCGCGACGCCCGCGACCCGCATCCATGCGGCGTCGTCGGTTGGGCCTTGGTCGTCGGTTGGGCCTTGGTCGTCGGTTGCGCCTTGGTCGAAGACTGCGTCCTCGGTGGGGGGCAGCAGCATCGGCCCCTCCCTGACGTCGGGACATCGCGCCCGCATGACGACGAGGCCCGGACGCGCCAGTGACGCGAACCGGACGCTCTGTAGCGCCGCCTGGCCGGACCCGATCCGCTCGTGCAGCACACCCGCCCGCAGGTCGAGCGCCCGGTGCAGGACGGCGTGCTCACCGAGCTCGTACGGCAGCTGGAGGCCCACGGGCCCGGTGAGCAGGCGGCCGTCCGCGCCGTCCGCGTTGTAGACGCCCCCGGCCGCCACCCACCGGTGGAAACCCGGCCCGTGCGCAACGGGGGCACCGCTGGTGCCGACACGGCCGTCGGCCAAGGTGAGGACCGCCTCACGGAGAGGGGCCAGGGTGGGATCGAGGTCGTCGAAGCTGATCCACCATTCCGGGTCGACCGCCTCGGTGGGCAGCTCACCCCGCCGGCGTCGCTCGACCTGATCGGCGACCGCCGCGGCGAGACCGTCAGGCCCGACCGAGGCCTCGTCGACGATCGCCGTCTCCGACGCCGGCACGCCTCGGGCCGCCAGCTCGTCGACGGCGTAGGCGACGGCGTCGCGGTCGTCGGGGGGAAGGGTCGCGACAACCCCGGCGTCGTCGACCTCTCGCTCGCGCCCGTCGCTCGCGGCGACGACCAGGGGCCCGGCGGCACCGTCGTGGGGAAGGCCTAGACCGAGCTGGCTCAGCGGCCGGGTAGTGACGATGGCGACGGCCGCCCCGAGCCGGCGGGCGGCTGCGATGTGAGCGGTCGCCGACGGTGAACTGACGAACTCGTCGCCCACGAGCACCATCGCCTCGGCCCGTCGTCCAACCGTGGCGGGCTTCATCCTGCCTCCCACGATGCGAAATGCGTCGGTCTCATCCCGTGGCGGAAGTCGATGGAAGAAGCGTCGGCCCGGGAATGCGGTCCATACACACACACCCCCTACCCGTCAGCTCCACGATCGCTCCGCCAAGGATGCCGGCGCCCCGGGCGGTGACACAGTCTTGACACAACCGACCGCGAGACGGCGCGAGTTGGTGGGCCAGGGATGTTACCAAGCCAGCTCGGCCCCGTAGCACTCGCCGGCCAGGTCATCTGGTCCGGGACTGTTCGCTTACGTCCGCCCTGGACGTGCTTACAAGGCAGATGTCGGGGTTTCGAGTTCCTCCGCGTCACTCCGTTCGCGTGAACTGGAAGATGGCGACCGCCAACATCGCCAGGCCCAGTGCCAGCACGATCCCCGCCTCGACGAGCGAGGGCACGTGCCAGCCCCACCAGGTGACGCCGGGGGCGAGCCTGCGGTGGGCGGCCTCGGAGATGTCGAGGTGGTTGAACACCAGCCGCCGCATCGGGTCGACGGCGTAGGTCAGCGGGTTCAGGCGGTTGAGCACGCCCAGCCAGGCGGGCAGGCCCGAGACGGGGTACAGCGCGCCGGACAGGAAGATCATCGGCATCACGAGCATCTGCACCACACTGGTGAAGGTCTGGGCCTGCTTGATGCTGGTGGCGACCATCACGCCGAACGCGGTGACCGTGAAGGCGATCAGCAGCTGCAGACCGAAGATGCCGAGGAGCAGCACCGGGTCGTAGGGCACGTGCACCAAGCCGGCCAGGGCCAGGACGATCACACCCTGGCTCGCAGCGATCGTCGTGCCACCCAGGCACTTGCCGGCGATGATCGACCACCGGCTGACCGGCGCCACCATCATCTCCCGCATGAACCCGAGCTCCCGGTCCCACACCAGGGACGCCGCGCTGAAGATCCCGCTGAACACCAGCGCCATACAGAGGATCCCGGGGAACATGAACGTGGTGAGGTCCACGCCATCGGTGGACCCGGCCGACACCGACTGCAGTCCGGGCCCGAGGACGAACAAGAACAGCAGCGGCTGGAGCAGCCACGTCAGGATCATCCTGGGGTCGTCGGCGAAGCGGATCAGGTCGCGCCGCCAGACGACGCGCACCGCCCGGACCTCCGACCGCCAGGAGCGCTCGGGCACCCGGACGGCGACGATCTCCGCGATCGTGGCGCTCATCGCCCGGCCTTCACCAGTGCGCGCGCCATCTCGCGGTTGCGATCTGTCGCCGAGGCCGTTTCAGCATCTCGGATCGTCGAGCCCGTGTAGCGCATAAAGACGTCGTCCAGGGTTGGTCGCGACACCGCGACCGACGTGATGCCCACGCCGAGATCGGCGAACAGCCGGGGCACGAACGCCTCGCCCGAGGCGACGTGGAACGTCACCGCACCCTCGACGACCGTTGCCTCGATACCCAAGCGATCGCGCAGCGCGGCCAGGGCGGCGTCGTCGTCGGCCGTGCCCAGCGCCACGCGGTCGGCCCCGACGCTCGCCTTGAGCGCCTCGGGCGTGTCCAGCACGACGATCTCCCCCCGGTCCATGATCGCGATGCGGTCGCAGAACTCCGCCTCGTCCATGTAGTGCGTGGTCATGAAGATCGTCGTGCCCTCGGCCTCCTGCAGCGCCCGGATGTAGCGCCAGATCGAGCTGCGGGTCTGCGGGTCGAGGCCGATGGTCGGTTCGTCCAGGAACAGCACGCGCGGCGAGTGCATGAGGCCGCGGGCGACCTCCAGGCGCCGTCGCATGCCGCCGGAGTAGGTCCGGACCGGCTGGTCACGTCGGTCCCAGAGGTCGACCATCTCGAGCATCTGACGCATCCGCGCCGGGACGACCCCGGCGTCGATGCCGTAGAGCTCGGCGTGCAGGCGGAGGTTCTGCGCGGCGGTGAGGTAGCCGTCGAGCGTCGGGTCCTGAAACACGAGGCCGATGTGCCGGCGGACGTCGTCGCGTTCGCCGGCGACGTCGAAGCCGCTCACCCGGGCGGTGCCGGAGGCGGGCCGAGCGAGCGTGCAGAGCATGTTGATCGTCGTGCTCTTGCCGGCGCCGTTGGGGCCGAGGAAGCCGAAGACCTCGCCGCGAGCGACGGTGAAGGAGACGCCACGGACGGCCTCGACCTCGCCGTAGGTCTTGACGAGTGCCTCGACCTCTATGGCGAGTGGGGTGAATGGCTTCATGGCGCAGCTCACGGCGGGCATTGTCAGCACGCCTGAGCTCCTTGAGCAAGCCCCCCTCCTCGCGGTACGGTTTAGTCACGGAGGGGATGTGGGGGAGCATCCGGCGGCCGTCACCACCCGCCCTCGAAACGCCGGCATGCCGCCCGTGGCGCGGCGCCCGCCCGGTGCTCACCGTCAGCCGGCGGCGTAGCGCTCGGCGATGGTCTCCAGCATCCGCCAGTCTTCGCGGGCGGGGCGGCGCTGGTCGGGACGACCCTGGTACGTGTCGAGCACCACGTAGTCGGCCCCGAGCTCGGCCAGCGCATCGAGGTCGCCGAGCACCTGGGCGAGGGTCCCACACCGGTCCGGCGGTCGTCGCCGTCCGCGGCGGCGGTGCCGCCGATGTCGAGGTTGATGCGGGGACACAGCGCGGGCAGTCGCCGCCCCTCGGCGGCAGCCGCCTCCCGCAGCATCGGCAGCCCACGGTCACGGAGCCACCCGACCCTTGGGTCGATGGGGTGCCAGGCGTCGGCGAACCGGGCGGCGCGTGCGATGCCGGCGGCGCTGGAACCGCCGATCCAGACGGCCGGGTGCGGCCGGCGGGCGGGCCGGGGCCCGGTGTACACGTCGGTGAACGACGTGAACCTCCCCTCCAGCGACGCGACGTCGGCCGTCCACAGCCGGAGGATCGCGGCCAGGTGCTCCGAGGTGCGCTCGCCCCGCTCCGCATACGGGACCCCCGACAGCGGCGAACTCACGCTCGGACCAACCCACGCCGACGCCGAGCACGAACCGGCCGCCGCTGAACTGGTCGATGGCCGCCGCCATGCGGGCGACGAGGAGCGGGCTCCGGGCTGGCTGGCCCATCAGGTGTCTTCGCAAGCTCAGCCAGAGAGCTTGGCGACGAGCTTGCCGAGCATGTTCGTGTTGCGGCTGGTGCTGCGGTTCACGCCGACGACCGCCTCCCAGGCCCTCTTCGGCAGCTTGGTGTCGGTCGACTTGCCGCGCATGAGCCAGTGGACGTCGTGACCGGCCACGACCAGGGTGTCGAAGTCGTTCGACAGTGCCTCGAGGGCGCGGGCGGTCGAAGCGGTCGGGGTGTCCTTGAGGAACGTGACGAAGTAGGTGTCGCCGTCGCCGACCTCGAACGGCCGGGCGTGCATGAGCCGTCGGAGCTCGGTGGCGGTCCGCACAAACGTCGTGACCTCGAATCCGACGTCGCCCTCGATCGCCGATTCGATCGCCTCCTCGAGGTCGGCCCGCCGGCCGGAGCCGTCGAACACGACGTTGCCGCTGCTGACGTGCGTCCACACGCGGCCGTAGCCCAGCCCCTCGAACAGCTCCACCAGCCGAGCGTTCTTCACCTGCCGCTTCCCGAGGTTCACGGCCCGTAGGAACGCCACCCGCGTCGTCATCGCCGCGGCAACCTACCCCGGACAACGCTTGCACCGCTTGGGCGATCCGACCGAACCCGGCCCCCGTAAGGCCCGCCGCATCGCCTCGGGCGCCGCCGACGAAGCGGTCGTGCAAAAAAGGGATGTTCGAAGACACTGCACAGGTACGCGTGTTCAGATAGCGGGTCGGAGGCGGCGCCGCTCCCCCACCTTGGCGTCCGACGACGTCCCACCGGCCTCCCTGGCTCACCCTTGCTGGGGGACCGTGAAGTCGATGCCCACGTTATGGCGCGGGTTCACTCCGTCGCCGACGCGCCCCGGGGCATCGCTGCGGACCACGCGGGTCGCGCGACGGTGCAGCGCGGTGAGCAGCTCCTGCTTCGGGATCTGTGGCCATCTGTCGATCGGTCGTACGGACGCCACGGCACCCCAGAGTGTGCGTCCCGCCAGGACGTCCTCGACGAAGGCGCGAGGAGTTGCGTTGTGACTGCCGTGATGGCCGATCTTGTAGAAGGTCGTCCTGGAGAGTAGGTCGCGGCTCTCGGGATCCTCTAGGGCCGCCTGCCATGATCCCCATTGGGCGTCACCAGGAAAGAGCAGGAACGCGTCCCCGATCTCGAACATCAGCATCAAGCTGGTGTTGTTGACCGCCTTGTCGAGCGACACCGCGGCCGCGAGGTCGTCATCGCGCATGATGCCCGCCGCGGCGTCCTTGATGTCGTCATCCAGCGCCAGGTGAGGCCAGTGCTTCAGGTAGCTGTCGGCTGTCAGCGTGAACGTCCGCTGGAACGGTCGGTGCGTGGCGAGACGAGCAGCCTGAGTCGACTCCAGCAGCGTCTCCGAGGTCGGCTCGGTCGGCGCGGCCTCCTCCATGTACCGGAGGTAAGACTGGCCGGCGGGGGGGTCCATCTCCCGAATCACCTGCGGATCGCGGGACGGACCGAGGACATGCACGGTGAGCCCAGGGCAGGACGGGGGCGAGAGCGGAGGATCGCCTGCACCAAGGAACCGGCGCCGCGCGCGGCCCCGGAACCCGCTGCGGAGGGTGGCCATGGCGTCCTCGTTGGTCAACGAGTTCGCCACGAGCTCCCGGAGCGAGTCAAGGCGTTGGGGATCAGCGAAGCGGGCGATGACCTCCGGGCGCCGTAGCGCGGACCGCATGCCCAGCGCGAGACGGTGCTGACGATCGCGAAGGCCCGTTGCCTCGGGATCGTTGGCATCCTCCGTCCAGGGCAGCCACACCTCACCGACGTGGACGTTCGCCCACGCAGCTGCGCGGAAGCCCGACACGTGGTCCTGGTGACGGTGGGTCGCCACGACGAGGTCCAGGTGCGGTCCGCCGTCGTGCCCCGTGATGTCAGCGATGATCTGGTCGACGACGTCCTCCGGTCGCCAGCCCTCAGACGGGTAGCCGGCCGAGTGGGCGCCGCAGTCGACCAGGATCCGGAACGGGCGGTCGTCGCCGGTCGGTACCTCGATCAGGAAGGCATCGCCGAACCCGACGTTGTACATGCGGACCCGGACGTCGTCAGGCATGAGCCGGTCGCCTCCATGATGGTTGGCCACGGTGCGCGGCCGCGAACGAGGCCCGCCGGGTCATGCGCTGGGCGTGATATTTGTTGTCCGCCCAGATCCGGATCGGGTCACGCTCGTCGAGGTCGTCCACGTAAGCCTTGAAGCTCTTGACCCGGGACGTCGCCAGGTCCCTGTGTGTGTCATAGGTGAGGTGCTTGCCGGGGAGGGGCCGGGCGGCCACATAGCGCACGGTGCCGTCAGCTGCGAACACGGCCGTGGTGCCGGCCCGAAGGACGACGCCGCCGACCTCGATCCGCTCAGGGTCTCCGGGTGGATACGTCTGCACCCATCGGGCGACGAGCTCGACGAGCAGCTGGCCGTTCTCGTCGACATGGAAGCTCGGGTGAAACCCCTCGACCTGGATCTTCCTGTCGGGGTCGAGCTGGAGGGCCTCGGCGTTTGTCCGGGCGAAGTCGGCCAGCCCCATCGGGTCCAGCGCTCGGCGGCGGTGGTGCACGCCCTCCTGGAAGAAGTCGAACTGGCTGGCCAGAACGTCGGTGATCATGTCCGGCGGGATGCTCACGGTGTCGAGTTCCGCCGGGCGGTCCAGACGTAGCGCCTCCTCGGCGAGCGACGAGACGCTGGGCGCGAAGATCCCCCTGGCCCGGAAGGCATCGATGAAGGAGGCCCGGCGCTCGAACTCGTCACGGGGGTTGAGCTCGAAGTCCGCCGTGACGATCGCCCGCAGGTAGTCCCCGAAGGTCACGTCCACGGGAGGCAGGTACTCGAACGCGCGCAGGCACATCGTGAGGACGTCCTGGGCAGCGTCGGCCGCTTCCTTCGTCGTGAGCGTGACCAGATCGGCTTGGAGCTCGCCTTCGGGGAGGATGCCGCTCCCGCCCGTGGCGGCCCGGACGAAATCACGAATGCGGTTCCTGTAGATGCGGAAGAACGCGTCGAAGACGGCCGCGACGAGGATGGAGCCCCTGTCGTGAGGTTCCAGGGCGTGTTGGTAGAGACCGGGCTCGGGTGGCGCGCCGCCGGTGTCATTGACCTCCCGCAGCGCCCGGCCGGAGCCCGTCGCGTAGCCGAACTGCTGGGCCAGTCGCAGCAGGGCTCCCGGCTGGCTGATGTCCGCCCGGGTCGCCCGGATCTCGTGGCGGAGCACCTCCGGAAAGCTGAAATGCTGGAAGATCGCCACGATGTCGGCCAGGCCCTCGTGGAAGGCCAGCACATCGGGGTTCGTCGGGGCGTTGAAGTAGTCACGCAGGCGGTCCACGATGGCGTGGGTGGCCTCGTGGGCGACGATGTCGTGAGACAGGCAGGTGAAGATCGTCTGACCGGGCAGGTTCGGCCCGGGATCCTGCGGATCCGCGGTGAAGTATCCGAAATGCAGGGACCTCGTCTCCGGGTGGTAGAAGGCGTTCTCGCCTTCGAAGGCATGGGGTAGGACGGTGAGCTTGCTGGTTCCTCGCCAGCGGAACGGCCGTCCGAGCGCTCGCTCGAAGTTCTCGATCACTTTCATGACGACCGCGTAGACCATCTGCTGATGGAAACGGGGATCGGAATCGGACGGGTCGAGGCCGCGCTGCATGAGGATGTCGGGCTGGTCCAGGTTCACCGGCGGATACCAGGCGTCCTTGGCGGCGTCGTAGTCGACCACCCGCACCAGTCGCCCCTCCGGGCCCCTGTTCAGCTCCGGCTCGTTGGCGACTTCGACGATGGCCAGGTTGCCGGCCGATCGGCGGAGGCTGGGATCGAACGCAAAGATCTTCAACGGCCGACGCGCCGGCGGCTGAACTCCAGGGACGCGCCCCTCGGCGGACTCCAATCCGAACGTCGCCTGCTTCAACTCCACGCGGCCCACCCCCTCATCGCATCGTCTCCGCGTAGAGCCCACGGGGGAAGGGCGTGAGCTTGCCGATGTCATGCAGCACGTAGAGGCCCACCACGGTGGATGTGTAGGCGTGCTCCATGAGATCGAGCGTCGGCTCCGCACCGATCGCAGCGAGCGCGGTCCCGACCACGGCGTTGCGCTTCGCCATCGCATCCCATTCCGGTCCGGAGTGCTGCTCCAGGACGAACGTCAACGCCTCACGAGCCCGCGCGGCGATCTCGTCGTCGCCGTGGCTGAACGGTTCGCTGAGGGTCACTGGACTTCGGTCGACCATCACGATCACGCCGGCCGGGCCGACGCGGCCGGCGTCATCATGCGGCCGTCGGAGCAGGCGCGCCCGGCGCCGCGCGGTGCTCACGTCGTACTGCACCCCCTGGTCCCGTTGGAGCCCCAGCAGTTCCCGCCCGAGGCGGCTGCGGGCCGTGAACGGGTTCCACTCCCAGTCCTCCGAGGCGTTCGCCACGACCAGGACGTCGGCCGGTTCCTGTATCGCCTCGAGCTGCCGGCACACAGTGAGGCGCTGCGCCAGACCGCCCTCCCACTGGTCCGCCATGTTGTCGTAGACGCCACCGTCGGAGAGGATCACCCGGTCCGGAGGATGTGCGGGAATCGTGACCGAGTCGTCGCGCGTGAAGCCGCCGGTCGCGATCACCGATGGCGGAAAGGCGCCGGGCAGCGCCGCGGAGGCCTGCACCGCCGCGGCGAGCGTGACCTCGCTCGGCGCGGCGGTCGTGATGCCCTCGCGGAACCCGTAGAGGAACTTCGGGGCGAGGTAGAACTGGTCGCCCGACTCGAGGTCGGTGGCGCACATCACGTGGTTCACCCGCGAGGCCACCTCGGCGAGCGTCAACGGGCGACCGGTCGTCGGGTGGGCGAACAGCACCGACCCGAACGCTCTCTCGACCGCCTTGCCTCGCATCGACAGCAAGACGATGGCGACCCACCAGGAGACCAGCCAGGCGGCCCCGAGGACGCCGAGCGTGGCCAACAGACCACGACCGTGCAATCCTCCAGTCAGGGCCGCACCGCCCCAGGTCATCAGCCCGGCGATCACGGCAACGGCCACGGCCAGCACGACCCGTGGCTTCCTCACGATGCCGCCGAGCTTCCACCCGAGCACAGCCCCCAGGACGGCACCACCGAGCGCGTAACCGGCGAGGGCGTTCTCGCGCCCCGCCGCGATCACGGCGCCAGCGAGCCCGAACACGGCAAGCAGGGTGAGGCCGAGCCAACCGAGCGCCCCCAGCACATAGGTGCGCGTGGCCAAGCCGGGGAAGAACAGCCCGTCCCGGGCCACGACCCGCAACGTCGGTGCGATCTTGCGGGCAAACGCCTCGGAGTCCTGCCGGGTGCCGAAGTCACCGGCTTTGGCAACGGCGCCGTTGGCTATCGAACCCCCAGACACGGACGAGACCGACACGACTTGGGCGTTGGCGCCGGTCTCCACCAGCGCCGCCAATGTGCCCAACGCCCAAGCGGTAGCACGATGCCCACCGCCCGAGACCGCCACGCCAATTCGCATGATCCCGTCTCCGCCTGCTCCCCTCAACTGTTATCCGTTGACCTCCGGTTGTCCATACCTATTCCTGAGTTGCACACCGACGCAGACGTAGTGGCCCAGCGGTTCTCCAACGAGGCTTCGCAGGACGGCCGCGGCGACGTCGATGGCCAGATCCCGCAGGAGCTCGCACCAAGGCCAACGCCGAGCCGTTTGATGTAATCAACGTCCAGGCGTTCGAGCGGGAACATGAGCCAGCGCTAAAGCACCTCGCCGACGCGATGATTGGCGGAAGGCCGGCACCCCGCAGGGCCGGCTTCCATCCGCTCCGCTGATCGGTGGGCTCGCCGGGCGAGCACGAGGTAGTCCATCGCGAGGACGCCCGAGGAGTGCGAGCCACAGCGTGCGGCGCCCGCGCGGGCCGGGTCGTGTCGGGGTCGGGTCAGGCACGGCGAGTGACGTCCTCGAGAAGGAAGGGACCAAGGTCCTACGCCAGGGTGCTGCCGGTCACGACATCTGGTCAGACCCCGAGGCCTGGACCGGATCGACGCGGAGTTGCGGACCTGAGGACGGGTGATGCAGGCGTGGGGTCAACGGGGAGCGGCAGTCGAGGGGCGGGGGTGGGAGGGCCGCGACCACCAGCGAGAGGCGAGCGACCGGCGGCCTCCGCCATCGTGCTCGCTATCCCTGGTCAAACGGCGCCGTCATTCCAGCGATCGCCGGGTCGCCGTGACCACTGGGCGTCACCCGACGTCGGACGTGGCCGCCTGTGGCTTTCTCGCGACGACCATGGTGGAGACGCCGAACTTACGGATCCAACGCTTGCGGTCGAGACCTGGCAATGCCTCGGAGTACCACCTGAGAACGGGGCGCGGCAGCCACTCGTACTTGCTGAACAGGGGAAGGGCGTAGTCCAGCTTCACGACATCGAAGCCGGCGTCCCGGACGATGCCAGCGAGCTGCCGCGGCCAGTAGTTGCGTGCCGTCATCGTCCGAGCGGTCAGCCACTGGGGCAACCACGGATGCAGTGGCACCGGGAACCAGAACCCTCGCCCGCGGATCACCGCGCCGTGGCCCTCGAACGGGAACCACCGGTTCGGACTGAAGACGACGAGCGCGCCACCCGGGACGAGGAGTCGACGAAGCTCCGACAGTGTGCGCTCTTGGTTGGCGACGTGCTCGAGCACCTCGTTGAGCAACACCGCATCGACGCTCGCATCGGGCAGCGGGAGGTCTTCGGCAGGGGCGGCGACGAACTCGACGCCGGCAACGTCCGCCCACCGTTCCGTCGCTTCTGCCACGCGGGCGCTCTCGATGTCCGTGCCGATCACGTGCTCGGCCCCGGCGGTCTTGAGCGCGACGCTGTAGTCCCCCTCGGCGCACCCGCAGTCCAGCCAGCGGCCGACGATCGGGACGTGGGACGCGATGCGGTCGAGGCGGTAGTCCACCACCCCGGCCTCAGCCGTTGAGAAACCTCGGCCCAACTGTGGCGGCTCGTGCACCGTGTTCCGCATGGTGAGGATGTTACGGAAACCCTTCACCCAGCAGGACGATTCACGCGGCGCCGGGGCTCCAACCCGCACGGGTCGCCGACGGCTGGGGAGGCGGGGGGCACTGCCGCATGATCGAGCTCTGGGAGCAGAGCGGTGTCAACTCCGTGTTCGTCCGCCCGCGGGTCGGCCGAGCGTGAGCGTGAACGGGACCGAGCCCACCCGGGCGTTGCCGACCTCGAGTGTGAGAGACACGAAGGTGCATGTTGGAGACCTCGGCACCTGCTGCGTGTGGATGGCCGAGAACCCGTTGCGTTGGTCCCTCGCCATATCAGTGGCTGGCGAAGAGTCGATAGACGGGATTGAGGATGGCCAGGCGGCCCCGGTGTTGGCCGGCCATGCCCTCGGCGCGTAGGCGGGTGCCGATGTCGATGCCGGGGATCGTGCGGCGGCCGAGGAAGACGAGGGAGAGGGCGCCGGTGTCGTCCTCGATGACGCATTCGAGGGTGGGAGTGCCGCTGAGCGGTTGGACTCGGACGGCGCGGACCCGTCCTTCGACCTGAACGCGTTGACGCCATTGAACCGTGCCGATTGGCACCGTGCCGTCGGGTCCCGTGGCGAGTGGCGGCGTCGTGTCGGGGGATGGACTGGTGGTCCGGGCGTGGGTCTCGGGCCGGGTGACGGTTGCGGCGGCCGTCGGTTCGACGGGTTTGCCGGTGCCTTGGGCGGCATTGCGGGAGATGAAGTGGAAGGGGACCGTGGTGACGTTGGCGTGCGGAAGTCCCGATACGGCGCGCTCGATGGAGTCGGCGGTCTGGTCGTGGAGGATGCGGTGCCAGAATCCCTTGTACTTGCGGTCGGGCAGCAGGACGCTGACCTCGGTCTCGCCATCGGCGAGGTCGCGGGCCACCAGCTCGACTGCGGCGCGGGGTAGGCGGCGGTCGGGGCAGTCGGCGATGTCCAGGGCGATGCGCGACATGCCGTGGCGGGTCCAGGCATCGGCCAGCTCGTGAGCCCGCTGTTGGTCGAGGGCGAAGTGGACGGCCCGCAGTTCGTCGGGCATCAGGGTGCGGGCGTACTGGATGGCGCGGGCGGCGGCGAGGTCGAGCCGGTCGACGAAGACGAGCACGATGTGGCGCCGGAGGATCGGCGCGGCGACCGCCTCGGACACGTTGTGCTCGAGTTGCTCCGCCTCGGTCTCGTACTGGCGGGAGAGCCGCACGAGGAACACGACCATGAGGGGGACGAGCGCGACGATGACCCATGCGCCGTGCGTGAACTTGGTGATGGCGATGACGATGTCGACGACCAGTGTCATGACCGCCCCGACGCCGTTGATCACCAGTCCGCTACGCCAGCCCGGTTCCTTCTTTCGGAGGTGGTGGCGGGCCATGCCGGCCTGGGAGAGCGTGAACGACGTGAACACGCCGATGGCGTAGAGGGGGATGAGCCGGTCGACCTTGGCGCCGGTGAGGATGACGAGGAGGATGGCGAAGGCCGACAGGAAGAGGATGCCGTTGGAGAAGACCAGGCGGTGGCCGCGCTTGGTGAGCTGGCGGGGCATGAAGTTGTCGCCAGCGTGGAAGCTCGCCAGGCGGGGGAAGTCGGCGAAGCTGGTGTTGGCCGCCAGGACGAGGATGAGCATGGTGCCGGCCTGGAGTGAGTAGAAGAGCACCTGGCCGAGCGGGCTGTCGCCGTAGATGAGGTCGCCGATTTGGGAGATGACGGTCGGTGTTCCTTCCGCGAAGGGTGCGACCTTGAGGTGGGCGCCGAGGATGGACAACCCGAGGAACATCGCTCCGAGCAGGCTGCCCATGATGACGAGGGTGCTGCGGGCGTTGCGCCAGGCCGGTTGCCGGAAGGCGGGCACGCCGTTGGAGATGGCCTCGACGCCGGTGACGGCGGCGCCGCCCGAGGCGAAGGCGTGGAGCACGACGAACAGCGAGGCGCCCACGAGAAGGCCGCCGCCCCCGGTTCCGAAGTGCTGAAGGCCCTCGGCGTCGTGGTCGGCCAGCGGGAGGTCGCCCTTGGCCAGGCGGGTCAGCCCCAGCCCGATGAGGACGATCATGTTGACGATGAAGAAGTAGGTGGGCACGGCGAAGACCCGGCCGGACTCCTTCACCCCGCGCAGGTTGCCGAAGGCGATGAGGACGATGAAGGCGACCGACAGCGGCACGGTGTAGGGGGTCAGCGCAGAGAACGCGGAGACGAGGGCAGCGACGCCGGCGGCGACCGACACGGCGACGGTCAGCACGTAGTCGGTCAGCAGCGCCACCCCGGCGACCTGGGCAGGCATGATCCCGAAGTTGTCGCGGGTGACCATGTAGGCCCCGCCCGCCGTCGGGTAGGCCCTGATGGTCTGACGGTAGGACAGGATCAGCACCGCCAGCACCGCGAGCATGGCCACGGTGATCGGGACGACTAGCGAGAACGCCGCCACTCCGACCGCTGGGACGAGGACGCGGAGGATCTCCTCGGTCGCGTAGGCCGAGGACGACAGGTTGTCCGAGGCGAACACCGCGAGGGCGGTGGGCTTGCCGAGGCGCTCGTCCTCGAGCTCCTCGTTGTGCAGTGGCGGGCCGAGCAGGCGGCGCTTGAGCCGGTATCCGACAGGCTCGGACGGGACCTCGATCCCGGGCTCGACCGGCGAAGGCGCTGGCGGGGCCGGCGATGAGACGGCGTCGGCGGGGCGGTCGGCGGTGATGGACATCGAGCGGGCGCGATCTCCTGGTTGGCGGTGTTCGGTGCCCCTTCCACTGAACGCATGCCGGGCGCTAAGGCGCTGCTAAGAAGCGGCCGGAACGCGCTAAGAAGAGGTGAAGGCCGCCTCTGTGGCGGCCCGGGCCGCAGGGTGCGCTCCGTCCGGGACCTATGACGAGGCCGTCGACGGTTGCCCGCCGCGGGTTGCTCGTTCGGGTTGGTGTGGCGTTGCTGGCGTTCCCGACGCCGTCGTTCGGCGTCGGGGCCTCAGTCGATGCCAAGCACGGGGCCGTGGCGTTCGTGGATCAGCTGGGCATGGCGCTGCTCCGCTACCGGCGCCCCTGATTGCGGCCGCCGCGCCGCTCAGGAGGCGACGGGGATGGTGACGACGATGGTGGTGCCGCCACCGGGGGTGTCGTCGATCTCGATGGTGGCGCCGATGGCGGTGAGGAACCCGTGGGCGACAGCGAGGCCAAGTCCCACACCGATGCCGGCGGGGTGGTCACCGAGGCGCTGGAAGGGCTGGAAGACACGTTCCCGGTCCTGGGTTGGGATGCCGGGGCCGCGGTCGATGATGCGGATGTCGAGGTGGTCGGCGAAAGTACCCATTTCGACGCGGACGGGGTGGTCGGGGGGCGAGTAGCGGATCGCGTTGTCGATGATGTTGGCGAGCGCTCGTTCCAGGAGCGCGGCGTCGGCCAGGACGGGCGGGGTGGTGTCGGGCAGGTCGATCTCGACCGCCTCGTCCCGGGCCGCGAGGCCGGCTGCGGCGGCGGGCACGACCTCCTCGAGCCCTACCGGTCGCAGGGTGGCCGTGAGGGCGCCGGCCTGGATGCGGCTCATGTCGAGCAGGTTCCCGACCAGAGCCGTGAGCCGGTCGGTCTGCTCGTTGATGGTGCGGACGAACTCGGCGGTGTCCTCTGGGGACCACTGGATGTCGCCTTCCGCGAGGCTGCTGGCGGAGGCCTTGATGGCGGCGAGCGGGGTGCGCAGGTCGTGGGATACGGCCTGGAGGAGCGCGCTCCGCAGGGCGTTGGCCTCCGCGAGCACGCTGGCCCGGTCGGCCTCCACACGCAGGCGGCCGTGCTCGATGACGGTGGCGAGCTGGGCGGCGAAGGCGTTGAGGACCAACTGGTCCTCGGCCCGGATGCTGGGGCCGTCCAGCGCCAGGACCACGTCGGGCGCCAGCTCCTCAATGATCTTGGCCTCCTCGGGGCCCCGGGGGATCGGTGCGCCGGCGCTGGCGTCGACCTGCCAGTCGCCGTCGATGTTGCGGAGCACGGCAGCAGCCGCCAGCCCGAAGACCGAACGGACGTGGTCGAGCAGCGCCGGGAGGGGATCCTGCTCGCCCATGGTCGCGGCCAGGCGCGCCAAGGCGCGGGCCTGGTCCCGCGCCCGGGCCGCCTCGGCTGCCCGGCGGGCAGCGGTGTCGACGTAGCCGCTGACGACCAGCGCGACGCCCAGGAACACGACGAGAGCGATGACGTTCTCTCCCTCGGCGATCGTCCAGTGATGGTAGGGCGGCGTGAAGTACCAGTTGGCGGCCAGGAAACCGGCCACCGCGGTCAGGACAGCGGGGAGCGTGCCGCCGACCGTGGCGACGAGCACCACGAGCGCGACGAACACGAGCAGGACCGAGGGGAGGCCGACGTGGTCGCGCACCTGGACCAGGCCCAGAGTAAGCAGCGGGACACCGGCCAGGGCGAGGAGCCAACCGGCAACGAGCCGCCGGGGCGTCACCGGCGAGATGACGTGCCGCCTCCGCCGAGCACGCGCCCGGCCGGGCTGGGTCCCGTCCCCGCCGTCATGCGAGATGACGTGCACGTCGATGGGTCCCGACAGCCGGTTCACGCGGTTGATGACCGAGCCGCGCACCAGCTCGTCCCAGCGGGACCGCTCGCTGGAGCCGAGGATCAGCTGGGTGGCGCTCTCGGCGTGGGCGAACTCCACGAGGGCGGCGGCGACATCGGACCCGGCGACCTCGTGGAACTCCCCGCCCATGTCCTCAAGAAGCGTGCGGTGCTTGTCGAGCAGGTCGGACGGCGGCCCGGCCAGGCCCTCGTCGCTGCGCACGTGGACGCCGAGCAGCTCGCCATGGGCCCGCTGGGCGATGCGGGCGGCGCGGCGGATGAGGGCATCGCCGGCCGGGGCGGCGGTGAGGGCCACGACCACACGCTCCCGGGTCTCCCAGGCGGCGGTGATGCCGTGGCGGCGCCGGTACTCCTCGAGCCCGACGTCGACCTGGTCGGCCACCCATAGCAGGGCCAACTCGCGCAGCGCTGTGAGGTTTCCCGCCCGGAAGTAGTTGGCGAGCGCCGCGTCGACCTTCTCCGGCGCGTAGATGTTGCCGTGCGCCATGCGCCGCCGCAGCGCCTCGGGGGTCATGTCGATCAGCTCGACCTGCTCGGCCGATCGCACGATCTCGTCCGGGATGGTCTCCCGCCGGGCGACGCCGGTGATCCGCTCCACCACGTCGTTGATCGACTCCAGATGCTGGATGTTCAGCGTGGAGACCACGTCGATGCCGGCGTCCAGCAGCTCGGCCACGTCCTGCCAGCGCTTCTCGTTGCGGGATCCCGGCACGTTGGTGTGGGCGAGCTCGTCGACGAGGGCCACCTGGGGCCGTCGGGCCAGCACGGCGTCGACGTCCATCTCCTCGTAGTTGGCGCCCCGATAGGCCAGCTGCCGCCGGGGGACGACCTCCAGGTCGCCGATCTGCTCCGCGGTGCGGGCCCGGCCGTGCGGCTCCACGAACCCGACCACCAAGTCGGTGCCCCGCTCCCGCCGCCGGCGACCCTCGCCGATCATGGCGTAGGTCTTGCCCACCCCGGGCGCGGCACCGAGGTAGACGCGCAGCGTCCCCCGATGGGGCCGGGGCCCGCCGGACCCGCCGGTGCTCCTCGGGTCGGTCACCTCGTGCGTTCGTGCCTGGGCGTCACCCCCGTAGCCTGCTCCCCGGGCGGCTCAGGGAACAGGCGCAGCGCGTCAGTCGGGCGTCGGGGCGGCGAAGCGGTAGCCCATGCCCGGTTCGGTGAGGATGTAGCGAGGCCGTCCGGGGACGGGTTCGAGCTTGCGGCGCACGTGCGCCATGTGCACTCGAAGGTAGTTGCTCTCCTCGCCGTAGGCCGGTCCCCACACCTCCTGGAGGAGCTGGCGCGGCGCCACCAGCTTGCCCGCGTTCCGGGCGAGGACCTCGACGATCTGCCACTCGGTCGGGGTCAGGCGGATGGGCTCGCCGTCGGGGGTCGTGGCCTGCTTGGCGGCGAGATCGATCCGGAAGTGCTCGGTCTCGACCACCGGCATCTCGTCCGCCGGCGTGGCCCGGCGTAGCGCAGCCCGGAGGCGAGCCATCAGCTCGCCCATGCCGAAGGGCTTGGCCACGTAGTCGTCCGCGCCGGCGTCCAGGGCTTCGATCTTGTCGGGCTCGGCACCCCGAGCCGAGAGGATCACGATGGGGATGTTGGTCCAGCCCCGCAGACCCCGCACGACGTCGATGCCGTCGATCCCCGGGAGCCCGAGGTCCAACACGACGACGTCGGGGTGGTGACGCGCGGCGAGATCGAGGGCCTCCTGTCCGGTGCCGGCGAGGTCGACGTCGTAGCCGCGGGCCCGCAGGTTGGTATGGAGGGCGCGCCGGATCGGCGCCTCGTCGTCGACCACCAGCACGCGCGTCATCCAGCCGCTCCGTGGGAGTCCATGGTGCCACGACGCTACGCGACCGGCCCGGCCGCGGTGGCCGGCTGACCAAGTGCAGCCCTAGGTCGTGCCAGTTCGGCTACAGGCCGACTCACCGTCACCGCGACGGGTGCGGCGACCCCGAGAGCACCGCGCGGGCGCGGTCCACGTCGACGGCGTCGGCCTCCGGGCCGGCGGACAGCCCCTCGACAACCCAGCTCACGCGCTCGTCACCCGGGTACAGCCCGGGGGGAACCACCGCGGTGGCCACAAGCGCCGGCGCCACCGGGGTGTCGGGCGCGGCCAGGTCCGTGGCGGCCTCCCGAACCGCGTCGGCGTCGGCGAGCGCGAGCGCGGCGAGCAGGCGAGTGGTCGGCGGACCGCGTCGGGCCAGGTCGGCGAGCACCGGTGCCGCCGTTCCCATCGGGGCGGCCGCCGCCACGCTGCGAGCCACGTCCGGCTCGAGCAGGAGCCGCTGGGCGGCGAGCCCGTCCTCGTCGGCGGCATCGGTGCGCAGCACGTCGATCGGCGCCGCCTCGACGAGGACGTCGGGCGCGGCGGTGAGCGACGCCGCCAACCGATAGCGGTCGGCGACCGGCATCACGAGGCCCCCCACCGCCCAGTGCACGAGCACGCCGCTCTCGAGCACCGCGCCCGGCCCGAGCTCGATGCGGCGCAGCGCGCTGTCGATCGGCCAGGCCCAGACGACCTGGCCGGTCGTGGCGTCCGGCCGCGTGACGTTGAGCAGCAGGTCACCCTCGTGCAGGTTCAGCCGAGCGCTCGTCACGACAGGGTCGGGACCGTCGTTGCGCAGGCGTGCGGTGGCGACGAGCGGCTCGTCGAGTCCCACGCGGTCCGGGGCCGCGAGCTCGAGCCGGAGGGTCACGCCCGCCGGGACCCCGCCCGCGAGAAGTCCGCGACGACGGCCTCTGCGCGCTCCATGTCGGCCGCGCCCTTGCGGGCCCGCCGCATACGGGTCAGCGCCTGTTCGACGACGGGGGCATCTTTGTCGACGGAGGAGGCCACCGTCGTCGCCAGCTCGGCGACCCGCTGCGCGGACCGGCCCTGCACCGCGAGGTCGAGGTAGCGACGGGCGGCCTCGGGTTGGGCAGGCCGCGCCGCCTCCTCCTCGCGGCCGGACAGGGGCCGGGCCAGGCTGTTGGCCAGCACCAGGGCGCAGGCGGCGCCCGTGTCGCTGTCGGCGTGTCCCTCGGCCACGGCGGTGAGCTTCTCCTGGGCCGCCTCGTCGACGACGAAGTCGCCCAGGGCGAGCGCCCGCCCGACGCCGCGGTCGAGCGTGGCGTCCGCGATCGCCTGCTCGGCCTCGCTGACCGGCATGCGCACCTGCACCCGAACCGGGCCGCTGCGCACGACGGTGAGGCCGTCGCCGCCGTCGAGCTCCGCCTCGACGAGGTGCTGGCCCGGAGCCGTGAACGTGTGGCCGACGCTGGTGTAGAAGACCTGGGCCCGCCCCGTCAGCGACTCGCCGGGCGCCAAGGTGACGAGGGGGCGGGGCCCGCACCCGACGACGATGTCGCGCACCTGGTCCAGCCGGCCGTCGGGGGTCTGGCGTCGCAGCTGGAGGTCGCCCTCGGACAGGTTGAGCAGCGTGGTCACCTCGCGCGGGGCGTCGCCCGCGTTGGTGAGCGTGACCTCGGCGATGACGTACTCACCCACGACTATCGACGCCGGCAGCACCAGATCGAGCCGCAGGTCGGCGGCCTCTTCGATGTTCCTGAGGCCGTCGGCGTCGACCGGCTCCGGCAGGCCCGACGACAGGCTGCCGTGGCCCCACCCGAAGTTGAGCCAGCCCGGCCGCACCTGTGGGTCGGGCGCGTGGATGAGCGATGTGCGGCTGTGGTCGTCGAACTCGAGGGTTGCATTGCACGGGTACGGGTTCGCGGTCGTCGCGAACCCCATGACGTCGCCGGTCTGGTTCATGATCGACGTGCCGATGGGCGGGGCGTGGACGTCGTGCTTGGGATGGAACAGGTTGAGCGCGTGCCCCGCCTCGTGCACCAGCGTGCGCAGGAAGGCCAACGGCACGGCGCCCAAGGGCTGGTTGCGCGCGAACGGCGCGATCGTGGGGTCGTTGCCGAACTGCGGGTCGGCGAAGCCCACCGCGCCCTCGCGCGGGGCGGCATCGTCGTCGAACATCAGCCCGAACAGGGTGCCCTGCGCCGAGCCGACGAGCAGCCACATGCGCCACTGGCTCGGGTCGGTGGCCGGCGTCTCGTGGCCGGCGATCAGGGTCTGCAGCTCGGGAACCGAGAGCTGCGGGTCCTCCGGCAGCGCGGTGTCGTCGACGGTGACCTGCACCTCCCAGCCGGCCGTGGCGTAGACCGACCGGAAGCCGACCGCCGCGCCGGTGCACATGCTGGCGGTCGCGGGCCACTGGCGGTTCGTCATGGCGTCGACCTCGACGGCGCAGCCGCGGTACATAGTGGACGTCTTGGTCGCGGTGACGTGGTAGGTGCGGCCACCGATCGTGGCGCTGCCGGTCATCGGCCGCAGGCGAGTGATCCGGGGGCCCAGGCCGAGGGGGCGCCGGCAGGTGAGCGTCATGCGGCCGGCATCGGTGGCGGTGAAGGTGCGCGCCGCACGGTCCCACAGGCGGCGCTCGAAGGTGAACTGGAGCTGGCCGGCCGCGTACGTGCACCCGGTGCTCCGGAAGTACCAGACGTACTGCGTCATCGGGAGTTGCGGATACCACGGCATCGCCCGCGGCGGGCCCGGCGCGACCGGCCCGTTCGGTGCGAAGGGCATCCGCCGTGCGTAGATGTCGCCGGAGATCCGCAGCGACGCGGCCCCGACCTCGATGCGCATCGGCCCGCGGATGTGGGTCAGCGGGAAGACCGGAGACGCCGGCCCACCCTGCGGTGCGAACTCGACCAGCCACGAGCCGTCGAGGGTGGAGATGGGGCAGGCCCTGGCCGTGATCGGGGGCGGGAACGGAGGAGAAAGGACGGGGGGCGGGACCGGGAGCATGGGCCCGAACGACGGCACGGGCAGCGGCGGCGCCGGCGCACCGGTGTCGACCAGGTTCCCCTGCTCGTCGAAGACGTAGAACGCGCCGGCGTCCTCCTTGCAGTCGCAGCCGCTCGTCGCCTCTTCGCTCGCCTCGCCCGTCGCCTCCGCGCCGGATGCGTGGATGCCGTCGCCGGTCATGTTTCCCATCGTGTCTCCGCCTTGTTTCCGCGCCGAAGCGCTGCCTCGTGGGTCCCGGTCGGCAGCCGCGCGGACCACCGACCACTACAGAGCCACGGGCAGGCGCCGAGATACCAGGAACTTCGTCTGAGGCACCCGGGGGCGGCCCCATCCTGCGTGGCATCGATCGCCTGCGGACGACGCCGGCGATCGGATCCCCTCGCCCTCGCCCACGGGTGGCCGAGGCACGGCAGCACGCCTAGCGCGCAGAGGCAGAGCGCTTGCCGAACACGGCGCGTGCCATCCCACGCGCGCTCGCCAAGCTCAGGTTCACGAAGTCGAAGTAGTCGCGCCACACCACGATCCGCCCATCGCGCACCTCGAAGGTGCCACACACCCAGAACTCCGAACGGAAGCGGTGGATCTCGATGACGTCGGTGCGCTCGGTCAGAACGATCGGGCCCTCGGCGGCGAGGTTGTGGACATGGGCTTCGAAGCCCGTCGCGTACCGGGCCAGTCCTCGCATCTGGCGTTCGAAAGCGGCGAGGCCGCGGGCGGGAGGCAGGCCCTTGTTGTGGTACAGGATCTCGGGGGCAACGAGGGTGAGCACCCGGTCCACATCGAGGTCCCCGAGCGCCCTCAGGAACTCCCGCACGACCGCCGCCGGGTCGTTGTGGCCGGTATCCGGTTCGCCGTGGCTGGGGACGGGCTGCGACATCGTCAGGACACTACCGTCGGCATCCCGGAGCCTCACTCCGGCTCGTCTGGCACGCCCGCGTCGACGGCACCGGCGCGCTCGTCACGGTCGGCCCACTCGAGCAGCTCGTCGATGGCGAAGACGGCGTGGTCGATGCCCGCGTGGAGATCACCGAGCTCGGCGAAGCGCCGGGGCACGGTCTCCATGGTGCAGTCCTTCGGCGCGACGACATCGACCTCGTCCCACGTGATCGGCGTCGAGACCGTGGCCTCGGGCAGACCACGCACCGAGTACGCCGCGGCCATCGTGTGGTCGCGGGCGTTCTGGTTGTAGTCCACGAAGACCGCCGTGGGTTCACGGTCCTTGCGCCACCACGTGGTCGTCACCGCATCCGGGGCGCGACGCTCCACCTCACGGGCGAAGGCCAGCGCGGCACGACGTACGTCGACGAACCCGAACGACGGCTCGATGCGGACGTACACATGCATCCCCCTGCCCCCGGAGGTCTTGGGCCAGCCGACCGCGCCCACCTCGTCCAGCACCTCGTGAACGACATGGGCGACCCGGCGGATCCTCTCGGGCGGGCACTCCGGCATGGGGTCGAGGTCGATCCGCCACTCATCCGGCTTCTCGACATGCGCGCGCCGCGAGTTCCACGGGTGGAACTCGACCGTCGACATCTGCACCGCCCAGATCACATGGGCCAGCTCGGTCACGCACAGCTCGTCGGCGTGCAGCCCGTAGCGCGGAAAGTGGACCCGCACGGTCTCCAGCCATGGCGGGGCCCCGGCCGGCACGCGTTTCTGGTGAACCTTCTCGTCGCTGACGCCGGTCGGGAAGCGGTGCATCATGCAGGGCCGCTCCCGCAAGGCGTTGACGATACCCGGTCCCACCGCGAGGTAGTACTCGACCAGGTCGAGCTTGGTCGCTCCCGTGGCGGGGAAGTACACGCGATCGGGGTTGGAGATCCGGACCGTGCGCCCGCCCGCCTGCACTTCCTTCGCCGGAGCCTTCGCCACCGGCGCGACCGTACCGGCACCCCTGCCTCGGGGTCACGGCCTCGGCCCTGCCGCGCAGCCGAGACCACCGGACATAGCCCGGCGGCACGGCCGACAGCCGCCTCCACCGGACCAGAGGTCTCGTGCAGAATCGGAGGGTGGGCGGCTGATCGCACAGGTCGCCCGAGGCGAGGAGAGAGGTGGTGGCCATGGCCAAGACGTATCGCCTCACGGGCGGGGGCAGGCTCGCGAACGCGGTGCTCGGATTCCTGCTCCGCGTGGGTCTGGGGCCGAAGTTCATGCGTCTCCTGAGCATCGCCGGACGCAGGACCGGAACGCTCCGGAGCACCCCGGTCGTGCCCGTGGAGAACGATCGGGGGCGCTGGCTCGTCGCCCCCTTCGGGGAGGTGGGCTGGGTCCGCAACGCGCGTGCGGCCGGTCGGGTGACACTGCGCCGTGGCCGGACCTCGGAGACGCTGGCCGTCACGGAGGCGGCCCCCCGAGAAGCCGTCTCTGTCCTGCGCGAGTACCTCGCCATGAAGCCGTCCGGAAAGTACGTGCAGGCGTACTTCGACGTCACGCCGGAGTCCTCGGACGACGCCTTCGCTACCGAGGCGCCGCGTCACCCGGTGTTCCAGCTCCACCCGCTTCCGGCCTGACCGGCAGCCGTCCTACTCGACCCCGATCAAGGGTTCGGCAGGTCGTCCGGCGGCATGCGACCGCAGACGGCCGGGAGTGATCCCGCGGCCCGTCCCCTCGCAGAGGCGGATGTGCTCGCTAGCCGGCAGGGGCCGGTTGGCGTCTATCGGGCGATCGATGGGTGCCGGGGCGCGGAGACGGTGGATGCCCGGCGATGCGGATCCCGGTCGGCCCAGCGTTCGCAGTCCGCGATGGCCCCAGCGAGCAGGTCACGCAGCAGCGGATCCGGGTCCGGGATGCACGCCCCGGCGATGCCCACCACGGCGTGACGGACGGTGCCGGGCGCGGCGTGCCTCTGGACGCCCTTCGGGTTCATCCCCATCTCCCGGGTGAAGCGACGCGCCCATTGTGTGGCCTCGGGAACGTGCGCCAGCGCCTGCCTGCTCCGCTCTTCGAGCTCGCCCGCCGGTCGGCCGTCGAGGCCGTCCAGAGCCCGCTCGCCGGCCAACACGGCGACCGCCAGCACCCGTTGCCGGTCAGCCGACACGACGGGCAGCGCAGTCGTCGCCGCCCGGAGCATGATCTGCACGTCCACGTGCGGGTCGTCGCTGGTCAACCCGATCACCGACGGGACCAGCTCGACCAGGTCACTCCGACCGGCATCGGAAGTGTGGTCGTTGACGAGCCGGGCCAGGGCACCGAGCAGGGGATGGGTGCACGCCGGACGGTCGCTCCATCGCTCCCCGGCGAGATACGACGCCATCTCCATGAAGCAGGCGCCTTTGCGCGGACTCCGATGCTTGCCACGAGACAGCTGCGGGACCAACTCGGGCACCTGAGCACTATGACCGAACATGAGACGCCCCCAAACGGGTCGTCGGCCTCTTTGGCTCCAGTCTGCGCCCTCCGGCGTCGTCAGGCCAACCCCGTCGTCTCCACGGCCACGGCAGGAGCACCCGTTTCGGTCGTCGCTGGGGCCGCTCGGCCGCGACCGCTCGGCCGCCGCGCCCCACGGGAGGCCGCCGGGAGCGGTCGCTACGCCGGTGCCAGCCGGCGGGCGACCTCGGCGGCGAGCGGCCAACCGGGTGCCTCCTGCACACAGCGGGCGAACAGCCACAGGCCCAGGCGCTCGCGGTCGAGGCACAGCAGGTCGGCCATGCGCTCGACCAGGCCGCGAGGGTCGGCCTGCAGCCGCTCGTCGCAGTTCAGCAGGTGTTGCAACACGTCGTAGGTGGGATCGCCGACATAGGGCTTGGGATCGACGACGAGCCACGGTTCCCGCCGGGCGGCCAACACGTTCCCGGCGTGGAGGTCCGTGCACAACAGCACGGCCCGGTCGCCAGTCGCCGGGAGCGAGCGGAACAACGCAATGCCGTCGCGCGCCACGCCGGGATCGAGGGCGACGGCGCCAGCCGCCCACTTCGTGTGGAACTCATCGGCCCACGCGTCGCACAGAGCCTGAAGCGGCCGGAACCGGTGACCGGCCGGAGGCTCGAGCCACAGGCGGTGGAGCAAACCGGCGATCACCGTGTCCTGCTCGGGCTCGGGCCGGGTGGCCAGCGGCGTGCCGGGCGAGCACCGCTCCAGCAACAACGCCGTGGTCTCGTCGTCGACCTCGGTCACGGCGTGCAGCATGACCGTCCCGCGACCCTCCCAGACCCGCAGCCCGTCCGCCTCCTGGGCGGCCTCCGGGTGCCGCCAGGCCACCTTCACCACGAGATCCCGCCCCGCCTCGTCGCGAACCGGGGCCACCCAGGCGGTCTGGCCGCCGGGCTGGAACGGCTCGCCGAGCGTGAGAGACCACCGCCGCCCGACCTCCGCCACCGTCGCGGACAGGTTCGCCACCCAGCTTTTGGGGAGCCCGAACCGATCCGCGGCGTCGATCAGGTTCCGGGGTAGCACCAGCGGCACCGGGCCATCTTCCCAGGGGCGTCCCGCAGCAGCGCCGGCGTTCCCGGCCGCAGCGCCGGAGGCCCTGGAGACACGAGAAGCCCTCCCGATCCGGGTGAACAGGCGTTCCCCGACTCGGGAGGGCTCTCGCGGGTCCAACCGACGCCGCTGCCAACGATGGTGGTCGGGCGCCTCCCGGCCGGCGGCCGGGCGACGCCGTCCGGGTCACCGCCCGGTGTGCGGCGCCGACCCTCGGCTACGGCACGCCGTCGCAGTTGGCGTCCGCCACGAACACGCCCTCGGCCAGGCCGGTGTGGACGTGCGCGGTGTGCGACGGAAACACGCTGATGAAGTCGAACTGGCTTTGAGCGCTGTCGACCACCAGCACGTGGCAGTGCGGCCCTCCGCCGAAGCCGGCGTCGTTCCGCCCTGTGGAGTGCTCTCCCTGACTGGGCTGGTTCTCGGCGGATGCCGTCGACACGAGTCCGAGTGACGTCAGCGTCGCCACGACCAACACCACGAAAGCTCGCTTCATGGCTGCTCCTCCCTGCAGGTTCTGGCTATCCGCCGGGCAGTACGGAGCCGATGCCCGGGCGGTTCGCGAGAGCTGGCGATCGAGGTGGCCTCCACCCGTTCCTCATCGATCGGCCGGGTCGCCCTCATCGACGGCACCCAGGTGGTCGACGAGCGCACGGACGGTGGCGGCGACCTGGACGCCGATTGCCGGGTCGGTGATGGATCCGTCGGGCCCGACGACGCCGTGCCCGACGGGGATGTGCGCGCAGGCGGCCTCGACGACGTCGGCGTCGACGTAGCCGAGGACGGTCCGCAGCTCTGCGTGTGCGCCGGCCGCCCGGGTCGAGGACGACGACACGTTGATCCACGCGGTCGGCTTGTGGGAGATCTCGACCCCGCCGACGACCCAGTCCAGGAGGTTCTTGAACGAGCCGGGCAACGCTCCCGCGTACTCGGGTGTGGAAATCAACAGCGCATCCGCAGCGCCGATCGCGGAGCGCAGCTGCATCACCGCCGGGTCGAGCGGGTCGGTGTCGTCGTCGGGGTTGAAGTGCGGCAGCCGAGCAAGACCGTCGAAGATGACAGCTGTCGTTCCCGCCGGGGCCACCTCCGCTGCGGTTCGCAGCACCGCCGAGTTCGTCGAGCCGGCACGAAGGCTGCCGGACAGCAGCAGCAGGCGGTAGCTCATGCCGCTCCGACCTCCGCCGTGCGCCCTCTTACTCGCACGACAGGGGCCGGGCGGTCGGTGAGACTCGGGCGGTGGGGTCGCTGCTGGTCGTGTCGGGGCCGCCGGGGGCGGGGAAGTCGACGGTGGCCGGCCTCGTCGCCGAAAGGCTGGATCCGAGCGTGCTGGTGGACGGCGATGCCTTCTTCGGGTTCCTCTCCCGTGGCGCGATCCCGCCGTGGTTGCCGGAGTCGCAGGAGCAGAACACCGTGGTCGTCCGGGCGGCGGCCGCCGCGACGGGCACCTACGCCGCCGGCGGGTTCCACACCGTGTATGACGGCGTCATCGGCCCCTGGTTCCTCACCGACTTCCTCGCCGCGACGGGCCTGACCCAGCTCGACTACGTCGTGCTGCTGCCGTCGCCGGACCGCTGCGTGGAACGCGTGCGAACGCGGGCGGACCACGCGTTCACCGACGAGGCCGCCACCCGGCACATGCACCGGCAGTTCGCGACCGCCGGCCTCGACCAGCGTCACATGTTGGTCGACCCGCCCGACGGGCCGGAGCACGTGGCCGAGCGCATCGTGGCGGCGGCGGCCAACGGCACGCTGACGTACTCGCTGGACCGGGCTGGACACCGGCCGCCGCATCACTGAAGCCGGCCAACGGCCGACCCTGGCTGCCGTCACGGCCCGCAGTCCTCGACGTGGAAGGCGGTGCACGGCGGGGCCGATCCGGGCCGAGCCGATCCGGGCGGAGCCGATCCGGGCGGGGTAAGGGGCTCGCGCTCCCCCGCCCGCTCGCACCCATCGGACGTGGCGCCGAGCACGAACATGATCGCCAGGCCGATTGCGACCAGGCGCACGCCCCGGCCCCACCGGGCGGCCCGGACCGCCGCGGGCCGGCGGTCGATCTTGGCCGGCTTCGGGGCGCTCGGGCGCCGGGTCAGAAGCCACAGCCCCACCGCGCTGGCGGCGAGGGTGAGCACCAGGAACACGGCGCCTCAGGCTAGGACCGGGCCGCCTCCCGGCCGGTGATCCCCAGCCCGCCCCGGCTCAGGTGGTCGGCGGGTCGGCATGGAGGACGCCGTCCCAGACGGTCACCGCCCGGCCGACGAGCGCCACCCGCTCACCCTCGAGGCGCATGCCCACCGTTCCGCCCCGGCGCGACGCCTGCTCGCCGGTGAAGGCCGTACGACCGGTCCGTTCGGCCAGCACCGGGGCCAGCATGCAGTGGGCCGAGCCGGTGACCTGGTCCTCGTCGATGCCCACGCCGGGAGCGAACACGCGCGTCACGCAGTCGACGCCCGGCCGGTCGCCGGACAGGGCGGAAAGTGCCACCACGTCGTTCAGCTCACGCACGGCGGCGAGATCGGGCACCGCCGTGCGCACGTCGGCTGGCGACACCGCCTCGACCAGGACCCAACCCTCACCGGCCCGCACGGACGCCACCCGGTCGCGGGCCAGGCCGAGTGCCGCCGCCCAGTCGGGCGGGTCGACGACCGGGGCCGTGGGCACGGCGGGGAAGTCCATCTCGACGGCGCCGGGCTCGGCGCCCGGCCGGCATGTGAGCACGCCGCTGACCCGGGTGTGGAACCGCCCGCTGCCGCCAAGCACGTGCGCGGCGGCCAGCGTGGCGTGGCCGCACAGCTCGACCTCGACCGTCGGGGTGAACCAGCGCAGGTCGTGGTCGCCGTCTGGGCGGGGCACCACGAACGCCGTCTCGGCGAGGTTCAGCTCGGACGCCACGGAGGCCATCCACGCCTCGGTCGTGGGGGCCGCGAGCACGCAGACGCCGGCCGGGTTGCCTGTGAACGGGGTGTCGGTGAACGAGTCCACCACGGTGATCACCTGGGTCATGTCGATGACGGTAGGGCTGTCAGGCCAGGTGGGCGATCTCGTTGAAGGACCGCAGCGACGGGACCCCGCCGGCACCGTGGCCGATGCGGGTGACCGACGCCGGCGCCACCCACATGCGCCACGCCACCTCGTCGCCCACGCCGAGCGCCCAGGCCACTGCGGCCTTGATCGGCGACACGTGGGTGACGACCACGACATCGCGTTCGCCGACCTCGGCGGCCAGCTCCTGGCAGGCGCCGCGCACCCGCTCCCCCAGGCCGGCGAGCGACTCGCCGCCCTCGGGTGCCCAGCTCACGTCGCTCCGCCAGGCCGACCACCGGTCGGCGCCCACGGCGGCGAGGGGCGTGCCGTCGAGCACCCCGTAGTCGAGCTCGATCCAGCGCTCGTCGACCTCGACGTCGACCGCGGGGCCTTCGCCCCGCAGCACGTCGGCCACGACCTCGGCCGTGGCCCGCGTGCGGGCCAGCGGGCTGGTCACGATCCGGGTTACGTCCAGGCCGGCCAGCTCGGCGCCCAGGCAGGCGGCCTGGCGGCGGCCCTCGGCGTCGAGCTGCGGGTCCATCCGGCCGAGCAGGAGGCCCCGGGCGTTCGCCTCGGTGCGCCCGTGGCGGACGAGCAGGATCACCGCCGCCGCACCTCGCCGCCCCCGCCGGGCTCCATCACGTCGCGGTCGATCTGGCCCGTGCGCACGAACCGGGCGCGCCGCTCCGGCTCGTCGAGGCGGAACCGGCGGTAGCACCACCACAGCGCCGCGGCGCCGGCGAGCTCGAGGACCAGCGTGAATGGTCCGCGGGCCAACTCGGGCAGCCGGGCGTCGCTGAACGCCCTGCCGGCGAACGGCCACCAGAACGCCCGCGTATCGGTCCAGATGCCGTCGAGGCCGAGGTGGAGGAACGTGCCGATGGGCACGGCCACGAGGCGCCGCTGCACGAGGCGGCGCCGGGGGGTGGCCAGCATGGCGAGCCCGAGAAGCGCCACGCTGCCGGTCAGGCTGTGCAGCACCCGGGGCTCACCGAAGGGCAGCTCGACCAGGGGGAGCACCGCTCCGGCGAGCACGAGGCGGTAGTCGATGGCCGGACTGCGGAACACCACCCAGACGAGGATGACCGCCCCGCCGGCGAACCACAGCAGCAAGGCTCAGTCGCGCACGAGGAGGCGGCCGCACTCCTCGCAGTGCACCGGCTCGTCGGGCGGGAGGCGGCGGATGCGGTCGAGCTCGACCGAGGACAGGCCCAGGTGGCAGCCCTGGCAGGTGGCGCCGACGAGGCGGGCGATGGCCACACCGCCGAGCGCCTTGCGCAGGCGGTCGTACTCGGGCCAGGCCTCGTCCGGCACGCCGGCGGCCAGCCGGGCGCGCTCGGCCTGCACGGTGGCCAGTTCGGCGGCGATGTCGGCCTCGGCGGCATCGAGCGACGCCTGCAGGCTGCGGCCGTCCGCCTCCAGCCGGTCCCGCTCGGCCATCAGCTCGCCGCGCTCGGCGTCGACCGGCTCGGACAGCTCCATGATGTCGAGCTCCTCGTCCTCGACCTGGCCGATGCGGCGGCGGATCGAGGCCACGTCGTCCTGCAGGGCCTGCAGCTCGCGGGGATTCGTGACCGTGCCCGAGTACAGCTTCTTCTCGGCCTGGGCGGCCCGCTCGGTGAGGGACGAGACCTCGTCCTCGAGGCGGGCCTGGCTGCGGGACAGCTCGCCGCGGCGGGCGTCGACCTCGGCCAGTCGGTCGTCGACGGCCTTGACATCTGCCGCGTTGCGGGCGAGCTGAACCCGCTCCGGTAGCGCCTGGGCACGGTGCGCGAGCTGGTCCGCGTGCGTGTCGTGTTCCTGTACGGCCAGCAACGACTCCCAGCGGCTCATCGGTCTGCGACCCTACCCGGCCGCGAGGCCGATCCGGTGCGTCCGCGCCGCCCCCGGGAGCGGATCGCGCCCGACCTCAGCCCGGGGCCGGGGGGCCGCCGGGCCCGCCAGGCGGCCCGCCCGGCTGGGTGGCGACCGGCGGGGCGACCGTGACCGGCGGGGCGGGCGCCGCCGGGGCTGGGGCGGGTGGCCCGGGTGGGGGCGCCGGCGGGCGAGGCGTGATGTCGGCGGGTCCCGCCGTGAGCACGGTCCCACCCGGCCGGGGATCCGGCGGTGAGAAGGCCCGGGCCGGGATGCCGGTGTGGTACGCGGTCATGTAGTCGCCCCAGATCTGGGCTGGGTAGCTGCCACCGGTGATGCCCCGGCCGCCGAGCACGATCGGCCACCGCCCGCCGAGGCCGCCGATCCACACGGCGGTGGCGAGGTCCATGGTGTAGCCGACGAACCAGCCGTCGCCCGAGCCCTGCGCCGTGCCGGTCTTGCCGGCCGCCGGATTGCCGACGCGGATGGCGGCGGCCCGCCCGGTGCCCGAGCGGATGTTGTCCTGCAGGACGGAGGTGACCAGGCGAGCGGTCTGGGGCGAGACGGCCCGGCTCGGCGCCGGCGTATGGGTGTAGACGTTTCGCCCGCTCGGTCCGTCGACCTTCTCGATCATGTACGGAGCGTTGTAGACGCCGTCGTTGGCGAGCGTGGCGTAGGCGGAGGCCATCTCGAGCGGGGTGATGCCCGGCGTGCCCAGCGCGATCGAGGGGTACGGCTGGATGTCGGCCCGCACGCCCATTTTGTGGGCGATGTCGACCACGTTCTGCTGGCCGGCGACGTAGCCGAGCCGCACGTACGCGCAGTTCGACGACCTCAACGTCTGCTGGCGCACGGTGCCCATCTGCCCGGGTGAGTTGTCGAAGTTCGTGACCTCGTAGGGCTCCTGGCCGGCGGGCAGGCTGAACACGCAGGGGCTGCCCGTCCCGTCGATCACGTCCTCGGGCGACCGGCCCTGCTCCATGAGCGTGGTGAGCACGAAGGTCTTGAACGACGACCCGGGCTGGCGCTCGTTCTGCGTGACGAGGTTGTAGCGGTAGGTGCCGAAGCCGGGACCGCCCACCATCGTGCGGATGGCGCCGTTGGCGGGCTCGACGGACACGATCGCCGCCGAGCCGCTGCGAGGGGAGCCGTCCGGGTTCGTGCCGGCGGGGAACACGCCGTTGGTGAGCGGCAGCCGGGCGTCGCGGGCGGCGATCGCCTGGGACTGCGCCTGCGGGCTGAAGGTCGTGTAGACCTTCAGCCCGCCCTGGAAGACCGCCTGCTCGCGCTCCTCGTAGGTGTCGCCGAGGCCGTAGCTCGGGTCGGTGAGCAGGGCCGATTTCACCTCTTCGACGAAGTAGTCGTCGGGCTGGGGCAGCACCTGGTGGACCTCGGTGGGCAGCGGGGTTGTGGCGTAGACCGTGGCCTCGTCCTCGGTGATGGCGCCCACGTCGACCATGCGGCCGAGCGCCACCTCGCGCCGCGCCTTCGCCCGCTCGGGGAAGCGGATCGGGTTGTAGGAGATCGGGTTGCGGATCAGGCCGGCGAGCATGGCCGCGTGGTCGACCTTCAAATCCTTGACCGACACGCCGAAGTAGGTCTCGGCCGCCGCCTGCACGCCGTAGGCGTGGTTGCCGAAATACACGGTGTTGAGGTAGCGGCGGAGGATCTCCTCCTTCGAAAGCTCGCGCTCGAGCCGCTGCGCGAGGACCAGCTCCTGCACCTTGCGGTCGAGCGTCTGCTCGGAGGTGAGCAGGTCGAGCTTCACGAGCTGCTGGGTGATCGTCGAGCCGCCCTGGGAGATGCCGCCGGCGCCGACGTTGGCCATGAACGCCCGCAGCACGCCGCGGGCGTCGACGCCGTCGTGCACCCAGAAGCCCGAATCCTCGACGGCGAGGATGGCGTCGATCACGAGCGTCGGCACGTCGGCCAGGGCTACCGGCTGGCGGTTCTCCTCGCCGTGGAGCGTGGCGAGGACCGTGCCGTCGGCGGCGTAGACGTAGGAGCGCTGGGCCAGGCCACCGAGCTGCACGGCCTGGGGCTCGCCGGAGCCCGCGTCGCCGAGCGAGGCGATGGGGACGGCGAGCAGCGTCACCGCGAGCGCGATGACGACGCCCGAAGCGACGATGACGGCGAGGAACTTGGGGAGGATGCGCACGGTGATCTCCGGCAGGGGCCGCTCGCGACAGTAGCGAGTCGGCGCCGGGCCACCCGGCCGACGGCCGGTCAGCGCGTGGCCTGCGCCCCGGGGCCGAGGCGTCCGGGACCTAGGGTGGCCGCCGATGGCCCACCCCCGCCGCTTCCGCTTCGGCGTCCAGCTCACCCACGCCGCCACCGCCGCCGACTGGGCCGAGCTGGCCCGTCGGGCCGAGGACCTCGGCTACTCGTCGCTGCTGATCCCCGACCACTTCGGCGGCCAGTTCGCGCCCATGCCCGCGCTGGCCGCGGCGGCGGACGCCACGACCGACCTTCGGGTCGGCACGCTGGTGCTCGACAACGACTACAAGCACCCGGTCGTGACGGCCAAGGAGGCGGCCACGATCGACGTGCTGAGCGACGGCCGCCTCGAGTTGGGCATCGGCGCCGGGTGGATGGCCAGCGACTACGACCAGTCGGGCATCCCGCTCGATCCTGCCGGCGTGCGGGTCGACCGGTTGGCCGAGGGCATCGACGTGCTCAAGGGTTTGTTCGCGCCCGGACCGTTCAGCTACGACGGCACGCACTACCAGGTGCGTGAGCTCGACGGGCAGCCGTCGCCCGTGCAGAGCCCCCACCCTCCGCTGATCGTCGGCGGTGGCGGGCCCCGGGTGTTGGCGCTCGCCGGGCGCGAGGCGGACATCGTGGGGATCAACCCGGCGCTGCGCTCGGGGCGGGTCGACGCCGAGGCGGCCCGCGACGGCGTGGCCGCCACCACCGACCGCAAGCTGGAATGGGTGAGGGCCGCCGCCGGCGGCCGGTACTCCGACATCGAGCTGAACATGCTGGTGCTCGCCTGCGTGGTCACCGATGACCGGGCGGGCACGCTCGAGATGATGGGCCCGCTGTTCGGGTTGGCGCCCGACGAGGTCGGCGCGTTCCCCCACGCGTGGATCGGCACGACCGAGCAGATCGGCGACGACCTGTTGGCGCGTCGCGACCGCTGGGACACGTCGTACCTCGTCGTCCAGGGCGTCGAGGCCATGCTGGCGGCGGCTCCCGTCGTGGCCCGCCTGGCCGGCACGTGACCTCGATCGCCTTCGCCGGCGCCGGATGGGTGACTGCGGTGCACGGACTGGCCGCCGCCGGCGTGCCCGAACTCAGCATCGTGCACGTGGCGTCGCGCAGCCACCGCTCGGCGCGGCGGCGGGCGGAGCAGACCGGCGCGGTCGTCTGCGACTACGACGACCTCCCGGGCGGCGCCGATGCGGTCGTCGTGGCCACGCCGCCGGCGCTGCACCTGCGCGAGGCCCGCCGGGCCGTCGAGGGCGGGGCCGCCGCCCTGGTGGAGGCCCCGCTCGCCGCCACCTTGGCCGACGCCGACGAGCTGGTGGCGCTGGCCGAGAAAGGTGCGGTGCTCGCCTACGGCGAGAACCTCGTGCACGCCCCGCCCGTGGCCGAGGCCCTCCGCGCCGCCCGACGAACCGGGGGGCTGACGCACCTCGAGGTGCGCCTCGCCCAGGGGCGCCCGGACCGGAGCAACCACCTCGCCCGCTCGTGGGGCGGCGGTGCGCTGTTCGACCTCGGGGCCCACGCCGTGGGCCTGGCCCTGCTGCTCGCCGCCCCCGCCCGGCTGGTCGAGGTGGAGCGGGCCGAGCTGACGGCGAGCGACGGCCTGGCCGTCGACGACGACGCCACCGTGTCTCTGCGCTTCGACACCGGACTGCGGGCGCAGGTACGGGCCACGTGGCGGGCGGCCGCCCCGGCCTGGGACGCCCAGACGGCGAGCGCCACGGGGGCCATGCGGCTCGAGCTCGTGCCCCGACCGGGCGTCGAGCTGAACGGCGTGGGCGTGCGCCTGCCCGAGCCCGGCGGCGAGCTGGCGTCGCCGCAGCTGGAGCAGCTCGGCTATGTCGGCCAGCTGGCCGCCCTGTCGGGCGACGCTGCCGCCGGGCGGTCGCCCCGGTCGAGCATGGCCTTCGGCCGGACCGTGCTGGAGGTGATCTGCGCCGCCTACGCCTCGGCCGCCACCGGCTCGCCCGAGCCCCTCCCGTTCACCGGGCCGCGCGACCGCACTCCCGTCGACCTCTGGCACGCCCCTACCCCACCGGTGTCGCCCGCGGCGGCACCGGTGTCCTCCCCACCGGACGCCGACGCCGACGCCGACGCCGACGCCAACGCCGACGCCGACCGCCCGCCCCCGCCCTAGCCGCCAGGTGAGGAGGTGAGCCGAGGAGCGACGACACGGGCGTGGCGCCGGCCGGAGGGGTGCGGCCACGGCGCGAGGCGTACCCTGTCCACAGTGGCCTCGATCGACGACGTGCGCCGCCTGGTCAGCCTCGACCATGCCCTCGCGACCGTCACCACCCTGCGCCGAAACGGCACGCTGCAGTCGACGGTCGTGAACGCGGGCGTCACGACCCACCCGGGCACCGGCGACGACGTGGTCGCGTTCGTCGTCCGGGGCGGCACGCGCAAGCTGGCGCACCTGCGGGACCGCCCGGTCGTGACGCTGGTGTGGCGGGCCGGCTGGGCCTGGGTCACCGTCGAGGGCACCGCCGAGCTCTGCGGCCCCGACGACCCGCTCAAGGGCGTCGACGATGAGACCCGGCGTCTGCTGCTGCGCCAGATCTACGAGGCCGCCGGCGGCGAGCACGAGGACTATGCCGAGTTCGACCGCGTCATGTTGGCCGAGCGCCGGGCGGCGGTCCTCGTTACGCCCAACCGCATCTACCAGAACCCCTGACGGCGCGGTCCTCCGGCCCGAGGCCGACCGGCTCCGGTGACAGGACCGGTCGGAGAGCGACCGATTCCGTCACCAGATCCGTTCCCCCTGCGGTCGGGGCGGCCTCGCGGCGAGACGGAGGTCATGCGAGCAGGGGGAGGTCGGCCAGCGGCGCGAAGCGGTCGTCGGTGGCGGCCACGGCACGGAGGCGGCGCTTGCTGCGGTGCACCCGCTGGCGCACGGTCGCATCGGCCAGGTCGAACACGGCACCGACCGTCGTGGCCGGCGACCGGTTGCCCCGGCCACGCTCGAGGGCGTACTGGAAGCACATCTCGCGGTCGGTGGCGCTGACCGCCGCCCGGTCGAGCGCGTCGGACAGCAGCCGGCACCGCTCGTCGACCGCCGCCAAGCGGGCGAAGGCCTCGGACAGCACCGCCTCGTCGCCGGCCCCACCGGTCCCGCCGGCCCCACGGCCGCCGGACCAGCGGGCCCCACCGTCTCCGGCTCGACGACCGAGAGCCGCACGACCGCCGCCGCTCGCACTGGCACGACCGGCCGCGCCGACGCTGCCGTCCGGACCGCCATCACCGCCGGCACCGGTATAGCCGTCGACGGTGACACGCTCGCCGGCACGCGCAACGGCACCGGGACCGGCACCGCCATCGACCCAGGTCGCCGACGAAGCCGACGCCCCGGATGCCCGCGGCGACCACCCGGAGGGCGACGCCATCGCCGGGACGGCCTCGAGCGATGCGACGAGCGCGTCGTCGAGGGGCACGGTGCGCTGGCCCACGACCCGGTCGACGCAGTTCTCGATGCGCCGCCGGGCGTACACCCAGGGGAGCGCTCCCCCGTCGGGCGACCACGCCCCCGCGACCGCGGCGATGGCGAAGCAGGCCTCGAGCACCAGCCCGTCGACGTCGTCGCGCACGAGCACCAACCCTCGGGCCCGCAGCACCGCCCGCACCGTCCCGGCGATGCGATCGCCGAACATCTCGTACAGGCTGAAGGCCGCCGTCTCGTCACCGTCGGCCAGACGGCCCATGATCTCCACCAGCTCGTCACGCACCGCCACGTCCATCACACCAGGTCTCCTCGCCGAGAGCGCTCGCCCCAGATCCACGGACCCCATCGTCCCGAGGGGGTGTGACGAACTACATCGATGTGATTTCGAGGACCGGGAAAAGAGCGATGAACCGTACCGACCGCCTGTACGCATCGTCGAGGAGCTGAGCACCGCCGGGCCCGGCGCCCTCGCCGCGGCGTGGCTAGCCCTGCGCTTGGAGGTGTCGACGCGCACGGTCAAGCGCGACGTGTCGTCCTTCCAGCAGGCCGGCGTGCCATCTGGGCCACCGGCGGCCCCGGCGGCGGCTACGCCATCGACGCCGCCCACACGCTGCTCCCACTGACGTTCACCCCGGGCGAGGCCACGGCGATCGCCGTCGCCCTCGCTGCCCAGCCGGGCCTCCCGTTCGGCGCCGACGGCGGCAGCGCCCTCACCAAGCGCTGGGCGCCATGTCACCGCAGGGCCGCGACGAGGCCGAGGGCGCTGGCCGCCAGCCGAGCGCGACGTGGCCACGCTCTACGGGCGACCCGCCGGCCGACGCCTCGGCGGTGCGCCTGCGCCAGCGGTGCATGCCGGAGGCCATGCACACCCAGGACGCGGCCGAGCGTCGCTAGTCGACCGGCAGCTCGCCGAACCGCTCGGTCGGGGCCGGCTGGCTGTCGCTCGGGAAGTCGCGTAGGTCGCCCTGGGGCTCGCGATCCCACCGGGCGAAGGTGAGCGGCGACATCAGGTAGGCGCACATGAGATTGGCCACCGCCGCCAGCGACTCGACGTGGGTCCGCTCGGCGCCGTGGCTGGCATCGAGCCCGAAGGCGACGAGTGCCGCTCGGGTCTCGGCACCGGCCTCGAGGGCGGCCGCCACGTCCGACCGGTAGAACCTGAAGATGTCGCGGGCGTAGGGGATGCCGTGCGTCTCGCACAGCGCGCACAGGTTGCGGGTGAGGTGGTAGTCGAACGGGCCGGTCATGTCGGCCATCGGGATGGTGACGCCGTCCTCGATCGAGTGGTTGCCCGGCGCGCACACGGCGTTGTCGATCGAGACCATCTCGGCCACGTCCTCGCGGAGCCCGTGGCTCGCCCCCTGGCCGATCTCTTCGGCAATCGTGATGAGCAGGTGCACCGGGTGGGGCAGCTCGGCACCGGCCTGCGTCAGCGCGTGGATCGCGCCAAGGGCCGCCGCGACGCCCGCCTTGCCGTCGAGGTGGCGGCCCACGATGTAGCCGCTCTCGGTGACGATCGGCAGGGAGTCGAGCGCCACGAAGTCGCCGACGCGGATGCCCAGCGCCGCCAGGTCGTTCGCGTCGCGGCAGCGCTCGTCGACCCGCACCTCGACGTGCTCCCACCCCGCGGGCTGCTCGTCGACCTCGTCGCCGAAGGCGTGCCCGCTCGCCAGCAGCGGCAGGATCGTGCCCACGTAGATGCGGTCCGGGTCGTCGGTGAGGATCGTCACCCGGCACCCCTCGGCGAAACGGGCGCTGTGGGTGCCGACCGGCACGACGGCGAGGCGCCCGTTCGGCTTGAGCGCCCGGACCATGCAGCCGATCGTGTCGGCGTGCGCCACGATCGCACGGCTGCCCTCGCTCAGCCGGCCCGGCAGCGTGGCCAGCAGCGAGCCCCGGCGGGTGACCGCCAGCTCGAGGGGCAGGTCGACGAGCGCATCGCCGAGCAGCTGCATGACCGCGTCCGTGCGTCCCGACGGGCTCGGGGTCCGCAACATCTGCATCAGCAGGTCGACCGTCCACTCGATGTCGACCTCGGGCAATCCACCGGCGACGGGGACGGGCGTGAGGTGGTCGTTGGTGCGGTGGGGCGGGATCCGGGGGCCTGCAACGTCACGCACGGTGCATCTCGCCGGGCGACACGTCGGGCCGCCAGCCCCAAGGCAGCGCCCTCGTCGTGGGGAAGAGCAGGTCGATGAAGCGCTCGGCGGTCGGCTGGGGCTCGTGGTTGGCGAGGCCCGGCCGCTCGTTCGCCTCGATGAAGACGCCGTCGGGGGCGTCGGGGGAGGTCACGATCAGGTCGAGCCCGGTCACCGGGATGCCGATGACCTCGGAGCCTTCACCGCGGCGGTGGCGAGATCGGGGTGGATGTCGGCGGTCACGTCATGGATCGTGCCACCAGTGTGGAGGTTCGCGGTGCGCCGAACCGCGAGCGTGGTCCCCTCCGGGAGCACGTCGTCGAGCGACCAGCCCGCCGCCTCGACCGTGCGAGCGGTGTCGTCGTCGACGGGGATGGTCGACTCGCCGTGGGTGGCGGCCGCCCGGCGCCGGCTCTGGGCCTCGATCAGGTCGCGCACGCTGTGGCGTCCGGTGCCCACCACCGTGGCGGGGCGGCGCACGGCGGCGGCCACGACCTCGTGGTCGATGACGACGACACGCAGGTCCTCGCCGGGCACACGCTCCTCGAGCAGCACGGCGGTGCTGAATGTTCGGGCGAGCGCAATCGCCCGGTCGAGGTGGTCGTCGTCGGTGACGCCCACGGTGATGCCCTGGCCCTGCTCGCCACGGGCGGGCTTGACCACGACGTCGCCCACCTCGGCAAGGAACGAATGGTCGCCATCGTCGAAGGTGGCGTCGCGCCCGGCGGGCAAGTGCAGGCCGGCGGCGGCGAGGATGCGCCGGGTGTGGCGCTTGTCGTCGCACCGGCTCATGGCGACGGCGGTGGTCAGCTCGGACAGGGACTCGCGGGTCACGAGCGAGCGCCCGCCATGGCTGAGGCGCATCTCGCCGGCGGGAACGTCGAGCACCTCGACGGCGATCCCGCGGCGCACGGCCTCGTCCGCGATGATCCGGGCGTAGGGGTTGAGGTCGTCGAGCTCGTCCTGCGGGCCGGCGAACAGCCGCTCGTTGATGGGGTTCTTGCGCTTGACTGCGAAGACCGGCACCCGCTCGAAGCCGAGCTTCTCGTAGAGCGCGATCGCCGGCCGGTTGTCGTGCATGACCGACAGGTCGAGGTAGGCGCGGTCCCGCGTCTGGAAGCGGTCGATCAGGCCCCGCACGAGGGCGTCGCCCGCCCCAGGGACGCGGCTCGCCGGATCGACGGCCAGGCACCACAGCGACGTGCCCTTCTCCGGGTCGCCGAAGGCCAGCTCGTGGTCGACGCCGGTGACCGTGCCGATGACGTCACCGGTGTTGGCGTCCTCGGCCACCAGGTAGGTCACCTGGCGGCCCTGGTGGTTCGTCCACAGCACCTCGACCGGCGCCGGGATCATGCCGCAGCGCACGTAGATGCGGTTCATGGCCTCGGCGTCGTCGGGGGTCGACATGCCACGCACGAACACCCCCTTGGCCGGCTTGGTCCGGGGACGGGGGGCCTGGTGAAGCCACAGGCGATAGGTGTAGGAGGGGTCGACGAAGAGCCGCTGGGGCGACTGCGCCACGAGCACGTGGGGGTCGCGGGCGTAGAGGCAGATGTCGCGCCGGCCCTCGGCCTCGCCGGCCAGCGCCTCCACCAGGCGTTCGGCAGACAGGAACGTCTGACCGAACAGCACCCGGCCCCACCCCAGGTCGAGCACGACGTCGCGAGCCATGTCCGCCATCAGGTGCTCCGGAGGCTCCTGCCAGCTCGTCGTGGAGATCGCGTCGCCGCGGCCCCAGCCGCCCACCTGGCGCGTGCGGTCGCCGACCCCGTCGCTGACGCGGGTGGAGGAGCCGGACGGCATGCCATCCGGGGATGACGGGGAGCTCACGGGGCGATCCGATGGGTCTGGAGCCACAGCTCGAGGAGGCCGAGCTGCCACAACTTGTTGCCCCGTAGCGGGGTCAAGGATTCGTTCGGCGCGGCGAGAAGCCCCTCGACGTACGCGGGGTCGAACAGGCCCCGCTCCTTGGCCACCGGGGCGCCCAGCGCGTCGCGGACCAGCTCCAGATAGGGACCATGCAGGTGGGTGAGCGCCGGCACCGGGAAATATCCCTTGGGCCGGTCGATCACCTCCGCCGGGATGACGCGGCGGGCGAGGTCCTTCAGCACGCCCTTCCCGCCCTGCGCGGTCTTCAGCTGGGGCGGGCAGGCGGCGGCCAGCTCGACGAGCTCGTGGTCGAGGAAGGGAACCCGGGCCTCGAGACCCCAGGCCATCGTCATGTTGTCGACCCGCTTCACCGGGTCGTCGACCAACATGATCTCCTGGTCGAGGCGCAGCGCCCGGTCGATCGGCGTCGCGGCGCCCGGGCGGCCGAAGTGGGCGCGCACGAAGTCGCGTGACACGTCGTCGCCCCGCCGGTGCGGGGACTGCACGACCGCCGCCATGTCGTCGTGGTCCCGATCGAAGAAGGCCCGGGCGTATGTCGGCACCCCCAGCTCGGCATCCGCGCCGGCGTCGAGCATGGGCGGGTACCAGTGGTAGCCCGCGAAAACCTCGTCGGCGCCCTGGCCGGACTGGACGACCTTGACGTGCTTCGCCACCTCCTGCGACAGCAGGTAGAACGCGACGACGTCGTGGCTGACCATCGGCTCGCTCATGGCGCCGATGGCGTCGCCGAGAGCCGGCAGCAGGCGGTCGGTGTCGATGCGGATCTGGTGGTGGTCGGTTCCGAAGTGGCGGGCGATCACATCGGAGTAGCGGAACTCGTCGCCCTCGATCTCACCCACCGCCTCGAAGCCGATGCTGAAGGTGAGGAGGTGGGACTGGCCCGACTCGGCGATCAGTCCGGTGATGAGGCTCGAGTCGACGCCGCCGGACAGCAGGCAGCCGACGGGCACGTCGGCGACGAGGCGCCGCTCGACGGCGGTGCGGAGCGAGTCGAGCAGCGCGTCCTGCCAGTCCGTGGCCGACCAGCCGCCGTGATCGGCGCGGCGGGTGGCGTCGACCCGCCAGTACGTCGTCTCGGTGCGCCGCCCGTCGGGCTCGATCGCCAGGAGCGTGCCCGGCGGCAGCTTGCGCACGCCGCGCAGGATCGTGAGCGGGGCCGGCACGACCGAGTGGAACGTGAGGTAGTGATGCAGGGCCACCGGGTCGATCGAGGTGTCGACGCCGCCGGCGGCCACGATCGCCGGCAGGGTCGAGGCGAAGCGCAGCGAGCCGCCCACCTCGGCGAGGTACAGCGGCTTGATGCCGAGCCGGTCCCGGACGAGCACGACCCGGCCGCTGTCGCGCTCGCTGATCGCGAGGGCGAACATTCCGACCAGGTGGTCGACGAAACCGTCACCCCAGTGGTGGTACGCCTTGAGAAGGACCTCGGTGTCGCTGGTCGAGAAGAACCGGTAGCCGTGGCCTTCGAGCTCGTGGCGCAGTTCGTGGTGGTTGTAGACGCAGCCGTTGAACGCCACGGCCAGGCCGAGATCGCTGTCGACCATGGGCTGCGCGCCGCGCTCGGACAGGTCGATGATCTTGAGGCGGCGGTGCCCGAAGGCCACGGGCCCGAGGGCGAAGTACCCCCCGCCGTCGGGCCCCCGGCGCCGCATCGTCTCCGCCATCGTGGCGACGGCGACGAGATCGGCCGCGTCGCGCGAGAGGTTGATCTCTCCGCTGAAACCGCACACGGAGCAACGTTACCGGCCACCCCGCGTGCGGCCCGCATGGGCCGTCAGCTGCCCGTCATGGGCCGTCAGGGCGCCCGTCAGCTGGTCAGGAAGGCCGTGAGCGCCTCGTTGACGGCGACCGGATCCTCGATGGTCGGCAGGTGCCCGACGTTGGGGACGATGACCAGCTGGCCCTTGAGCAGCGAGCGGAGGCTCATGGCCTCGGCGATCGGCGTGACGCGGTCGAGCTCGCCGACGACCACGAGCGCGCGCAGCCCGGCCCGGCCGGCCTGACGCAGCACGAACATCGAGTCGGCCCGGCCCTTCATGGCCTCCAGAGCGGCGATCCACCCCTCCCGCGTCGCCCCGTCGGCCAGGGCGTGGACGTACTCGACGAGGTCGGAGCGCCCCATCGAGCCCGACGACAGCAGGCCCTCGACCACGGCCTTGGCCAGCGACCCGACTTCGGCGCCCCCTCGGAGCTGGCGCTGCTGGTCTGTGCGCCGGGCCACGGCGCCCGAGTCGTCGGAGGTGGCCTTCGTGCCGGCCAGCACGACCTGGCCGACGCGGTCGGGATGGTGACGCAGTAGGGCCATCACCAGGTAGCCGCCCATCGACGCGCCGACCATCGTGGCCTGCCCGATGCCGAGCTCGTCGAGCACGCCCACGACCAGGTCGGCCCAGCGCTGCATCGTCGTCGAGCCGGGGTCCTCGGGCTCGGGTGACTGCCCGAAGCCCGGCATGTCGATCGCCACGCACCGGTGGGTGCCCTCCAGCGCCTCGATCTGGTATTCCCACATGGCGGCCTGCAGCGGGAACGCGTGGAGGAACACGACGGCGTCCCCGCTCCCCCGATCAACGACGTGGACGGGAGTGCTGGTGACGTCGAGCAGCGGCACGGGCGGACTCCTAGGAGGCTGGTCAGCGGGCGAACCCCATCGGTAACCGATGCCACGGGCGTCAAGCGAACCGCCCACGGTTCGCTCGCTATGCCGTTCACCTATGCCACTATCTGTGGTTGTTTGGTCGCTTCCCCGGCCATCTTCTCGCTCTTTGCGGCCGCTCGACGAGACCGCATTGAGTTTGTCAGTTATATGAACTTTTCCCGAAGCTGCCCTCGTCGCCCGGCTCGACGTGAATGAGTCCCACCCATGCTGAAGCGTCGTCCTGATGTCACGGGAAGGATGAAGGTGACGTTCGCGCTGCCGGACGGCGGCGAGCACGTGTCCGTCGTCCGTGACTTCAACGGGTGGGACCCGTGGGTCACGCCGCTGGGCGAGCGGGCCCCGCCGCACCCGGAGGACCGGTTTTCCGTCGACGCGCCGGCGCCCGGCGACCGGGCACCGCTGGGACCGGGCGCCGACGCGGCCGGTCGCAGCGCCAACTCGCGGGCGTCACCCGGCATGCTGCACCACCATGGGTGACGTGACGACCCCCACTTCTCGCCGGTGAGCCGGTGAGCTACGCCACGCTCGAGCCGTACGGCTGGAGCGACCGCTGGCAGGCCCTGCTTGCCTCCATCGACCCGTCGGCGGCTGGTGGCCTGCCGGCCGGTGACCCGCTCGCCGGTGGCTCGCCGGGCGATGGCACGCCCGGCGGAGACCCGCTCGCCGGTGGCTCGCCGGGCGATGGCACGCCGGGCGGAGACTCGCTCGCCGGTGGCTCGCCGGGGGATGGGGAGGGTTCGTCCGGCGATGCCTCGCAGGACGGTGATGCGGCTGGCCGCGGCTCGCCGGCCGGTCGGGAAGCGCCGATCGTGCCGGGGCGCGTGATCAGCCACCAGGGCGTCGCCGTGACCGTGGCGCTGCCCGACGGGCTCGCCTCGCGTCCGCTGCGTCGCGGCCTCGATCCGGCGCCGGTCGTGGGCGACTGGGTGGTCGAGCGGGGCGGGGCGCTGCTCGCCGTGCTGCCTCGGGCGTCGCTGCTCGAGCGCCGGGCCATGCGGCGCGAGCAGCCCCAGGCGCTGGCGGCGAACGTCGACGTGGTGCTCGTGGTGTGTGGCCTCGACCGCCCGGTGAAGGCCGGCCGCATCCGGCGGACCGCCACCCTGGCGTGGGAGGCCGGCGCCGTGCCCACGGTCGTGCTCACGAAGGCCGACACCCGCTCCCCCGGCGAGGTGGCCGAGACGACCGAGCAGGTCGTGGCCGAGAACCCGGGGCTCGACGTGATCGTGACCTCGTCGCCGACGGGGATGGGACTCGACGCCGTTCGCGAGGCCGTCACCGGACGCACGGTCGTCCTGCTCGGCGAGTCGGGGGCGGGCAAGTCATCGCTGGTCAACGCCCTGCTCGACGACGCGGGTGCCGCGGAGGTCGGGGCCGTGCGGGCAGGCGACGCCAAAGGCCGCCACACGACGACCGGTCGTCAGCTGCACCTGCTGCCAGGCGGCGGCGTGGTGGTCGACACGCCCGGCATCCGCTCGGTGGGGCTGTGGGCCGACACCGAGGCGGTGACCACGACCTTCGAGGACATCGACGACCTGGCCACGCAGTGCCGCTTCGCCAACTGCGGCCACGACTCCGAGCCCGGCTGCGCCGTGCGGGCGGCGATCGAGGCCGGGGATCTGGCCGCCGAGCGGCTCGAGTCGTGGCGGGCGCTCGAACGTGAGGCCGTCGCCGCCGAGCGCCGCGCCGACCCGCAGGCCCAGCGCCAGTGGGGCCGGTCCTTCTCCCGGGTCGCAAGGGAGGCCCAGCGCCGCAAGGGCCGCACCTAGCGGCCTTCCGGCCGAACGGTCGGGCTGGCGCCGGTCAGCGCCGGGTGCACGGCCGCGTGGCCGCCCCGCTGGAGGGCCGGCGAGGGACACGACGCGGCGGACCCGGGGGCCGCCACCCCGGGTCCGTCCACGCGATCCGTCATGTCACGAGCCGTGCTCCCGACTGAGAGTCAACGGCGTGTCAGCTACAGCCGCTGGTCGAACCGCACGACGGGCAAGCGTGGCACGAACCGGCCCGCTGCATTTGCACGCCGCACTGCATGCAGTAAGGGGCATCGATGCTCGTCGCCTTGGGCTTGATCAGCGGGCTCGCCCGCCGGGAGGGCCGCTCGGTGTCGGTCACGCCCGCTCGCTCGAGCAGCGAGGGCTCCCTCGGAGCGTCGCCGCTGTGCAGCAGCGGGGACGACGAGTCGATCGACGGCGGGTCGGCCGGCACATCGAGGCCTTGACGGGTCTCGGTGATGGTCTCGACGACCCCGGGCAGCGTGGGCTGGGTGCGCTCGCCGGTGGTGAGGATGCCCAGCTCGGCCCGCTCGTCGAAGCTCAGGTAGTCGACCGCCAGCCGGCGGAAGATGTAGTCGAGCAGGGATGTGGCGATGCGCAGGTCGGGATCGTCGGTGATGCCGGCCGGTTCGAACCGCGTGTTCGTGAAGGCCTCGACGAAGTTGCGCAGCGGCACGCCGTACTGCAGGCCGTAGCTGACCGACACCGAGAAGGCGTCCATGATGCCGGCGAGGGTCGAGCCCTGCTTCGAGACCTTGAGGAAGATCTCGCCGGGCCGGCCGTCGTCGTACTGGCCGATCGTCACGAAGCCCTTGCAGTCGGCCACCCGGAACTCGAACGTCTTCGACACCCGGTTGCGGGGCAGCTTCTCCCTGACGGGAACCTTGATGACCCGCTCGACCACCTGGGTGGCCACGGCGTCGAGCTGGCCCTGCACCGGACGTGGCTCGACCTTCGCCTCCTTCTTGGCGGTGGAGAGCGGCTGGCCGACCTTGCAGTTGTCGCGGTAGATGGCGATCGCCTTGACGCCCATCTTCCAGGCGTCGATGTGCAGGCCCTCGACCTCCTCGACGGTGGCGTCCTCGGGCATGTTGACCGTCTTGGAGATGGCGCCGGAGATGAACGGCTGCACCGCCGCCATCATCTTGACGTGGCCCAGGTAGTGGATGGTGTTGTCGCCCATCGAGCAGGCGAACACCGGGAGATGGTCGGCCGCCAGGTGGGGTGCCCCGACGATCGTCTTGTGCTCGTCGATGTAGGCGACGATCTCGGCGATCTGCCCGGCGTCGTAGCCGAGCTGGCCGAGGGCCCGCGGCACGGTCTGGTTGACGATCGCCATGTTGCCGCCGCCGACCAGCTTCTTGTGCTTCACGAGGCTGAGGTCGGGCTCGATGCCGGTCGTATCGCAGTCCATCATCAGGCCGATAGTGCCCGTCGGGGCGAGCACCGAGGCCTGGCTGTTGCGGACGCCGTAGCGGTCGGCGAGCTCGCAGGCCCTGTCCCAGCTCTGCTGGGCGGCCGAGAGCAGCTCGGGGGCGACGACCTCCTCGTCGATGCCGGCTGCGGCGGCCTGGTGCTGACCCAGCACCCGCAGCATGTGCTCGCGGTTCTCGGCGAAGCCGGCGAAGGGGCCCATGCGTGAGGCGGTGCGCGCCGAGACCTCGTATGCGTGGCCCGTCATGAGCGAGGTGATGGCGGCGGCGTGGGCCCGGCCGGCGTCGCTGTCGTAGGGCAGGCCGAGGGCCATCAGCATGGCGCCGAGGTTGGCGTAGCCGATGCCCAGCTGGCGGAAGCGGCGCGAGGTGTCAGCGATGGGCTCGGTCGGGTAGTCGGCCCGGCCGACGAGGATCTCCTGCGCGGTGAAGATCACGTCGACGGCGTGCTTGAAGCCTTCGACGTCGAAGACCTGGTCCTCGCCGAGGAACTGCAGCAGGTTCAGGCTGGCGAGGTTGCAGGCCGAGTCGTCGAGGTGCATGTACTCGCTGCAGGGGTTCGACCCGTTGATGCGACCCGTGTTCGCCGCGGTGTGCCAGTGGTTGATCGTCGTGTCGAACTGCATGCCCGGGTCGGCGCACTCCCATGAGGCGGCGCACAGCTGGCGGAACAGCTCGCGGGCCCGGACGGTCCTGACCACGTTGCCGCTCGTGACCTCGCGCAGGCTCCAGTCGCCGTCGTCGAGCACCGCCTGCATGAACTCGTCGGTCACCCGCACCGAGTTGTTGGCGTTCTGGTACTGCATCGAGTGCGAGTCACGGCCGTCGAGGTCCATGTCGAACCCGGCCTCCTTGAGGACCCGGGCCTTGCGCTCCTCGAGCGCCTTGCACCAGATGAACTCCTCGATGTCGGGGTGACTGACGTCGAGGATGACCATCTTGGCGGCCCGCCGCGTCTTGCCGCCCGACTTGATGGTGCCTGCGGAAGAGTCGGCGCCCCGCATGAAGCTGACCGGGCCCGACGCCGTGCCGCCACCCTTGAGCAGCTCGACCGAGGAGCGGATGCGGGACAGGTTGACCCCCGCGCCCGAGCCGCCCTTGAAGATGACGCCTTCCTCCCGGTACCAGTTCAGGATCGAGTCCATCGAGTCGTCGACGGAGAGGATGAAGCAGGCCGAGGCCTGCTGGGGGACGCCCTTGACGCCGATGTTGAACCACACCGGGCTGTTGAACGCCGCCTTCTGGGTGACGAGCAGGTGCTTGAGCTCGTCGTTGAAGGTGTCCGCCTCGGCGTCGTCGACGAAGTAGCCGCCCTCGACGCCCCAGCGGGTGATCGTGTCGGCGACCCGGTCGATCACCTGCTTGAGCGACCTCTCGCGGCCGCGGGTACCCAGCGTGCCGCGGAAGTACTTCTGGGCGACGATGTTCGTCGCGTTGAGCGACCAGGTCGTCGGGAACTCGACGTTCTTCTGCTCGAACGCCACGGTGCCGTCACGGAAGTTCGTGATGCGGGCGTCGCGCTTCTCCCACTCGACCTGCTGGTACGGGTGGAGGCCCTCGATCGTGAAGTGGCGGCGGAGACCGATGCCGGCTTGCTCGGGAGCGAGAGCCATGGAATTCCTCCAAGTCGAGAGCGTCGATGGCGACCGTGATGCAGAGCGACGATGCCGAACCGGCGAGCCCGGGGGGTGGGCTCGCCTCCTCGGCCGTTCACCCCCTAGAACACAACGCCTAGTGGGCTCGCCAACTTTCCAACCACAAGATCTAGGGGGATTACACCACTGGAATTACACGTCTGTCAATCGTTCGCCGGGTCTACGGCCATGCCGTCCGCCACAAGGTTGCGTCGTACCAGGCCAGCCGGGCGCGCCTCCCGACGCGGAGGCGCGTGGCCACCCCGGAGGCTGGACTCTCGTCACCCTTCGTGGCCGTCGGCCGGGGTCAACGACCCGTACCGGACCACGCGTGTTCACCCTCGAGTGACCGGCCCGGTGCGGACTCGCAGGTCGAGGGGCGAGTCGTGGCCGTCGTCGTCGCCCGCAGACGATGACGTCGATCACACCCCTCAGGAGTCGCTCAGCCCACCACAGACACGGAAGCGACAGCCACCATTCCGCTCGTCCGCACCGGAGCACAGTGCACGAGGAGCAACCTACGGAACCTTGGTTGTGGACGACCAGAGGGACTTCCTGTGAATTGCGGGTGGATTTCCGGCGTCTCCATCCACAACCCCATGGGACAACTCCCTGAGCTGGACTGTTGGTCGGCGCTGTGCAGCGCTCGCCGGCCCCGAGCACCACGTGCCATCGGGCACGGCGCGTCGCATGGCCCCGGTCGACGCGAGCCGGTCGGTACGGTCGGCGACCGTGCGGATGCTCCATCCCAACCCGTCCGACGACGTCGACCCGTTCGACATCTACACGGCCCCGGACCGTGCGCCGATCGGTGACCGACCGTGGGTCGTCGTGAACATGATCACGACGGTCGACGGAGCCACTGCCGACGCCGAAGGCCGCTCGGGCGGCCTCAGTGGGCCCGCCGACCGGCAGGCCTTCACGGCGCTGCGCAGCGTGGCCGACGTCGTGGTCGCCGGAGCCGGGACGGTCCGCGCCGAGGACTACGGGCCCGCGAGGATCTCGCCCGAACGCCAGCGGGCCCGCGTGGAGCGGGGCCAGACGCCCCAGCCGCGCATCGCCGTGGTGTCCGGCTCGCTCAACCTCGACCCTGGCGCCCGGCTCTTCGGCGATCCTGCCGGGCCTCGCCCGATCCTGATCACCTACGCCAGATCCGACCCGGCGGCCCGCCGTCGCCTCGCGGAGGTCGCAGACGTGATCGTCGCCGGCGAGGAAGCGCTCGACTGGCCCGCGGCCGTGCGCGAGCTGCGGCGGACGACCGGGGCCGGTGTCGCCCTCGTCGAGGGCGGGCCGACCGTGAACGGCCACCTCCTGGGCGACGACCTCATCGACGAGATGTGCCTGACGATCGCGCCCGGCGTGGCCGGCGGCACCTCGCCGCGCGCCGTTCGTGGCCAGGCGCACCACGGGCTCCGCAGGGCGGCGCTCGCCCACGCCCTCGAGGACGACGGCTTCCTGCTGCTGCGCTACGTCACCCGGCGCGCCGGCGGTTCGACCGACGGGTGAGCCGCTCCCCCGCGGCGGCCACCGCCGGCGGTGGCCACGGTGCAGCGGTCCGGCGCTCAGGGGGCCTTGGGTGCCGTGCGCTTGCTCAGAAGCGTGATCTCGCGGGCGAAGTCGGACACGTCCTCGAAGCCCTTGTAGACCGACGCGAACCGGATGGCGGCCACGGCGTCGACCTCTTGGAGGCGCTCCAGCACCGCCCGCCCCACGCGCTCGCTCGTCACCTCGGCGCCCGGCGACCGGCGCAGCTCGTCCTCGACGGCGGCCGCGAGTGCCTCGATCTCGCCGGCGCCGATCTGGCGGGCCGTCATGGCCGACCGCAGCCCGGCGATGACCTTCGCCCGGCTGTACGGCTCGCGGGCCCCCGAGCGCTTCACCACCACCAACTGCGCCGGTTCGAGGCGCTCGAAGGTCGTGAACCGTTGCCGGCACTCCAGGCACTCGCGCCGGCGGCGGATCGTCGTCCCGTCGTCGGACTGCCGGGAATCGACGACCTTCGAGTCGACATGACCACAGGCGGGACACCGCACGGCCGAGAAACATAACCGCCTCGCGACGCTCGTCATCCAGCCGATGGCCCGGGCCTGGTCAGTCGATGTCGAGCACCAGCCGCTGGCCGGGCTCGAGCGTCGCGTCACCGTTGGCTGCACGTAGCCGGTCGACCACCGGCCGGAGGTCGCTGCCGGGTGAGAGGGCGGCGGCGACGGTCCACAGCGTGTCGCCCGGCTGCACGATGTAGACCTGACCCTCGACGACGTCGAGAGGGGCGCCGAACGGATCGGTCGGGCTGGCGTCGGCCGGCGCCGTCGGATGGCCGGAGCCGCTGAGCGACGAGAGGTACTGGACGCCGCCAGCGAGGGCCACGGCAGGGAGCGCGGCGAGCACGAGGGCCGCCAGGCGCCGGCGACGGTAGCGAGTGGCCCGGTCAAGCTCGGTCGGGGTGGCAGGCCGGCGGCCGGTGGTGGACGGATCGGCGGGCGTGCGGCGGGGTGCGACCGGCGGCGCCGCGAGAGGAGCCGACCAGCCGCGGGGCTCGGGCTGAGGCAGGTGGATCGCAACCATGCTCTCGAGTCTCCTCGGGGGGTGTGACAAACAAGGGACCCGCCAGCCGACGTGCTCATATGTTAGGAACGGGCGGGCGAACGGGCGTTCGTTGAACCAAGCCCAGCCAACCACGAACTCTTGTTCGGGTCAACCGGGGATCGAACGGATGTTTGCCATGGCGGGGTCCCGCTGCTACCTTGCGGCAGAACGCACGTTCGCCGTAACGGCGAGCCCTCGGCACCTCGTGCCTGACCCCATCGCCCGGCCGTATCGGGCCTCCAACGAGCACGACGACGGTGCGCCGCACAGGGCACCGCCCACCAAGGAGACAGCCAATGGCCGAAGCCGGGTTGACGCCGAGGCAACGTGAGGTCCTCGAGATCATCGAGAAGCACATGGTCGATCGCGGTTATCCGCCGTCGGTGCGCGAGATCGGGGACGCGGTAGGGCTCACGTCGCCCTCGACGGTGCACGCCCACCTCAATGCGCTGCAGCGCCGCGGCTACCTGCGACGCGACCCGACGAAGCCCCGGGCCATCGAGGTGCGATGGGACCCGAACTCCGACGCCGCCATCACCCGGCGTCCGGTGCGCCACGTGCCGCTCGTCGGTGACGTCGCCGCCGGCACCGACGTCCTCGCGCAGGAGAACGTCGAGGAGGTCCTCCCCCTCCCCGTCGACTTCACCGGCGAGGGCGACCTCTTCATGCTGCGCGTCCGTGGCGACTCGATGATCGAGGCCGGCATCCTCGACGGCGACTATGTCGTGTGCCGAGCGCAGAAGACGGCGAACAGCGGCGAGATCGTGGTTGCCGGCATCCCCGGTGACGAGGCGACCGTCAAGACGTTCAGCCTCAAGGGCGACACCGTGGTGTTGCTGCCGGCCAACCCGGCCCTTGAGCCGATGGTGTTCGATCCGGCCGACGTGCGGATCTTCGGTCGGATCGTGACCGTGATGCGGCGCCTGTAGCCGGCGTCGTCTCAGCTCGGGCACCCGGCGGTCGCTGTGGCGGCGGCCGCGGGGTCGTCCGACCGTGCGGGTCTCCCGACCCTGGGCGGTCCGGCTCGGGAGATGGACCGCCCGGGTCGCCGTTGGAGCCCCCTCGCCGGGGCACGCTCCTTCTGGTGACGCCGCTCGGCTTGGCGACGAGGCGCTGCCAGAAGCGGAACCGACCGGCTGAGAGCCGGCGCCCGGCCTCCAGGGTCCAATGCCGGAGGGACTGGCGCGGGCGGCGGTACGTCAGGCCGGGGTCATGCCGCGGCGCAAGAGGTCGCCGAGGGCGGCGTGCACCCGTTCGAGGGAGGCACGGTCGAGGTGTTCATCGCGGGTGTGGGCGACGCTCGAATCGCCGGGGCCGAAGTTGACGGCGGGGATCCCCGCCTGGGCGAACCGGCTCACGTCGGTCCACCCGAGCTTCGCCCGCACCGGCAGGTCGTAGCGGTCGCGCAGCGTCGCCAGCACGGGGTGGCTCAGGCCGGGAGGGGCGGCGTCGGCCACGTCGACCAGCTCGGTGCGGTCGCCGTCCGCGAGGTGCGGCGCCAGCACCTCCCGCACGTGGGCCCACGCCTCCTCGGCGCTGCGGTCGGGGGCGAAGCGGTGGTTGATCGTCACGACGGCCCGATCCGGCACGACGTTGCCGGCGACCCCTCCCTCGGCGAACACCGCCTGCAGCGCCTCGCGGTACTCGCAGCCATCGATGACCGGACGGCGCGCCTCATAGTCGTCGAGCGCCGTGAGCACGCGACCGGCCCGGTGCAAGGCGTTACGGCCCATCCACGGGCGAGCCGTGTGGGCGCGGGCGCCGGCCAGCTCGACCCGGATCCGCATCGTGCCCTGGCATCCCGCCTCGATCGCCCCCGCTGTGGGCTCCCCGAGCAGGGCGACGTCGCCGGTCACCAGGTCGGGCCGCTCGGCGAACAGGCGCCCGAGCCCGTTGTGCTCGGCCGCCACCTCCTCGGCGACGTAGAATACCCAGGTCACGTCCAGCGCCGGCTCCACGATGGTGGCCGCCAGGTCGAGCATGACGGCGAGGCCGCCCTTCATGTCGGCCGACCCGAGTCCCCACAGCACGTCGTCCTCGACCCGGGGCTGGGTGTTCCCGTCGGGCGGCACCGTGTCGAGGTGCCCCGCCACCACGAGGCGCACCGGCCGGCCGAGCGCCGTGCTGGCGACGACGTTGTCGTCGACGCGCTCGACGTCGAGGTGGGCCAGGCCGGCCAGCCGCTCGACCACGTGGTCGGCCAGCGCCCGCTCGTCGTGGCTCACCGATGGGATGGCCACCAGGTCGGCCGTGCGCGCCAGCAGATCGGTCATCCCGGCAGGCTACGGCGGAGGGTGCCGCCGGCCGGCCAGGTGGCGCCGCCGTGGAGTCGCGGCGCCTACCGTGATCCTCCGTGAGCGACGCCACCAACACCTCTGCCGGCGCCTGGGGCATCGGCCTCGCGACTGTGACCCCCGAAGGCCGGGTGCTCGACACCTGGTACCCCCGCCCGACGCTCGGTCTGAGGGGGATCGGCGAGTCCCTGCGGGACCGCCTCGGCTCGCCCGGCGGCGGCGGAACCCCCCTGGACGCCGACGTCGCCACCGAGACGATGGGCATCGACGTGCGCGGCGCTCTCGGCCCGGACCCCTTGCGGAGCGTCGAGCGCGTCGCCGTCGCCACGTTCGTCGATCACCTGGCCGACCCGCCCGTCGACACCCACGACGCCTACCTCCGCCTCCACCTGCTGTCCCATCGTCTGGTCGCCCCGCACGGCACCAACCTCGACGGCCTGTTCGGCCTGCTGTCCAACGTCGTGTGGACGAGCGCAGGGCCGTGCGCCGTCGACGGCTTCGAGCAGGTGCGCCTCGCCCACCAGGCCGCCGGGATCCCGCTGCAGGTCTTCGGTCTCGACAAGTTTCCCCGCATGACCGACTACGTCGTGCCGAGCGGGGTGCGCATCGCCGACGCCGACCGGGTGCGCCTCGGGGCCCACCTGGCCGAGGGCACCACGGTCATGCACGAGGGCTTCGTCAACTTCAACGCCGGCACGCTGGGCAGCGCGATGGTCGAGGGGCGCATCAGCGCCGGCGTCGTGGTCGGTGAGGGCTCGGACGTCGGCGGTGGGGCGTCGATCATGGGAACGCTGTCGGGCGGCGGCAAGGAGGTCATCCGGGTCGGCGAGCGCTGCCTCATCGGCGCCAACGGCGGCATCGGGATCTCCTTCGGTGACGACTGCGTCGTCGAGGCCGGGCTCTACGTCACCGCCGGGACGCGGGTGACGCTGCCCGACGGCGCCGTGGTCAAGGCCTCGGAACTGAGCGGGCAGGACGGCCTGCTGCTGCGGCGCAACAGCACGACCGGTGCCGTCGAGGCTCTTCGCCGGGTCGGCGGCGGGATCGACCTGAACACCGCCCTGCACCAGAACGACTGAGCTCGCCGCAGCCGGGCCGCCGAGGCCCGGCCGCCCACTCGTGCGTCTCAGCGGGCGGGCGAGGTGCCGGACGCGTCGTCGGGCGGACCACCGGCGGCGTCCGCGTCGGCGCGTGCCCCACGTTCCCCTTCGCGGTCCTCCGTGGAGGGGCGCTCGGCGGACGGGCCGCCAGGACGTGGGGCGCCCGCACCTGAGGGGGTTGCCGCCGGACGGTCGGCGGGCAGGCCGAGCGACGGCGGGGCACCGGGTACGGACGCCGGGCCGGGCGGGTCGGACCAGGCCGAGCTCGGGGCCAAGGGCGTCGCGGGCCGTCCGGGCTGCGGGTCGGCAGGACGGCTCTGAGCGGTGCCTCCGGCGGTCCACCGGGGAGCGGGCGGGATGCCGTCGGAGGGCGGTGGGCCCTCGGGCGCCGGCTGACCGGGAGCCCCGGACACCGGCGGCGAACCATACGGTGCTGCCGGCGTGCCGTAACCACCGGGTCCAGGCGGCCCAGGAGGTCCGGACACCGGCGGCGAACCACACGGCGGCGCCGGGGCGCCGTAACCACTGGGCGCCGGCTGACTGGGAGCCCCGGACACCGGCGGCGAACCGTGCGGCCGCGCCGGGGCGGCCGGGCTGCCCGGCTCGGGCGGCGCGGGAGCGCCGTAACCGCCGGCGCGAGCGCCATAGCCGCCATACGCATCGGGCGGGGGTGAGCCGGGAAGGCCGTAGCCGCCGCCCGGCGCGGCGTAGGCGCCGTACGGCATCGGGCCCCAACCGGCGGGCGGGCCCACGGCCTGCCCGATCAGGCGGTTGCGGCTCTGGCTGCGCCTCACGCCCACGACGATGGCGATGACCGCGCCGGCGATCACCCCGCCGAACCCGGCGACCAGCGCACCGACGATCGTGGTGACGAGACCCCGGCCGAGCCCCCGCCCGATCGCCACGGTGCTACCGGACGTCCCATCGGTCGCCACCCGGTAGAGCCCGGCCTCCCCGGCGTCGAAGGAGAACGTCCCCACACCCTCGTGGCCACCGGTGGCGTACGTGACGTCCGTGACGTACGACGCCAGCCGCACCTCGTCCCCCGACGGATCCGTGATCGACACGCTCGGCGTCCCGACATAGTCCGAGTAGGTCGAGCCGTCGCCCCCGAAGTCGTCACTCGAGTCCGAGTCGTCGGTCGCACCCGGGTACTCGTGGTACACGGTGTAGCCGCCGGTCCCGAGCGTCACCTCGCCCTGTCCGGGCACGTCGACGCGCTGGAACCCCTCGATACGGTCCGTGAAGTTCCCGTAGCCGACCACGCCGATGACGATGGCGAGCACGACGCCGCCGACGGCCACGAGGGCCGCCACGGCGAACCAGCGCTTTGCCGGCCGGACGTCGCCGCCGGCGACCACCGGGGGAGGCGGCGGAGGGGCGGGAACGGCGTACATGGCGCCTACTGTGCTCGACGGCGACCACCTCCGGCAGGCGGCCGTGCCCCCGCGCCTGGACGACGCGACTGCAGCACGGTCCTGGCCGCCCTCGACGGGACCGGAGTGAGCGCCACCGCCGCCCGTACCACCACCAGCACCGCCGGCACCGCCACCGCTGGCACCACCACCGCCATCGGCATCGCCGCCACCACCGCCGACGCCGCCACCAGCACCGCTACCGTGCGCCACCACCACCGCCGACGCCGCCACCAGCACCGCTACCGCGCGCCACCACCACCGCCACCAGCACCGCCGCCGGCGGTGCGGGCATCGGCCAGCCGGGACGCCACCAGCTCGATGCGGTCGCCGGGAGCGACGAGGGCGATGCGCACGTGGTCGGCCCCGGCCGGCCCGTAGAACTCGCCGGGCGATACGAGCACGCCACCCTCGTCGGCGAGCCGGTGGGCGAGGGCCCAGGCGTCCCCACCGGGCGCCGCCACCCACAGGTAGAACGTGCCCGGGGGCCGGGACGCAGGCACGCCGACCGCCTCCAGCGCCGCCGCCATCCGGTCCAGGCGGCTCAGGTAGCGGGTCCTCTGCTCGTCGACGTGGGCGTCGTCCGAGAAGGCCACCGCCCCCGCCGCCTGCACCGGCCCGGGCACCATGAACCCGGCGTGCTTGCGCACCTCGGAGAGGAAGCGCACCAGGTCACGGTCGCCGGCGTAGAAGCCCGCCCGGGCCCCGGCCAGGTTCGACCGCTTCGACAGCGAGTGCAACGCCAGCACGCCCTCGGTCCCCGACGACAGGATCGTCCGGGCGCTCCCCTGCCAGGTGAACTCGATGTAGCACTCGTCGGACAGCACCGGCACACCCCGCTCCCGGCCCCACGCCGCGGCCGCTGGCAGGTCGTCGAGCGCACCGGACGGGTTCGCCGGCGAGTTGACCCACAGGCAGAGCGCCCGGGCGGCGTCCGCGGGATCGACGGCGTCGAGCGACCCGTAGGGCGCGGCCCGGCATCCGGCGAGGGTGGCGCCCATGGCGTAGGTCGGGTAGCTGACCTCGGGGTACAGGACGGTGTCGCGCCCCGGCGTGCGCAGGCGCAGCCACTGGGGAATGCCGGCGACCAGTTCCTTGGTGCCGACGCACGCCGCCACCTGCGCCGGCTCGACCGCCACCCCGAAGCGCCGGCCCAGCCAGCCGGCCGCCGCCTCGCGGTAGGCCGGCGTGCCCACGGAGGGCGGGTACCCCCGCTCGGCGCCCGACCGGGCGAGAGCCTCGACGACGGCGGGCGGCGGCGGATCGCACGGCGTGCCGATCGACAGGTCGACGCACCCCCCGGGCAGCCGGTCGGCGGCCTTGCGCAGGTCGTCCAGCCGGTCGTAGGGGTACGGGGGCGGTTCGAATCCGGTGGGCTCGCTCACATCGCCTCGCTCAGACGGTCACGCCGGCCTCGTCGCCGGCGACCCAGGGTGCCACTCAGGACACCACGTACTCGCGGAACCGGCCCATGGACGCGTCGTCGAACCGCCCCCGCAACCGCATGCCACCCTCGCCCGGCGTCTTCTCGAGCACCTCGCCGGCCCGGTGGGCCGCGGCGATCAGGTCGCCCCTCTCGTAGGGGATGACCAGGTCGATGACGGTGGTCAACGCCCGCAGGCGCCCGCCGACGGCCTCGAGGAGGGACTCGATGCCCTCGGCGGTGACCGCGCTGAGCGCGACTGACCCCTCGTGTCGGCCCCGCAGGCGCTCGGCCTCGCCGGGAGCGACGTCGGCCTTGTTGAACGCCAGGATCTCGGGCACATCGCCGGCTCCGATGTCGGCGAGCACGGACCGCACGGCCCGGATGTTCCCGGTCACGTCGGGGGCGCCGGCGTCGACGACGTGCACGAGCAGGTCGGCGCCGACGGCCACGTCGAGGGTCGAGCGGAACGCCTCGACCAGCTGGTGGGGCAGCTTGCGGATGAACCCGACCGTGTCGGTCAGCAGCACCGACTCGCCGCCGGGCAGCTCGAGCCGGCGGGTCGTGGCGTCGAGCGTGGCGAAAAGGCGGTCCTCCACCAGCACGCCGGCGTCGGTCAGCGTGTTGAGCAGCGTCGACTTGCCGGCGTTGGTGTAGCCGACGATCACGATGCGCTGCAGGGCGCTTCGCCGCTGGGCCTTGCGCTGCGTGCGCCGGTGCCGGTCGATCTCGCGCAACTCGGTCTCGAGCTTGTGGATGCGCCGCACGAGGCGCCGCCGGTCGACCTCGAGCTGCGTCTCGCCCGGGCCCCTCGTGCCGATGCGGGCGCCGCCGGCGGCCGACATGCCGCCCGCCTGCTGCGACAGCGACCGGCCACGGCCTCGCAGGCGGGGCAGGCGGTAGCGCAGCAGGGCCAGCTCGACCTGCGCCTTGCCCTCCTGGCTGTGGGCGTTCTGGGCGAAGATGTCGAGGATCACGGCCGTGCGGTCGATGGCCGTACGACCCAGCAGCTTCTCGAGGTTGCGCTGCTGCGCTGGGCTGAGCTCGTTGTCGAACACCACCGTGTCGCAGTCGGTGGTGATCGCCACCTCCTTGAGCTCCTCGGCCTTGCCCCGCCCGATGTAGGTCGGCGGGTCGGGCGCGTGGCGGCGCTGCATGACGCGGCCCACCTCGTCGGCCCCAGCGGTGTCGACCAGCAGCGCCAGCTCGTCGACCGACTCCTCGGTCTCCTCGACGGTCTCGGGCGGGATCGTCACGCCCACCAGCACGATCTTCTCGCGGAAGGCCCGTTCGATCAGCGACACGGGCGAGATCCTCTCCGGCGCCGCACCCACTGCGCCATCGCTTTGGCGGGCGTCACGGCACCTCGACGGTGGCGACGGTGGTCGCCGGGCCCCGGAGCACGACGGTGCCGCCGAGCGCCACCTCGGCCGTCCCACCGGGCATGCGGACCGGCACGCGCTCGCCCACCAGGCCCCATGCGTGCGCGGCGGCCGCCGAGGCGCACGCCCCGGTGCCGCATGCCTCGGTGAGACCGACGCCGCGCTCGTAGCTGCGGATCGCCACGCCCGACCCCTCGATCGCCAGCAGGTGGACGTTGGCGCCGCCCGGCACCTTGGCGTCGACGGCCTCGCCCAGCTCGACGAGGTGCACCTCCGCCGTGTCGCGGTCGACCGCGCCGGTGTGTCCGGGCGCCAGCTCGACCACGAGGTGCGGGTTGCCCATGTCGACGAGGCGGGCCCGCCGCAGCGGACCACCGGCCCACTCGGGGGCCTCGTCGCCCAGGGCGACGGCACCCATGTCGACCGAGAACACCTGCGTGGCCTCGTCGACGCGTTCGTGGGCGGTGACGGTCCGCAGCCCAGCGGCGGTGCGGATCGGGACGGCCGGCCCGGCGGCCCACCCGGCCGCCAGCAGGGCCTTGGCCAGGCAGCGGATGCCGTTGCCGCTCATCTCGGCGGGCGAGCCGTCCGCGTTCGTGAGCTCCATGACGGCGACCGCGCCGTCGTCGGGCCCCACGTCGGCCGGCCTGGGCCGGGTGGCCCGGACGAACCCGTCGGCCCCGACGCCACGCCGGCGCTCGCACAGCGCCCGTACCCGGTCGGGCGTCACCGACCCGTCGCCGGCCGCGTCGAGCAGCACGAGGAAGTCGTTGCCCAACCCGTGGTGCTTGGTGAGACGCATGATCGTCCCAGTCTGCCAGCAGCTCGGCATGCTCAGGCCACGCCGAGGGCGGCGGCGAGCGGGTCCACGAGCGTCGCCGGGTCGTCGGCCCGCAGCCACGTGATGCGGGGGTCGCGTGCGAACCACGACCGCTGGCGGCGGGCGAATCGGCGCGTGCGGCGCACGGCGAGGTCGAGGGCGTCGTCGAGCGTCGCCTCGCCGGCCAGGTGGGCGAACAGCTCCTTGTAGCCGAGCGCCTGGCCGGCGGTGCGCGACACCCCGCGGGGGTCCTCGCGCAGGCGCCGGGCCTCGTCGACGAACCCGTCCGCCACCTGCTGGCCGTAGCGAGCGGCGATGCGGGCGTCGACGACGTCGGCGGGGAGGGCCACGCCGACCAGCCCGAAGCGGGTCGGCGGATAGACCTCGAGGCCGGGCCCGTAGGACGAGAACGGCCGCCCGCTGCCAACCGTGACCTCGAGCGCCCGGACGACCCGGCGCCGGTTCGTGGGCTCCATCCGCCTCGCGGCGACGGGGTCGAGGGCGGCGAGGCGGCCGTGGAGGGTCGCCGTGTCCGCCTCGGTCTCGATCGTCCCGCGTGCCTCGGGGAACCGCCCGGGGATGCCGAGCTCGTCGACCACGGCCCGCAGGTAGAGGCCCGTACCGCCGACGAGCAGGGCGCGGTGGCCCCGGGCCTCGATGCCGGCCAGGGCCTCGGCCACCCAGCGCTGGAAGTCCGCGACGGTCACGTCGTCCCACGGTTCGGCCACATCGACGACGTGGTGGGGCACCTCGGCCCGCTCGGCGGGCGTGGGCTTCGCCGTGCCGATGTCCATGCCCCGGTAGACCTGCATCGAGTCGACGGAGACCAGCTCGACGGTGGGGTCGCGCCGCGCCACGGCCAGCGCCAGGGCCGACTTGCCCGACGCCGTGGTGCCCACGAGGGCGGCATGAGCGCTGCTCGGCGGACGCTGGTCGGACGCGATCACGCCCCCGAACCGTACCGGCGTCCCGGCCGCGTGCCCGGCGCGGCCACACTGGGGCCGTGCAAAACGGTTCCCGCGTCGGGACCCGGTCGAGCATCGTGTTCGTCCACGCCCACCCCGACGACGAAGCGATCTTCACCGGCGGCACGATGCGGCGCCTTGCGGACCGCGGGCACCGGGTGGTCCTCGTCGTCGCCACCGGTGGCGAGCTGGGCCTCGTCACGCCAGCGGGAGCGGCGATCGTCGGGGCCGGAGCGCTGGCGGCCCGCCGCCGGGCCGAGACGGAGTCCGCCGCCGAGCTCCTCGGCATCGAGCGCATCGTCGGGCTCGGCCACCGCGACTCGGGCATGGCCGGCGACCCCGCCAACGACCACCCGTCGTCGTTCTGGGCGGCCGACGTCGAGCTGACCGCCAAGGCCGTCGCCGCCGTGCTTGACGAGGAGCGGGCGGTCGCCGCCGTTGGCTACGACGAGTGCGGCATCTACGGCCACCCCGACCACGTGCAGGTCCACCGCGTGACCCGCCGGGCGGCCGACCTGGCCGGCGTCGCGACGGTCTACGGCGCCACGGTCGACCGCGAGCACCTCCACTTCGTCGAGACCCACCTCGTCGAGGAGGCGGCGCTCACCGGCGACCTCGGCCTCGTCCGCTCGCGCATCGGCGTACCGACGGTGGCGGTCACCACGACGGTCGACGTGCGGGACCGGCTCGCCGTCAAGCGGGCGGCGATGGCGGCGCACGCCAGCCAGATCCCCGAGTCGACCTCGGCGCTGCAACTGCCGGACCATCATTTCGCCGACGTCTACGGCTGGGAGTGGTACGTGCGGTCGGGCCCCGCCGGCCTGCTCGACGCGCTTTAGCTGGTCCTGGGCTCGGGTGGCAGGTCCTTCGCGAAGCACACCGACAGGGCGTCGCCTGCGTATTGCCCGTACGGCGTGATGCGGTGGTACCCGGCCAGCTCGTAGAGGGCGATGGCCTCGGGCTGGCGGGCCCCGGTCTCGAGCTGCACGCGCCGGTAGCCGAGCGCCGCGGCTTCGGCTTCGAGGCGGGCCAGCACGGCCCGGCTCACGCCCCGGCGACGGGCGCCGGGCGCGGTGTACATGCGCTTCACCTCCGCCACGCCGGAAGGACCACCGATCAGCGGGCGGAGCGCCCCGGAGCCCACTGGCCGGCCGTCGAACACGGCGAGCAGGAACACGCCGTGCGGCGGCGTCACCTGCTCGGGACGCACCCGCCACCGCGCTGCCACCTCGGGGTGGTCACCCCCGCCGGCGTCGTCGGCGGCGTAGCGCTCGTCCATCTCGTGGTTGAGAGCGGTCACGAAGGCCTGCGCGACCGGGCTGTCGTAGGGCTCGGGGCGCACGTCGAGCCCGTCGGCCGGGACCGGTGCGCCGGACCCGGCGGTGTCGGCCGGGCCGGGCGGGCGTGGTTCGGCGCTCACAGGGCGGCGACGGGGATGCGGGTGCGATGGCGGGCCGGGACGGTCACGGCCACCAGGTCGCCCCGCAGGTGGTGGGGCGCGGCCGAGGTGACCCGCACGTCGGCGAACGAGCCCGGCCGCGGCGGCGATTCCGACCGGAAGTGGACGAGCTTGTTCTGGCGCGTGCGACCGGTGGTCACCGAAGCGTCCTTCCGGGACGGGCCCTCGACGAGCACCTCCTCGGTGCGGCCCACACGGGCCTCGTGGCGGGCGAGGCCGGAGCGCTCTACGACGATCCGCAGGCGCTCGAACCGCTCGCGGGTCACCTCGGGCGGCACGAAGTCGTCGGACCGCTCGGCCGCCTCGGTGCCGGGCCGCGGGCTGTAGACGAACGTGTAGGCGCTGTCGTAGGCGGCCTCGGCCGCCACCTCGAGCGTGCGCTCGAAGTCGTCGTCGGTCTCGCCGGGGAAGCCCACGATGATGTCGGTGGTGACGGCCAGGTCATCGATGCCGGCCCGGGCGGCGGCCAGGCGCTCGAGGTAGCGCTCCGCGGTGTAGCCGCGGTGCATGGCGGCGAGCACCCGGTCGCTGCCCGACTGCAGCGGTAGGTGGAGGTGCTCGCACACGGCCGGCGTCGTGGCCATGGCGTCGATCGTCTCGGGGCGCAGGTCCTTGGGATGCGGGCTCGTGTAGCGCACGCGGCGGATGCCCTCGATCGTGCCGACCGCCCGGAGCAGGTTCGCGAACAGGGGCCGGACCCGCACGTCGTCGCCGGCCCGTCGCCGGGCGAGGGCGATGTCGCGGCCGTAGCTGTTGACGTTCTGGCCGAGCAGCGTCACCTCGGACACGCCATCGCCGGCCAGCGCCCGGACCTCGTCGACGACGTGGTCGAAGGGCCGGCTGATCTCGGGGCCCCGGACTGCGGGCACGATGCAGAAGGCGCACGAGTTGTCGCAGCCGATCTGGATCGTCACCCAGCCGGCGTAGGGGACCTCGCGCCGGGCCGGCAGGGCGCTGGCGAAGGTCTCGTGGTCGTCGGCGACCGTCTCTTCGAGGATCTCGACGATCGGCCGCCCGGCCGCCCGCTGCTCGGTGAGCAGGTCGGCGGCGCGGTGCACGTTGTGGGTGCCGAAGACGACGTCGACATGGGGGGCGCGGGCGACGATGCCGTCCCGGTCCTTCTGGGCGAGGCAGCCGCCGACCACGATCTGCAGGTCGGGCCTGCGGTCCTTGAGCGACTTGAGGTGCCCGAGGTTGCCGTAGAGCTTGTTGTCGGCGTTCTCGCGGATGCAGCAGGTGTTGAGGACGACGACGTCGGCGTCGTCGAGGTCGTCGGCCGGCGTGAGCCCCTCCGCGTCGAGCAGGCCGGCGATGCGCTCGGAGTCGTGCTCGTTCATCTGGCACCCGTAGGTGCGCACGACGTACCGGCGACCGGCCCCGCTCTCCATGACCGCACAGGCTACCGAGGCCACCGGGACCGGCTGGGCGCCTTTGCGTCAGCCGCTGGCCGGCGACGGGTAGTCCGGCGGCACCTCGGCCTCGGGCGGGTTGGTGATCTGCGTGACCGCGTTGTCGGGGTCGAACACGTCGAGCGCGTCGGTGTAGTCGTCGGGCATGTAGCGCATGCCGCCGTTGGCGTAGCGGTAGAGGCCCGTGCCCTCCTGGCCGGTTTCGTCCGGCCCCTCGGCGGTCGGATCCCACCAGAGCTCGACCATGTCGTCGATGCCGGCGTAGTCGTCGCGGCCCCACAGCTCGGTGCCGTAGTCGAGCGACGGCTGGGTCACGGCCCTGGGCGTCGGCGGGAACGCGAACAGGCCGTCGCGGAGGTTCTCGACCGTCAGGTTCGGCCCGGCGTACTCGAGGCCCGTGAAGAACAGCGCCACCTGCGGGTAGATGAGGATCAGGGCGTCGTCGGCCGGCGGCGGCTCGCCGAAGTACCACTCGTAGAGCTGGTAGGGCGGGGTGATCGTGGGCTCGGACGCCGGGGGCAGGAAGCTGATGCCGAAGGCGTGTGTCCATTGGTCCTGGTCGAACGTGCGCCCGAACGTGCTGGCGTCGGTGAAGGGATAGGCGGCGAGCACCCACTCGGGGAACCAGTCCTGCTTGGTGGCCTCGTTGCTGAACGCCGGCGCCGTGATCGGATCGGCCCGGATGATGACGCTCGTGACGCCCGCCTCCTTGAAGCGGGCGATGGCGCTGGCGGCGAGCTCCTGGGCGCGGCCCGGGTCGAGCGGGTAGGTCACGGTCTCGGCCACGTCGACGCCGGCGTCGGCCAGCTCGTCGACAAGGCGGCCGGCGCTCTCCTCGTCGGCGTCGGTCTGGGCCTGGTAAAGCAGGCCGAACACCCGCTCGTCGTCCTGCAGGGCCTCGCCGGCGAACTCCGCGGGCTTGCCGGCCAGCTTGGTGCTCACGTACGCGGCCACGTGCTTGCGCACCTGGCCGAGGCTCGGCTGGAGGCCGAACGCGCTCGGCTCGGGATCGGAGATGCCCGGGCAGGCCATGCAGACGATGCCCCGGTCGTGCAGCTCCTCGGTCCAGACGTTGGCCAGCAGCGGACCGCCGAGCACGGCGAACGGCTGCTTCTCCGCGGCGGCCACGGCGTCGGCCCGGGCCGCGACCGGGTCGAGCATGCTGCCGGACGCCTCGACGAACTCGAGCTCCACCGTGCGGCCGTAGGCCTGGTAGTAGCGCTGGAAGATCTCGACGAGGCCCTCGTAGGTGGCGCGGACCTCATCGATCGAGTCGGAGATGCCGAGGGCCTGACGGACGAGCCCGAAGACCGGATCGTCCTCGTTGGGGAGCCAGGCGACGATCTTGATCGTGTCGCCGGTGACCCCGTCGGCCGTGGCGCCGCCGTTGTCGTCGCCCTCCATGTCGGCCACGCACTCGGTGCGGAAGAAGAACGGGATGGCGACCCGGCCCGACTCGGTGTCGCAGGTCTCGGGGAAGGTGGCGTCGAGGCCCTGGTCCTGGGCCATAGACCACGTGACGACGCCGTCGGGCAGCTCGCCCGTGGGGGCCGCCGCCTCGTCGTCGGCGGCGCCGGTGTCGCCGTCGTCGCCCCCACCGGTCACGACGGAGACGCCCACGACGAGGGCGATGACGATGAGGACGGCCGTGATCGGGCCGTAGCGGCGCAGGGCGCTCGGCCGGTCGGTGCGGTCGTTGTCGTCGACGGGCTGCATCGGTCTCACCTTCGCAGGTCGGTCGGTGCGGACGGAACGCTCACGAGACGGGCGTCGCGGTCGTGCGGCCGGTGCCGGAGCGGTGGATGGCGGTCCGGTCGTCGCCCAGATAGGAGGCCAGCACGGCGGGGTCGGCGAGGACCTCCGCGGGCGGGCCGACGGCCACGACGCGACCCTGGTCCATGGCCACGAGCCGGTCGGCCACGGCCTCGACGAGCGGGATGTCGTGCTCGACGACGACGAGGCTGGCGCCCGTCTCGTCGCGGATCCGGCGGATCAGGGGGGCGAGCTGCTCGACCTCGCGCTGGGCGATGCCCGAGGCCGGCTCGTCGAGCAGCACCACGCGTGGGCGGTGCGCCAGCAGGCACGCGAGATCGACGACCCGCCGGGTGCCGGTCGACAGCTCGCCGACGAACAGTGAGCGGTAGGGCGCCAGGCCGAGCAGGTCGATCAGCTGGTCGACGCGCCGGCGAACGGCGTGCTCGCTGTCAATGGCGTTGGGCAGGTGGAACGCCGCGGACAGCGGGTCGCCGACCTTCACCCAGCGCTCGAGGGCGACGGCGATCGTCTCGTCGACGGTCATGGTGGCGAACAGGCGGGCGTCCTGGAAGGACCGGCCGAGCCCGCGCCGGGCCCGGGCGGGGGCCTGGAGGTGGCCGACATCGCGCCCGGCGAGCGCGATGCGCCCGGCGCTGAGGGGGACGAAGCCGCTGAGGGCGTCGAACAGCGTGGTCTTGCCCGCCCCGTTCGGGCCGATGATCCCGACGATCTCGCCCGGGGCCACGGCGAGCGAGACCTCCTCCACGGCACGGACGCCGCCGAACGTCACGGATGCGCCCGTGACCTCGAGCACCGGGCCGGCACCGCCGCCGTGTCCGGCGGCCGCGGCCGCGTCGGCCACGTCGATTGCGGCCGCATGTGTTGCGGCGTCGTCGGCGGGCGTGGCGGTTGCCGAGGGCGTGGCAGTTGCCGAGGGCGTGGCGGTTCCGGCCGCACGCGTTGCGGGGTCGTCGGCGGGCGTGGCGTTTGGCGAGGGCGTGGCGAATTCGGACGCGCGTGTTGCGGGGTCGTCGGCGGGTGTGGCGGTTGCCGAGGGCGGGACGGTTGCCGAGGGCGTGGCGGTCGTGGCCGCAGGCCTTGCGGGGTCGTCGGCCGGCGTGGCGGTTGCCTCCGGCATAGCGGTTGCCGCCGGATCGTCCGGGGTGCCGGCGGACGGCGTGGCGGCGCCGGCGGCGGCGCCGAGGAAGACGGAGCGCAGGAGGTCGGGGCGATCGAGCAGCTCCGCGGCCGGGCCGGAGAAGCGGACCTCGCCACGTTCGAGGAACACGGCCCGGTCGGCGATGTCGAGGGCCACGTTGACCGACTGTTCGACCACGACCAGCGTCGTGCCCTCGGCCCGGAGCTGGTCGACGAAGCGCAACAGCCGCCCGACCACCGCCGGCGCCAGGCCGAGCGACAGCTCGTCGATCATCAGCAGGCGAGGCCGGGCCAGGACGGCCATGGCGAGCGCCAGCATCTGCTGCTGGCCGCCCGAGAGGTTGCCGGCCTGCTCGTCGGCACGGTCGCGCAGCACTGGGAACAGGCGCTGCATCCGGGCCACCGCGGCAGGCGTACCCGAGCGGTTCCGCCGGTGCAGCCACCCGGCCACCCGCAGGTTGTCGGCGACCGTCAGCGTGGGGAACACGCCGGCGCCACCGGGCATGTGACCGATGCCGAGCCCCGCCACGAGGTGGGCCGGCCGGCCGGTGATGTCGTCGCCGTCGAGGAGGATCCGCCCGGCGCCGGGCGGAACGAGGCCCGAGATGGCCCGCAGCAGCGTCGACTTGCCCGCCCCGTTCGTGCCGAGCAGCGCCACGGCCTCGCCGCGGCGCACGTGGAGGTCGACGCCGAACAGCACCGGCACCCCGCCGTAGCCAACCTCGACGCCACGGACGTCGAGCAGCAGGTCACCGCCCTCATCGCTCGCCGTCGGACCGGATCGATCCGCGGTCGGCTCGCCTGCGCGGTCGGTCGCCCCACCGGCCGCCGCGTCTGAGGTCGACGGGGTGGCCGCCACGCGCGGCCCGGCGGGTTCGGCGGCCGGCGCGGCGGTCGCAGCTGCCGGCTCGGCCGGGGCTGCCGAAGCCGAGCCTGGCGCGGCAGCCACGCCCGCGGCCCGTGCGACCGGAGCGGCGGGGGCGGCCGGAGGCGAGCCTGGGGCGGCCGGTTCGGCCCGCGCCGCGGCGGCGGCGGGCGCACGCGAGGCGGCGGCGGGCGCAGGCGGCGCGGCGGCGGGCGCAGGCGGCGCGGCGGCGGGCGCAGGCGGCGCGGCGGCGGGCGCAGGCGG
>Ga0126307_10000036_pt1 | contig 74631 bp, 85 predicted proteins | sample Plot28_FD_89955 | JGI IMG/M metagenome (GOLD analysis project Ga0126307, IMG submission 89955) | Serpentine soil microbial communities from UC McLaughlin Reserve, CA, USA - Plot28 | ecosystem: Environmental > Terrestrial > Soil > Grasslands | place: USA: UC McLaughlin Reserve, Lake County... | reverse complement strand
TGATCGCCTCCGCCGCGGCGATCGTCGCGATCGCGAAGTAGTCGGCGCGCAATCGCAGCGACGGAAGGCCCACGACGAGGCCGAACGCGATCGTGATCAGGATCGAGACCGGGAGCGAGAGCCAGAACGACATCCCCGCGTCGTTGACGAGGATGGCCATCGAGTAGGCGCCGAGCGCCATGAACGCCGCCTGGCCGAAGTTCTGGATTCCGGTGAAGCCGACGTTCAGCTGCAGGCCGAGCGCAAGGATCGTGTAGATGCCGGCGATGATGCCGACGCCGGTCCAGAAATCGATGTCCGTGAACGACTCGAGGGTGACGCCAAGCGGAAGGTGTGGCAGCAGCTCGAGCATCTACACCGTCTTCGCGCGGCCGAAGATTCCCTGCGGCCGGATGATCAGGACCAGGATCAGGACGACGAAGCCGATCGCGGTCTTCCAGCGCGCATCGATGAACAGCGTGGACCACTCGACCACGAGACCCAGGACGAGCCCGCCGGCGAGCGCCCCGTAAGCGTTGCCGATGCCGCCCATGACGACGGCGGCGAAGATCGGCAGCAGCAGCTCGAATCCAAGCTCCGGCTGGACCTGCGTGATCGCGCCCGCCAGCACGCCGGCCAGACCGGCGAATCCAGCCGCGAAGATCCAGGTCCAGAGGATCACGCGGGAGGTGTCGATGCCCGACGTCTCGGCAAGGTCGAGATCGTCCGAGAGTGCTCGCATCCGCTTGCCGAGGAGGGTGTAGCGAAGCATCACACCGGTGCCGAGCAGAACGAGGAAGCCCGTGATGATCACGATCAGGTTGGTGCGTCCGATGGTGAGCCCGAGGAAGTCGACGGTCGCGGTCCGATTGACGTCGAGCTGCCTCAGCTCGGTGCTCCAGATGAACTGGATCGAATACCGGATCACGAGGGCGAGGCCGATCGCCATCAGCAACAGCTGCAACATCCCCGCCCCGCGCGCCCGCATCGGTCCCCACATGACCTTCTCGAGCACGATCCCGAGGACCGCCGTCATCAGGATCGCCCAGAAGACGGCGACGACGATCGGCAGATCCCAGGTGACATTGACGAGGTACGCCATGTACGCGCCGAACGTGAGGAAGTCGCCGTGGGCGAAGTTGACCAGCTTGAGGATCCCGTAGACGAGGGTCAAGCCGACGGCGCCGAGCGCGTATATCGACCCGGAGGAGAGCCCGTTCAAGCCCAGCTGCGCGACGTCGTGCAGGCCCTTGGCGATGATCAGGACGAGCACGACCGCGGCGAGGATGAGCAGCGCGGTGACGGCGGGGCGCCTGCCCGCGAGCGTCTTCAGCCGCTCGATGCCAGAGGCGCTTTCTCCTGCGGCAAGAGCTCCTGCCTCCATACCCTCCGGCATCCTATCCGCGCAGAGCGGGCCTGAAACGGCGGCTATACAAACGTTTCAGGCCTTGAGGTCTTGGCGCACGCGCTCGATCACCGCGTCCGTGAACTCGGTGGTCCCGGCGTGGCCGCCCAGGTCCGGCGTCCGCGTGCCCGCCGCGACCGTCTCCAGCACCGATTCGTGGATCGCGCGCGATGGCCGCTCCGCGCCGGCGTAGTGCAGGAGCGCGCCGGCGGCGAGGATCATCGCCATCGGATTGGCGACGTCCTTGCCCTCGAGCGCCGGCGCCGTCCCGTGCGGGGCCTCCGTCATCGCGACCCGCGGCGCGAGCTGCTCGTCGAGCGCCAGCAGCGCCGACTCGGCCCCTGCGATCGATCCGAAGAGCGGCAGCACGAGATCCGAGAGCAGGTCCCCGTCGCGGTTGAGGCAGGGGATCACCATGGCGCCGTCGGCGGCGCCGCCGACGAGGCCCGCCAGCGTGGCGTCGATCAGTACCGGCTCGTAGGGCACTTCGGAGTGGCGCTCCGCGGCGGCGTCCATCTCCTCCTTCAGCATCCCCTCGTACACGGGGCTCACCGTCCACTTCGGCCCGCCGTACACGCGGCCGCCGATCCGCCCCGCCTCGCGGAACGCGTACTCGGCGACCGCGCGGCAGTCCGAGCGCCGGATCGTCTCGGTGCGGTGGGCGAACTCGTCGCCGTCCGCGTCGGAGCGCCACTGCTCGGCGCCATATGCGTCGCCCACCGCCATCCGGCAGACCGCGATCGGGTCGTGGACACCCGCCACCGGCGTGATCCCCGGGATCCTCCTGCCGGTGCGCAGGATCACCTTGCCGTCGATCGCCTCGCGCAGGATGCGGTTCGGGCTGCCGACGTCGTCGGCACCCTCGGGCGTGATCGTCGCGGCCTTCAGCCCGAGGCCCGTCTCGAGCATTGCCGCCGCCGCGTCCGCGCACACCTCGTTTCCGGTCGCGCGACGGTTCGAGAGCGAGAGGTCGTGGCGGACGATCTCGAGCTCGATCTGCAGGAGCTCCGGGTCGAGCACCCGAAGCGCCTGCTCGAGCAGCTCCTGGCCAGTCTGATCGCCCTCCAGCGCGACTATCCTCAGGCCGCCCATGCGATCGCGACGCTACCCGATCGGCTGATGGCCGAACGCTGCAGCTGGTGCGGCGCCGGGGTGCACGTCGACGACGGCTTCAGGCTCTATGAGGCGGTCGGCGAGCGGCGCGCGACCTTCTGCCGGCTGGAGCACGCGATCCCCTGGGCGATCCAGGGCGCGCACTGGGAGGCGGGAGAGATGACCGAGCCCCCCGAGATCGACGCCGGCCCGCGTCGCTGCTCGCAATGCGAGGCGGAGCTCGGCGACGTCCGCCTGCTCCTCGTCCGCCACCGCGGCGAGCACCGGATCCCCGACGACTTCTGCTCGGTGGAGCACCTGTCCGACTGGGCGAAGGCCGGCGGCCGATGGCGGTAGCTCAGCGGCGCCCGCGCCTCGCGCGCGGCGTCGGCGCCAGCGCCGCCGCCGCGCCGGCCGCGAAGTCCTCGACCAGAGCCGCCGTCTCGCGCGGCTTCTCGACGTTCGGGGAGTGGCCCGCGCCGTCGATCGTCTCGGTGCGCGCTCCGGGAACATCCGCGTACGCGGCCAGCGTCTCCTCCGCATCGTAGATCTGGTCCTCCGCACCGAAGATCACCATCAGCGGCACGGCCGCGGCGCGCATCCGCTCGTCGAGCGGCATCTCCTCGGCGAAGTCGTCCTCGAGCCCGGGCATGGTGTCGAACGACGTGTAAGTCATCGCCTCGTTGTCATTGGCGACCTGGTCGGGGTCGGGGAAGCCGCTCGAGATGTCGAAGCCCGGGGCGAACGCCGGCTCGTACCCCTTCTCGATCAGCGCATCGACCTTGACGCGCCACAGCGCCTCGCCGATCACAGGCGTCATGGCGAGCCGGTCGAGCAGGTTGAGGTCACCGTAACCCGAGTCCGGCGCCTGGTCGATGATCACGACGCGGTCGACCAGCTCGCTGGCGCTCTCGGCAACGCCGACGGCGACAGTGCCACCGAGCGAGTGCCCGACAACGACGGCGCCCTGGACGCCGAGCCTGTCGAGCGCGGCGGCGACGAGGTCCGCCTGGTGTGGGATCTCGTATCCCGCCTTGGGCTTCGCCGAGCCGCCGTGGCCGAGCAGGTCGACTCGGATGACCCTGTGCTCGCGCTCGAGCAGAGGCAGCATCCGATCCCACCAATGAAGCGAGCACCCGAAGCAGTGAAGGAGGACGATCGGGGCCCCGGCCCGCGCGGATTGCGGCGGCCCGGAATCGGTCACCTGGATGTCGCCGCCGGGGAGGCTGAGGATCCGGCCGCCGTCGGCAGTCACCTCCGCGTCCTTGGTCTGTCCGTCGACGACGAGCGTGTTGATCGCTAGGAACGCCGCGAGCGCCACCACGGCGACTATCAGGATCTTGAGCCCCCGGCTCACCCTCCGGGATCCCGCGGACCGAGCCCGAGCTCGTCCGCGCGTGCCGTCATCGCCCCGATCACGAAGCTCACGTGCTCATCGAAGTCGACGCCCAGCTCCTCGGCGCCCTGCTGCACCTCCTCGCGGTTGACGCCGGCCGCGAACGAGGGTTGCTTGAGCTTCTTCTTCACCGACTTCGGCTTCATCCCCTCGATGCCGGTGGGGCGGACGAGAGCGCAGGCGGCGATGAATCCGGAGAGCTCGTCGACCGCGAACAGCGCCTTCGCCATGTCGGTCTCCCGGGGTACGCCGAGGAACGTCGCGTGGCCGGCGACCGCCTCGATCAGCTCCGGCGGCCAATCGAGGTCCTCGAACAGGCGAAGCGCGGTCCGCGGGTGTCCGTTCTCGGTGTCGTCAAGATCCGGAAAGCGCTCGTAGTCGAGGTCGTGGACGAGCCCGGTGACAGCCCAGAGCTCCTCGTCGCCGCCGAGCTTGCCCGCGTAGGCCACCATCGCGGCCTCGACACCGAGTAGGTGCTTGCGCAGCGAGTCGGATTCGACCCACTCGCAGACGAGGTCCCAGGCCTCTCGACGCGTCGGTTGCGGCACGACCCCATTTAACTGCTCCCGGCGGCGTATTCTCGCCCGCCAAACGCGGCGTTGGCCACCGCCGCGAGCAGTTACCCTCCGCGCCGATGGAGAAGTTCGTGATCAGGGGCGGACAGCCGCTCTCCGGCGAGATCATCGCCGCGGGCAACAAGAACGCCGCCCTGCCGATCCTCGCCGCCTGCCTGCTCACGGATGAGGAGGTCGTGCTGACGAACCTCCCGCGGATCCGCGACACGGAGACGCAGGTGGCGGTGCTCGAGCGGCTGGGCGTGAAGGCGAGCTGGTCGGAGGACGAGCTGCGCCTGCGCGCCGACGCGGTCGTCGACACCGCCCCTGACGAGGAGCTCGCGGCCCGGATCCGGGCCTCGTTCCTGCTCGCCGGGCCGCTCCTGGCGCGCTTCGGCGAGGCGCGAATGCCGCCGCCCGGCGGCGACTTCATCGGGCGCCGGCGGCTCGATCCGCACCTCGACGCCTTGAAGGACATGGGCGCCCGCATCGAGGGGCGCCGCGAGATCCTGATCTCGCGCCCAGCGGAGGGGCTCAAGCCGTGCGGGATCTTCATGGACGAGCCGTCGGTGATGGCGACCGAGAACGCGCTCATGGCCGCGGCGCTCACGCCCGGGCCGACGACGATCTCGAATGCCGCGTGCGAGCCGCATGTCCAGGATCTCGCCCGGCTACTCGCCAAGATGGGCGCGCAGATCGACGGCATCGGATCGAACGTGATGACCGTCCACGGCCGCGACAGGCTCGGCGGCGCCGAGCATCGGATCTCAGCGGATCACATCGAGGTCGCGAGCTTCATGGCGCTTGCCGCCGCGACGCGCGGCGAGCTGCGCATTCGCGATGCCGAGCCGGACGACCTGATCACGATTCGCCGCCACTTCCGCCGTCTCGGCCTCCAGTCGATGATCGAGGGCAACGACGTGCTCGTCCCGCCCGACCAGGCGCTCGAGGTCCGCGACGATCTCGGCGACGCGATCCCGAAGATCGACGACGGCCCGTGGCCGGCGTTCCCGGCCGATCTCACCTCGATCGCCCTCGCGCTCGCCACACAGGCCCGGGGTACGATCCTGATCTTCGAGAAGATGTTCGAGAACCGGCTTTTCTTCGTCGACAAGCTCGTGGCCATGGGCGCTCGGATCACGCTTTGCGATCCCCATAGGGCGATCGTCAGCGGTCCGAGCCGTCTTCACGGAGAGCGCGTCGAGAGCCCCGACATCCGCGCCGGGATGGCCATGCTCATCGCGGCGCTGTGCGCCGAGGGCACGTCCGAGATCGGCAACGTGGTGCAGATCGACCGCGGCTACGAAAAGATCGACGACCGGCTGCGCGGCCTCGGCGCCCACATCGAGCGGGTGGCGGTTGAGCCGGTGCCGGTCTAGACGCCCGCGCCGAGCCCCGCGAGGGGAGAAGACATGACCCATCCCATCCCCCCCGGGACGCGCGACATCCTGCCCGACGAGATGCGCGAGCTGCGCCGGCTCTCGCTGGCGCTGATCGACGCATTCGAGCGCTTCGGTTACGGCGAGGTCGCGACGCCGACGATCGAGTACGAGGCGGTGCTCGCTCGCGGCGACGAGCGTGGGGCGCCGGTCGCCTACCGGTTCTTCGACGAGTCCGGCGAGCTGCTCGCGATGCGCTCCGACATGACGATCCCGATCGCGCGGCTCGTGGCCAACCGCTTCGCCGCCGAAGAGCCGCCCTTCCGCCTCTGCTACCTGGCCCGTGCCTACCGCGCCGTCCGGCCGCAGCGCGGCCAGATGCGTGAGTTCACGCACGCGGGCGTCGAGCTCGTCGGCGCCCCGGCGCCCGCCGGCACCGTCGAGGTGATCGAGGTGCTCGCGGCCGCGCTCGACGCGGCGGGTCTCGGGCGCGCCGTGATCGGCCTCGGCGACTCGGAGCTCTACAAGCAGCTCCTCGACGAGGTCGGGGTGGAGCCCGGCGCCCGCGCACGGGTGCTCGACGAGCTCGCGACTCACGATCACGTCGGCCTCGAGGCCGAGCTCGAGCGGGCCGAGCTCTCCGCGGCCGAGCGCGAGGTACTGGTCCGGCTCCCGATGCTCCGCGGCGGCCCCGAGGTCCTCGACGAGGCCCGCGAACTCGGCGGCGAGGCGACCGAGCGCGCCACCCGCCGCCTCGCCGCGACGTTCGACGGCCTTCGCGAGAAGGGGATCGCCGACCGCGTGCGCCTCGACCTGGGGTTGCTGCGCGACCTCGGCTATTACACCGGCGCGATCCTCGAGGTGTACGACCCGGCGCTGGGCCACGTACTCGGCGGCGGCGGGCGCTACGACGAGCTGATGGGGCGCTTCGGGCGGCCGCTGCCCGCGGTCGGTTTCGCCCTCTACCTCGAGCGGCTGCACGTCGCCCAGGCGAAGGAGGGCGTGGCGTGAGGGGCGTCGGTGGCGTCGCTGCGGCGACGCGGCGAGAGTCCGGGGACGGGCCGCTCAAGCTGGCGCTCCCGCGCGGGACGTTGTTCGCCGGCACGCTCGAGCTGCTCGACCGGGTCGGCGTCGAGACGAGGGAGCTGCGCGGCGACTCGCGCGCGCTCGTGTTCGACGTCCGCGGCCTGCAGCTGATCACGATGCGGCCCTCCGACGTCCCGACGTATGTCGAGGCCGGGGCGGCGGACCTCGGGATCACCGGCAAGGACGTGCTGGTCGAGCAGCGGGACCGCGCCGTCTACGAGCTCCTTGACCTCCGCTACGGGGGCTGCCGCATGGTGCTCGCGGGTCGCGCCGGAGACGAGAGCCTCGGCGAGTCCGAGCGGCGGCTCGGGATGATGCGGATCGCGACGAAGTACCCGCGCACGGCAGAGCGCTACTTCGAGCGCACCGGGCGCCAGGCGGAGGTGATCGATGTCAAGGGGTCGGTGGAGCTGGCGCCGCTGGTCGGTCTCGCCGACGGGATCATCGACCTCGTCGACACCGGCCGCACGCTCGCCGAGAATCAGCTCGAGGTGCGTGAGGAGATCGCCACGTACAGCGCCCGGCTGATCGCGAACCGGGTCTCGCACAAGCTGCGCGCGCCCGAGCTCGACGAGCTCGTGGAGCGGATCCGAAGGTCGACTCGATGAGGGTCGAGCGGATCGATTGGAACGGGTCGGGTCGCGAGGAGCTCGCGCGGCGGCTGCGGAGGCTCATCCCGGCGGCGGACGATGTCACAGCCGACGTCGCGGAAATCCTCGCGCGGGTCCGCGGCGAGGGCGACGCGGCAATCCGCGAGTACACGACCCGCTACGGCGAGCTCGCCCCGGAGAGCCTGCGCGTCGATCCCGGGACGATCACGGCCGCATCCGCCAGCATCGATCCCGCCGTCCACGAGGCGCTGCGCGTCGCCGGGCGCAACATCGCGATCGTGGCGAGGGCGGAGCTCGAGTCGCTGACCCGACCGGCGAGCGCCACGGGGGCGCAGGGGCAGGGGATCGAGGTCCGGGCGGACCCGGTCGGCTCGGCCGGGATCTACGTGCCCGGCGGCAGCGCGCCCCTGGCGTCCTCGGTACTCATGTGCGCTGTCCCGGCGCGGATCGCCGGCGTCGGCAGGATTGCCGTCGCCACCCCGCCAGGACCGGAGGGACGCCCGGCGCCGGCGGTGCTCACGGCCTGCGCGCTGCTCGGGATCGAGGAGGTCTACGCGATCGGCGGCGCCCAGGCGATCGCCGCTCTCGCCTATGGCACCGAGTCGGTACGCGCGGTCGACGTCGTCTCCGGCCCCGGGAACCGCTACGTCACCGAGGCGAAGCGCCTCGTGTACGGCCACGTCGGCGTCGACGGCGTCATCGCAGGGCCAAGCGAGCTCATGGTGGTGGGAGACGGGACGACCAATCCCGAGCAGGTGGCGCTCGACCTCTGCGCGCAGGCCGAACACGGGCCGGAAACGCTGCTCGTCGCCGCCGCTCCGGACGCAGCCCTCCTCGACGCCGTTGCCGAGCGCGTCGAGGGGATCGCCTCGCACCGCCCGAGCGTCGCCGGCGCGCCGCTGGCGCTCGTGACGACGCCGGGGCTGGAGCTGGCGCTCGACCTCGCCGACGCCGTCGCGCCCGAGCACCTCGAGCTGAGCTTCGCATCGGCCGACGAGCTCGCGGCCCGGGCGCGGACGGCCGGTTGCGTATTCGTCGGCTCGGGCGGCGCGACCGCGTTCGGCGACTACGCGGCCGGCTCGAACCATGTGCTGCCGACCGGCGGCGCAGCGCGCTTTGCGGGGCCGCTCGGCCCCGGGGCCTTCATGCGAAGGACGTCCGTAGTCTCCATCCCGAACGCGGCCGCGAGCGCGCTCGCACCACACGTCGCGGCGCTCGCGGACGCCGAGGGGCTTCCGGTGCACGGCGAATCCGCCGAGGCCAGGATCAGGCGATGACCGAGACCACCAGAGAGGCGCGGATCGAGCGCGAGACGGGGGAGACCCGCGTCTCGGTCGCGGTCGCGCTCGACGGGGGCGAGATCCGGATCGCGACCGGCGTCGGCTTCTTCGACCACATGCTCGAGCTCCTCGGGCGCCACGGCCGCCTCGGGCTCGTGATCGAGGCGAGCGGCGACCTGGAGACCGGCGCCCACCACACGGTCGAGGACGTCGGAATCGCCCTCGGGCAGGCGCTCGACCGGGCGCTCGCCGACCGCGCCGGCATCCGCCGCTATGGCGACAGCGCGGTGCCGATGGACGAGGCGCTCGGGATATGCGCGATCGACATCTCGGGCCGGCCGCTCTGTGTGTTCGTCGCCGACCTGCCGCCCACCTCGATTGCCGGCTTCCACACCGAGCTCGTGGAGGAGTTCTTCCGGGCCGTCGCTTCGAACGCGAAGATCACCCTTCACCTCGGCACGCGGTACGGCTCGAACGCTCACCACATGATCGAGTCCTGCTTCAAGGCGTTCGCCCGTGCGCTTCGTGAGGCGGTCGCGATCGACCCGGACGAGCCCGGCGTGCCATCGACCAAGGGGACCCTGACATGAGGCGGCTCAACGGCGCCGCGGCTCGGCTACGCCTCGCATGATCGCAATCCTCGACTATTGGATGGGAAACCTGCGCTCGGTCGAGAAGGCGCTCGAGCACGTCGGCGCGCCGGCGCTGATCACCTCCGACCCGGACCGCGCCGCCGAGGCGGACGGTCTCGTGCTGCCCGGCGTCGGCGCGTTCCCGCGCGCGATGGAACGCGTCACCGAGCTCGGCCTCGACCGGCTGATCGCGACGCGGCTCGCGGAGCGGACGCCGGTCCTCGGGATCTGCCTGGGCTTTCAGCTGCTCTTCGGGCGCTCGGTCGAGTTTGGCGGCGCCGCGGGCCTCGCGCTCGTCGAGGGCGAGGTGACCGGGCTGGACGCGCCGGGGCTCAAGGTGCCGCACATCGGCTGGGAGCCGGTTCGCCGCGAGGCGGAGTCGGAGCTCATGCACGGGATCGAGGACGGCACGCCGTTTTATTTTGTCCACAGCTTCGCGCCGCGGCCGAAGCGTCCGGACGACATCCTCGCGACCGCCGCGCACGGCGAGCGGTTCGTCTGCGCGATCGCACGCCCGCCGCTTTACGGGGTGCAATTTCACCCCGAGAAGTCGAGCGATGCGGGGCTCAGGGTGCTCGGCAACTTCGCCCGCGTCTGCGCGCCGGTCCTGGAACAAGCCGCCTCGACAGCGGCGGGGCTCGGCTCCGTCCCTCGGACTCCGCCTCACAAGTGATCCTCTATCCAGCGATCGACATCCGCGACGGACGCGCGGTGCGGTTGCTCCAAGGGGATTACGAGCGTGAGACCGTCTACGACGCCGACCCGCTCGACGCGGCGCGTCGCTGGGTCGACCAGGGTGCCCGCGCGCTTCACGTCGTCGACCTCGACGGCGCCCGATCCGGCGCCCCGGTCAACATCGAGCACGTCGCGCGGATCTGCGGTGCGGTCGAGGCGCCTGTCCAGGCCGGGGGCGGTCTGCGCCAGGCCGGGGATGTCGAATCGGTCCTCGCGGCCGGCGCCCGGCGCGCGATCCTCGGGACGGCCGCGCTCGCGGACCCGGCCCTGATCGAGGCGCTCGCTGCCGAGCACGGGGACCGCATCGCCGCATCGGCCGACGCGCGCTCGGGCAGGGTCGCGGTCGAGGGCTGGGCACGCGAGAGCGCGATCGGCTCCGCGCAGCTCGTCGCCGACCTCGCGGGCCGCGGCGTGAAGCGCTTCGTCTACACCCCGGTCGAGGTCGATGGGACGCTCGAGGGACCGGCGCTCGACGGGCTCCGGGACGTCGCCGAGGCCGCCGCCCGCTCGGAATCGGAGCTCATCTATTCGGGTGGCGTCGGCGCCCTCGAGCACCTTCGCGCACTCGCCGAGCTCGACCTCGCGGCGCTGGCAGGGGTGATCGTGGGGAGGGCGCTATACGAGGGAGCGTTCACGGTCGGCGAGGGCCAGGCGGCGCTCGAGCGAGGCTAAGCTCGAACTGATGTTCTGGTTGCGGGTCCTCGCGATCGCTCAGGTGGCGCTTTTAGTCCGTCGCCATCTCTCCCTGCTCGAGCCCGACGAGCGGACGCGGCTCGCGACGCTCGTCGCCCAGTCCAGGGGCAGGCCGCACAGGAACCTCACCGCAAACGAGCGTCAGGAGCTGCTGCGCCTCGCGCAGAAGCTCGAGCCCGGGACGTTCGCGCATGGCGCCTGGGGCGCGGCTCGCCGCCGCCTGCGGAGGAAGTAGCGAGGTGGCGCTCAAACGCGTCATCCCGTGCCTCGACGTCGATCGTGGGCGCGTGGTCAAGGGGACGAACTTCGTCGGGTTGCGCGATGCCGGCGATCCCGTCGAGCTGGCGGAGCGATACGACGCCGAGGGCGCCGACGAGCTCGTCTTCCTCGACATCACCGCGTCGCACGAAAAGCGCAACACCATCGTCGAGCTCGCGCGGCGAACCGCCGACAACGTCTTCATCCCGTTCGCGATCGGGGGCGGGATCCGGTCGGTCGACGACGCGCAGTCCGTCCTCGACGCCGGGGCGGACAAGATCGCGGTGAACTCCTCGGCGCTCGCGCGCCCGGAGCTCGTCTCCGAGCTCGCGACGGTCTTCGGCTCGCAGTGCGTGGTGGTCGCGATCGACGCGAAGCGGCGCGGCCGCGCGTGGGACGTCTACGCGAACGGCGGTCGAACGGCGGTCGACGGCCGCCAAGCGGTGGCGTGGGCGCGGGAGGTCGCGGAGCGGGGGGCGGGAGAGATCCTGCTCACGAGCATGGACCGCGACGGGACCTCCGACGGCTACGACCTCGAGCTCACGGCCGCGGTCGCCGGCGCGGTCCCGATCCCGGTGATCGCCTCGGGCGGAGCCGGCGAGCTCTCGCACCTCGTCGACGGGATCGCCCATGGCCATGCGGACGCGGTTCTATGCGCCTCGATCTTCCACTACGGGCGCTACACCGTCGCGGAGGCGAAACGGGCAATGACGGAGGCGGGGATCCCGGTCCGCGCCTAGCGCGCTACTTGCGCTTGCGCCCGCCGCCCTGATTGCCCTTTTCGTCCTGTCGCGCCCCCCGATGCGCGGCCTCCTGGCGCTTTCGCTTCGCGCGGTGCGCGGCCTGCTGGCGCTCGCGCTTGGCCTGCCGGCGCTGCGCCTCGCGCTTTCGCTCCGCCTCCGTCTCGTGCTCGAAGGCGCGGATGCCCGTCGTGCCGGTGAGGTACAGGCGCGCACCGTCTGAGATCACCGGGTTGTACTCGCCGAGATCGGAGTCGAACACCTTGTGCCCTGTCTTGGCGTCGAAGCCGAGGGTCCCGACGTTGGGCCCGAGCGCCGCGACGTAGACGACCTCGCCGAGGACCGTCCCGGCGCCGAGGATCACCCCGCCGAGGTCCTTCTGCCAGCGCACCTCGCCCGTCTTCGCGTCCAGGGCGTAGAAGTTCTGGTCCTTCGAGCCGACGTACACGGTCGGCCCCGCCCGAGGCGTGTCGGCGACCGCCGGCGCCGCGTAGACCCAGTCGCCGGTCGAGTGGCTCCAGAGGAGGTCGCCTGTGTCCTGATCGAAGCTGTAGACGCGATTGTCGATTGACCCGAGGAAGATGCGGCCGAAGGCGGCGGCCGGGGTCGAGTAGACCGAGCCGCCGCGGCCGAGGCTGAGCCCCTGGGTGCTCGACTGCCACACGAACTGGCCGTTGGAGGCGCGGATCGCGAACACCTGGCCGGCGTAGTTGCCGCCGTAGAGGACGCCGCCGTCGAGCGCGAGGCCGCCCTTCACCTCGCCGTCGGTGGAGACATGCCAGTCGACCCTTCCGTCCTTGCGGTCGAGCCCGTATATGTCGCCCGACTCGCTGCCGACGAACACGTTTCGCCCCGCGATCACGGGCGACGTCTCGCTGCGGCCGGGAAACTCGAACCGCCAGAGGAGCTTGCCGTCCTTCGCGCGCATCGCGAGCGCCTCGCCCTGGTCGACGCCGGGCGCCGTCTGGAGCGTGACGGCGTAGACGACGCCGTGGGAGTAGCCCGGCGACGCCGCGCCGAGCGCCCCGATCCTCTTCTTCCAGAGGACCTTCCCGGTGTCGGCGTCGACCGCGTAGAAGACCGCGTTCTTGTCCTGGAAGTAGAGCGTGCCCTTGGCGACGATAGGTGCGAACTCGATCAGCTTCCCCACCTGGAGGCTCCAGTTCGAGGCGTCGTAGGGCGGTCGCACGCGCTTCGTCGGCAGATAGCGGGTGCGCTGCTGGTCGTATCCGTAGTACGGCCAGTCGACCGTCTTCACCTCCTCGCGATGCCGTGTCGGCTTCTGGACCTCGAGCTTGCACGGCGGTGCGCAGCTCTGGTCCGAGTCGCGCTTGAGCACGACGTAGGCGGCCACGCCGGCGCCGCCCAGCAGCAGGACGATGCCGGCCGCGAGCGCGGCGAGCTTCGGGCCGCTCAAGCCGCGCAGCATTGCGATCAAGCGAGTCATCGCGAGGGGCGTCATGGTAGGGAAGGAGGCCCCGGCCGCCCGGTTGACCATGGCGACGACCCGCGAGATAGACCTGGAGCGCCTCGGCGAGCGCCTGCTGGCCGCGCCGGGCTTCGTCGAGGTGCGTGACGCGGCGCTTCGGTCCGACGCGGAGGCGTACGTGGTCGGGGGGGCCGTGCGCGACGCCCTGCTCGGGGACCGACCCACCAACCTGGACCTGGTCGTGGTCGGTGATCCGCTGCCGCTCGCCGAGGCACTGGGCGGCGAGCTCCGCGCCCACGAGCGCTTCGGGACCGTAGTCGTCACGCTCGCCGACCGGATCGTGGACGTGGCGCGGGCTCGCGCGGAAAGCTACGAGCATCCCGGCGCCCTGCCGACCGTCCGCCCCGCCGGTCTCGAGCAGGACCTGGCGCGACGCGACTTCACCATCAACGCGCTCGCCGTTTCGCTCGCCGATCCGGGTGCCGTGGTCGACACCCGCGGCGGCGTCGACGACTTGCGCGCGGGCGTGATCCGCGTCCTCCACGAGCGCTCCTTCGTCGACGACCCGACGCGGGCTCTGCGCGCCGCCCGCTACGCGGCGCGTCTCGGCTTCTCGGTCGAGCCGCGCACGCTCGAGCTCCTGCGCGTCGCGGACCTGTCGACCGTCTCCGGAGAACGCGTCGCCGCGGAGCTCGGCAAGCTCGCGGCCGAGCCCGATCCCAGACGCGGGTTCGAGCTGCTCGCCCAGTGGGGCCTGATCGCGCTCGATCCGAAGTCGGGCGAGCTGATCGATCGAGTCGGTGAGCTCGTCGAGCGCGAGCCGTGGGCCGGCGTGGTCGCGCGGCCGGTTGCCGTGCTCGTCGCGAGCCGCGGACCGACTCCGGAGGCGCGCGCGCTCGCGGCCCTCGAGCCCGCGCGTCCTTCGGTCGCCGTCGACGCCGCCCAGGGGCGCGCGACGACCGAGCTCCTTCTCGCCCGCGCCCTGGGCGCGGCCTGGATCGACCGCTACCTGGCCGAGTGGCGCGGAGTGGCGCTCGAGATGAGCGGCGAGGACCTGATCGCCGCCGGGATCCCTCAGGGTCCGGCGATCGGTCGCGGGCTCGCGGCGGCCCTGCGAGCGAAGCTCGACGGTGAGGTCGAGGATCGCGACGGGGAGCTGCGCGTCGCGCTCGAGGCCGCCCGAGCGCCGTCGGACGGCGGCTAGCCTTCCGCGCCATGGAGTTCTCGGAGACGGACGGCGTCCGCTGGCTCAGCGCCAGGCTCCCCGGAGCACAGGCGGCCTTTACGACCCGGCTCGGCGGGGTCAGCGCCGGCGCCTATGAGGCCCTCAACCTCGGGCTCTTCACAGGCGACGAGCCCGGCCCCGTGATCGAGAACCGCGGCCGCCTCGCGCGCGCTCTCGACCGCGATCCGGACGGTTTCCTGCTCGGCCACCAGGCCCACGGCGCGGAGATCCAGGAGCGCGACGAGGCGCCCGCGCCGAACCCGTACCTGGAACCGTCCACGCGGCCGGCGGAGGCCGACGGTCAGGTCACGTCCGCCGTCGGACTGACGGTGCTCGTCCAGGTCGCCGACTGCCTGCCGGTGGCGGTCGCGGGCCGCCACGGCGTCGCGATGCTGCACTGCGGCTGGCGAGGGCTCGCGGCGGGGATCATCGAGCGGGGGGCGGAGGCGGTCGAGGCGCAGGCGGCGGCGATCGGCCCAGGCATCGGCCGCTGTTGCTACGAGGTCGGCGAGGAGGTCCTCGAGCGGTTCGCGGACCTCGGCGACGGCATCGCGGCCGGGCGGATGCTCGACCTCCCGCAGATCGCGCGGCGGCTGCTCGAGCGCGCCGGGGTAAGCGACGTCGAGGTGGCGGAGATCTGCACGAGCTGCGAGCCGGAGCTCTTTTACTCCCACCGCCGCGACGGAGCGGCGACCGGCCGGCAGGCGGGCCTCGCGTGGCTCATGGACGATGCCTGAGCCGATCCGCGACATCGATCCCGTGATCGTGCGGCGCAACCTCGAGCGCGTCCGCGAGCGCGCCGGCCCGGACGTCGAGATCCTCGCAGCGACCAAGTACGTGCCGATCGAGGAGATGGAGACGCTCGCGGAGGCCGGGGTGGAGCTGGTCGGCGAGAACCGCCTGCAGGACCTCGAGGCGAAGCGCGAGCAGCACGGGGATCTCTTCACCTGGGACTTCATCGGCAACCTCCAGAGCCGCAAGGTGAAACGCATCGTCGGCGCGGTCCGGCTGATCCACTCGGTGGCGAGCGAGTCGGCGCTCGAGCAGCTCGGCCGCCACGCCACACCCGAGATGGAGGTGCTGGTCGAGGTCGATCTCTCCGGCGAGGAATCCAAGGGCGGCGTACCGCCGGCGGAGCTCGACGCGTTCATCGAGCGCTGTCCGGTTCGCGTCGTCGGCTTGATGACGATGCCGCCGTTCACCGACCAACCCGAGGCCTCACGTCCCTACTTCTCGCGACTCGCCGAGCTCGCCGCCGAGCGCGACCTCGAGCGGCTCTCGATGGGTACGAGCCAGGACTGGGAGGTGGCGCTCCTCGAGGGCGCGACGACCCTGCGCCTGGGCACTTCGCTGTATCGCTGAAGCGCCCGAGGACCTGTCTCGACTTGCCCGGCCGGTCGCGTTCTTGCTCCATAATCCGGGTAAAGGAGAAACGGCGGCAGAAGCGAAAACCGCAGCCGTATGGCACTTCGAGATACATGGCATCGCGCCCTCGTGTACTTCGGTCTCGCAGAGGACCCGGAGTACTCCGAGCACGACCTGTACGAGCCGGATACCGCGCCGCACGGGCAGGTCTATGAGAGTGCACCCCCGGCGCGATCCGCCACCGTCAGCCGGATCTCCGAGCGCCGGCGTTCGCGCGACGAGATCGACGACATCTTCGCCGACGAGGCGCCCTCAAGAAGGCGGGTATTGCAGCCGGTGGGCGGCAATGGCGGTGCCGATGTCCAGGTCCACCTCGTCACTCCGGGCAGCTTCAACGACGCCCAGGAGGTCGCGGATCGCTTCAAGCAGTCGATCCCGGTGATCCTCAACCTCCAGACGACCGACAGCGAGCTCGCCAAGCGCCTGATCGACTTCGCATCGGGGCTCACCTACGCGCTCGACGGCGGTATGCAGAAGATCGCCGAGAAGACGTTCCTGCTCACGCCCCGCAACGTCGAGGTTTCCGCGGAGGAGAAGGCCCGCCTCGTCGAAAAGGGCTTCTTCAACCAGAGCTGACCCGCTCAGGAGCTGGGTAACCGCGGCCACTAGGCTGCGGTCCATGAGAATCGGTTTCGCGGGGGCGGGGAACATCGCGGCCGCCCTTGCACGCGGGTGGGCTGGCGCCTCGCGCGGGCCCGAGGCGATGCTCTTCTCCGACGCGGGGTCCGGACGCGCCGTGCAGCTCGCCGACGAGGTCGGCGGAGAGGCCGTAGCCACGAACGAGGAGCTCGCGCGGCGGACCGACGCGGTCGTGCTGGCGATGAAGCCCGCGGGCGTCGACGAGGCGGCCGAGCGACTCGTCGCCGGTGGCGTCAATGCGGTCGCCTCAGTGCTCGCCGCTACCCCGGTTGTGCGGCTCCGCGACCTCTTCCCCGGCGTGCCGGTGGTGCGCCTGATGCCGACCCTGACCGCCGAGGTTCAGCGAGGCGTGATCTGCCATTCGCCGGTCCCGCCCGACGAGGGCGGGGACGCCGCGCAGCTGCTCAGCCTGTTCGGGCAACTCGGGCACCTGGCCGAGGTGCCCGATGAGCGCATGGACGCGGCCACCGCCGTGATGGGCTGCTCTCCCGCCTACGTGACGATCGTGGTCCAGACGCTCGCGGAGGCCGGCGCGGCCGAGGGGCTCGATCCGGAACAGGCGCACGAGCTCGTCGTCGAGGCCTTCGACGGGACGATCGAGCTGCTGCGGCGTTACGACCCGATCACGGTCCGGGCGTCGGTCGCCTCCCGGGGCGGCGCGACCGAGGCCGGGCTCGAGGCGCTTGCCGACGCCGGGGTTGCCGACGGCTTTCGCGCGGCGGTAGACGCCTCGCTCGAGCGGATGCGGGGGATCGGCTGATGCTGGCGGCCCTGAGCCGAGGCGACATCGCCGACTACGTCGCTGCGCTGATCTTCGTCTACACGATCCTCATCGTCGCCAACGTGGTGCTCTCCTGGATCGGGCAGTTCCGCCCGATCCCCTACAACCTCACGCTCCGGGCGGTGACGGGGTTCATCGAGGAGAGCACGAACCCTTATCTGAACGTGTTCCGCAGCTTCGTGCCGAGGATCGGACCGCTCGACATCAGCCCGATCGTCGCCATCCTCGCGCTCTCGATCGTCGGCGGGATCGTCGTAGGCCTGATCCGCGGGTGAGCTCGCCGCGCACCCGCGCCTGGCTCGCGATGCTCGCGGTCTGCGGGGTGGTGGTCGCCCTGGACCAGGCCTCGAAGGCGGCCGTCATCGATTCGATGGTCCCGGGCGAGCGCGTCGACCTCGCGCTCGGCTTCGAGCTGGCGCGCGTCTCGAACAGCGGCATCGCCTTTGGCTTCCTGGACGAGGGCGGCGCGCTGGTGCTGGTGGTGACGCTGGCGGCGCTCGCCTTGATCATCGGCTGGTTCGCGTTCGACACGGCCCGTCCCGGCCTCTGGCTCGGCGTCGGCCTGCTGGCCGGCGGAGCGCTCGGAAACCTCGCCGACCGCGTGCGCGAGGGCGCGGTCACCGACTTCATCGACCCGCCGTTCTGGCCCGCGTTCAACCTCGCCGACATCTCGATCACGCTCGGGGTCGCGGTGATCGCCCTGGCGGCGCTCTCCGGCGACTCGGCGCGGGCGCGATGAGCCCGCCGCTCGTCGTCCACGCCGACGAGCACCTCGCCGTCGTGGACAAGCCCGCCGGACTCGTCGTCCACCCGGCGCCCGGGCATCGCGGCCGGACGCTCGTCGACGAGCTGAGCCACCTCCTCGGCGGTGGCGAGCCGAACCGGCCGGGGATCGTGCACCGGCTCGATCGCGACACCTCGGGGCTGATGCTGGTGGCTCGAGACGACGAGGCCCACAGGAGGCTCTCGGCGATGATCAAGGCGCGGGAGGTCGAGCGGCGCTACCTCGCCCTGATCGAGGGTCGGCCCGCATCGCGTGCCGGGACGATCGACGCGCCGCTCGGCCGCCACCACCGAGCACCGGAGCGCCGCGCCGTCCGCGGCCGAGGCTCGCGCGATGCGCGCACCCATTTCGAGGTCGTGGCAGCCCTGTCCACCGACGCGCTGGTCGATGTCCGGCTCGAGACCGGCCGCACGCACCAGATCCGCGCCCACTTCGCGGCCATCGGCCATCCCGTGGCCGGCGACCCGCGCTACGGTCACGCCGGCCGTCACGGGCTGCGGCGGCAGTTCCTGCACAGCGCGAGGCTCGGTTTCGTGCATCCGTTCAGCGGCGAGCGGATGACGCTCGAGTCGGAGCTGCCGGACGATCTCCGTGAGGCGCTGGAGCGAGCGCGCGGGCGCGAAGCGTGAGTGTCGCTCCGCATCATTCGTAACCGAGTCGACTATGACGATCGCACGCTCCATCTCTAAACTCGCCTCCGACCAGTAACCGACCCCTCGGCACGGCCACAGCGGACCCTGCCCGGCGCGTAATCGAGTGCCGGGTTCCGTGAGGCGGCCGGGGTGCACACCGAATCCACAAGGGAGCATCCAATGTCCGAACCCGGGCTCAGAGAGCTGCTCGAGGCAGGTCTCCACTTCGGCCACCAGACGAGGCGCTGGAACCCACGCATGCGCCGGTACATCCACGGCGAGCGCGACGGCATCCACATCATCGACCTGCTGCAGACCGAGCACCTGCTCGCGGAGGCGCGGCGGTTCGCCTCCGACATCGCCCGCCAGGGCGGGACGGTGCTGTTCGTCGGGACCAAGAAGCAGGCGCGCGACTCCGTCAAGGGGTGGGCGGAGCGGTGCGGGATGCCGTACGTGAACCTGCGCTGGCTCGGCGGCCTGCTCACGAACTTCCACACGATCTCGGCGCGAATCGACCGGCTCCACGAGCTCACGCAGCTCAAGGAGGACGGCCAGCTCGGGCTGCTGCCGACCAAGGAGCGGATGTCGATGGAGTCCGAGCTTGCGAAGCTCGAGTACAACCTCGGCGGCGTCCGCGACATGAAGCGCGTTCCGCAGGCGGCGTTGATCATCGACCTGAAGACGGAGGCGATCGCGGTGCGCGAGTGCGAGCGGCTCGGGATCCCGATCCTCGGCCTGGTGGACTCGAACGTCGACCCGGTCACGGTCGCATTCCCGATCCCCGGCAACGATGACTCGATGCGCTCGTGCGACCTCGTGATCTCGACGATCGGCGGGGGCATCTTCGAGTCGGCGAACGCCTACCGCGAGGCCGAGGCCAAGCGCCGCGCCGAGGAGGAGGAGCGCAAGCGGCGTCAGGAGGAGGAGCGAAGGCGGCGCGAGGAAGAGGAGCGCGCGCGGCGTGAGGCCGAGGAGGCCGCCGCGAAGGCCGCCGAGGCACAGGCCGCACAGCAGCCCAGCGAGGCCGCGCCGGCAGGCGAACCACAGCAGCCGACGGCCGCGGAGCAGACGGAGACACGCGATGGCGGTTAGCGCCGGTGACGTGAAGGCGCTTCGGGACCGCACCGGGGCGGCGATGATGGACTGCAAGGCCGCCCTCGAGGAGGCCGACGGCGACGCCGACAAGGCACTCGAGATACTGCGTGTGAAGGGGCAGGCGTCCGCGGCGAAGCGCTCCGGCCGCGAGGCGAGCGAGGGCCTCGTCTCCTCCTACATCCATGCCAACGCAAAGGTCGGCGCGCTCGTCGAGGTTCGCTGCGAGACGGACTTCGTGGCCCGCAACGAAGACTTCAAGGAGTTCGCTTACGAGGTCGCCCTGCACGTCGCCGGCACGAACCCGCCGCCGCACTACGTCTCCGCGGACGAGATCCCGGAGGAGGAGCGCGGCACGGAGCGGCGCGTCTTCGAGGCCAAGGCCAAGGAGGAGGGCAAGCCCGAGAACGTGATCGAGCGGATCGTCGAGGGCCAGCTCTCGAAGTGGGCGAAGGAGGTCGCGCTGCTCGACCAGCCCCACATCCGCTCCGACCGCTATGAGGGCAAGACGATCGGTGAGCTGCGCGCCGAGCTCGCTGCGAAGACGGGGGAGAACGTGCAGATCGCCCGGTTCGCGGTCTTCCGCGTCGGCGAGGAGTAGCCGGAGCGCAACGAGCGCGCCCCGCCCGGGTTCTTTCAGTGCATGGGCGCCGGGCGGAAGGGAGCGAGGCGGCGGGCGACGGCTGTCGCGGCGGGCGCCTGCGCCGCACTCGCGCTGGCGCTCGGCGGGGCGGCAACCGGCGAGGACGCACCCGGCGCGCCCGCGCAGAGCCCGCTCCTCGGGGTCGTCCTTCAACGGTCGCTCGACGAGACCGACGGACGGCTGCTCGATGAGGGCGGGATACGGTCGGTCCGGTTCTGGCTGTCGTGGGCGGACGTCGAGCGACAGCGAGACGACTACGACTGGGGCGCGGCGGATGCCGTCGTGCGCGAGCTCGCCGCCCACGGCCTGACGCCGTTTCCGTTTCTGTTCGGCTCGCCGGAGTGGGTGGGAGGCCAAGACGGCTATGACTGCGATCCAGGGTGCATTCGATTCGGTCCCTCCTCGCCCGACACGCGCGAGGCCTTCGCGCGTTTCGCCGCCGCGGCGGCGCGCCGCTACGGGCCCGGCGGCACCTACTGGCGCGAGCACCCCGCGGTCCGTGAGCAGCCGATCCGTGCCTGGCAGATCTGGAACGAGCCCAATCTGTCCTCGTTCTGGGGCCCCTATCCGAACGCCCACATCTACGGCGAGCTCGTGAAGGCCGCCGCAGCGCGGATCCGCGCGGAGGACCCGGACGCGGAGATCGTGCTCGGCGGCCTCACCGGCGACCGAACGAACTCGCGCCGGCAGAGCACGATCGGGTTCCTTCGCGACCTCTACGAGGTTCCGGAGATCGCGACGGCGTTCGAGGGCGTCGCGCTCCACCCGTACAACCGCAAGCCGAGCGGCGTCTTTTCGATGATCAAGCGCGCGCGAGCGGTGGTCGGCGCCCGCGACCCGGACTTCGATCTGTGGATCAGCGAGATCGGCTGGGCCTCGCGCGGCAACGAACGCAAATGGAGCCTCGTCACCTCGCCCGGCGGCCAGGCGAGGCGGCTCAAGCGGGTGTTCACGCGACTCGGCCGCCGGGCCGCCGACTGGAGGCTGCGCGGCGCGTACTGGTTCGCGTGGCGCGACACCGAGCGGGGCCAGGCGGTCTGCGGCTGGTGCGGCGCGGCAGGGCTGATCGGCCGCGACGGCGTCGGCAAGCCCGCCTACGAGGAGCTCCGCCGGTTGGCGCAGCTGCCGTAGCCGCCGGCGGGCAGGCGGCGGGCCGGTAGGCTCTCGCCGCCGTGAGCGACCCCGTCTTCAAGCGCGTCCTGCTGAAGATCTCGGGCGAGGCCCTGATGGGCTCGCTCGAGTACGGCACCGATCCCGGGCGCGTACGCGCGATCGCCGAGCAGGTGCACGAGGTCTCGGCCGACGGCGTGGAGATCGCGCTAGTCGTCGGCGCCGGAAACATCTACCGCGGCCTCGAGGGCGCCGCCGAAGGGATGGACCGGGCCACCGCCGATTACATGGGCATGCTTGCGACCGTCCTGAACGGGCTCACGCTCCAGGACGCGCTCGAGAAGCTCGGCACATACACCCGCGTGCTGTCGGCGATCGCCGTCACCGAGGTCGCCGAGCCGTACATCCGCCGCCGCGCCATGCGCCACCTCGAGAAGGGACGCGTGGTGATCTTCGCGGCCGGGACCGGCAACCCGTTCTTCACGACCGACACGGCGGCAGCCCTGCGGGCGCTCGAGATCCACGCCGAGGCGATCCTGATGGCGAAGCACGGGGTCGAGGGCGTCTACGACGCCGACCCGTCGAAGATCCCCGACGCGAAGTTCCTGCCGGAGATCACACACATGGAGGCGATCGAGCGCGGGCTCAAGGTGATGGATTCGACGGCGCTCTCGCTGTGCATGGACAACGGCCTGCCGATCCACGTCTTCAACATGGCGGACGAGCGCAACATAGATAGGATCGTGCGGGGCGAACGCGTGGGCACGATCGTCCGGACTTGAGGCATGAGAGAGACGGCCCGTGTCTGAGATCACCGACGAATTCCTGTCCGACGCGAAGGAGCGGATGGGCAAGTCGGTCGAGTCGTGCCGGCACGAGCTCGCCACGGTCAGGACCGGCCGAGCCTCGCCGCACCTGCTCGACCGGATCACGGTCGACTACTACGGCGTCGACACGCCCCTCAAGCAGCTCTCCCAGATCGCGGCGACCGATGCCCGGCTGCTCACGCTGACGCCGTTCGACAAAAACGCGATCGGGGCGATCGAGAAGGCGATCCTCGAGTCCGACCTCGGCCTCACGCCCTCCAACGATGGCAACGTGATCCGGCTGCAGATCCCGGAGCTGAACGAGGAGCGCCGGCGCGACCTCGTCCGCGTCGTCCACGGAGTGGCCGAGGAGGGCAAGGTCGCGGTCCGCAACATCCGCCGCGACGTGATGCACGACCTCCGCGAGCTCAAGAAGGAGGGTGAGGTCGGCGAGGACGACGAGCGTCGCGCCGAGGCCGAGCTCCAGAAGCGAACCGACGAGGCGACGACCGAGATCGACGCGCTGCTGAAGGCCAAAGAGGAAGAGATCCTCGAGGTCTAATCAGACCATGCCGCCGCCAGGCTCCGGGCCTCGGTACGTAGCGATCATCACCGACGGGAACGGCCGCTGGGCCTCCGAGCGCGGCCTGACGCCGATCGAGGGGCACCGCGCCGGAGCCGACGTCGTCAAAGAGCGTCTCCGCGACGCCGCCGAGTTCGGGATCAGGGAGCTGACCGTGTTCTCGTTCTCGACCGAGAACTGGCAGCGGCCGCGCGACGAGGTGGACGGGCTGATGGCGATGTTCGCGGAGCGGATCGACCGCGAGACGCCCGAGCTCGACGGCGAGGGCGTCCGGATGCGGTTCGTGGGTCGCCGCGACGGCGTCGGCCTCGAGCTCGCCGAGCGCATGGACTGGGCCGAGGGCATCACCGCCCGCAACGAGCGGATCACCCTGTTCGTCGCCTTCAACTACGGCGGCAGGGCGGAGATCGTCGACGCCGCGCGAAGCTTTGAGGGGCAGTCGATCGACGAGTTTCGCGACCACCTCTACGCGCCCGAGATGCACGACCCCGACCTCCTCATCCGCACCAGCGGCGAGCAGCGGATCTCGAACTTCCTGCTCTGGCAGTGTGCCTACTCCGAGCTCGTCTTCCGCGAGGAGCTGTGGCCGGACTTCGACCGGGCCGCGTTCGAGGCCGCGCTCGCCGAGTACGACAGCCGCCAGCGCCGCTTCGGGGGGCGCTGAGACATGGAGGGCTCGCGCCCCTTCGACGCCGAGGTCGACTTCGACCAGCCGCGTCGCAGCCGCGCCCCCGCGCCGCCGCCCCTTCCCGCGGCCCGCGGGCGCCGCCGACGGCCCCGCGAGCCCGGTCCCCCCGGCTCCGGCGGCCGGCGCTCGGAGACGATTGCGCGGATCGCGTGGGCCGTGCCCTGGATCGCGATCGCGGTCACGATCATCATCGTCGGCGGCGAGCTCTTCGCCGTGGCGATGCTCGGCCTCGCCTGCGTCGGGCTGCTCGAGCTCTTCCAGATGGCGAAGCCGGCACGGCCGTTCCTCGTGCTCTCCTTCGCAGCCGCCGCCGCGCTCGCCGCCACCGCGTACTACGGCTCGCAGTTTCAGATGATGATCGTGCTAGCCGCCAGCGGTCCAGCCCTTTTTTTCGCGGCGGTGGTGCGGCCCGATCGCGAGGGGATCACCGTCTCGATCGCGATTACGCTGCTCGGCCTCCTCTGGATCGCGATCCCGTTCGCGCACGCCATCCTCCTGCGCGAGCTGCCCGACCACGGCGCCGCGCTCCTCGTCGACGTCCTCGTCGGCACGTTCGTCACCGACACCGCGGCCTACGCCGGCGGGCGCATGTTCGGCCGCCACCGGCTGGCCCCGGCGCTGTCGCCGAACAAGACGTTCGAGGGCCTCGCGTTCGGATTCGTCGGCGGCACGCTCGGCTTTTGGTTCGCGGGCCTTTACCAGGACTGGCTGCCCGGTATCGACGCCCTCGTGATGGGAATGTGCGTCGCTGCCCTCGCGCCGGTGGGCGACCTCTTCGAGTCGATGATCAAGCGCGACCTTCGGATCAAGGACTCGGGGTCGATCTTCGGGCCCCACGGCGGCCTCCTCGACCGCCTAGACGCCGTGCTGTTCACGATCGTCGCCGGCTATTACCTCGCGATCGCGTTCGTCTACTAGCCGGCCGGCGGGATGTTCTGGTTACGGCGCAGGACGTTCTCGGGGTCGTAGCGGCGCTTGAGCTCGGAGAGCCTGTCGAAGGCCTCGCCGCCGAACGCGGCGCGGACGCGCTCGATCGGCTCGTCCGCCTGCATGTAGTTGACGTAGCCGGCGCCCGCCGCCGAGAACGGCTCGAGCGCCGCCGCGGTCTCGCGCGTCCAGGCGATGTGCTCCGCATCCAGGGCCGGATCGTGCCACGTCCCCATCGCGCTGACGTTGAAGGCCGCCCGGCGAAAGCCCACGGCGGCGGTCGATCCGTCCGCGTCGGCCGGCGCACCGTGGAGCGACTCGATCAGGATCTGCCCCGGATCGCGGCCGAGGGCGCCCAGCCGCGCGACGAGCGCGTCGATCAGCTCGTCGGGCAGCTCGCGCACGAAGTGGCCCTTCCAGTAGGCGCGATCCTCGCCGTAGGCCGGGTTGAACACGTGCTGCTGAGCGATGAACGAGTGCTCGCGCAGCCGGTCGTCGACCAGGCCGGGGGCCGAGCGCAGCTCGCGAAGCCAACCCGGGTCCGGATCGGCGCCCGTGTAGCAGGGAGAGACGATCATCACCGGCTCCAGCGGCTCGGCGACGGCGAGCAGGACGCCGCAGCTCAGGTCGCGAGGCGCGGCAGCGACCACGTCGCGGTAGCGGCGAAGCGCCTCGGCGACGCCGGTGCCCGCGTATGTGAGCCGACCGCCGAAGACGCGCTCAAGCGGGTGGAGCTGGAACTCGAGCTCCGTGGCGACGCCGAAGTTGCCCCCGCCGCCGCGAATCCCCCAGAGGAGCTCCGCGTCGCCGTTCTCGCCCGCGCTGACGACGGAGCCGTCGGGGGTCACCACCTCGGCGCCGAGGAGGTGGTCGCAGGTGAGCCCGTGCTGGGCGGTGAGGTGGCCGATGCCGCCGCCGAAGGTGAGCCCGGCGACGCCAGTGGACCCGACGACGCCGCCCGGTGTGACGAGCCCGTGCGCCTGCGTCGCGGAGTCGAAGTCCAGCCACGTCGCCCCGCCCTGCGAGCGAGCGCGCCGCGCCCCCGCGTCCACTGCCACCGCACGCATCAGGGAGAGGTCGATCACGAGCCCGCCGTCGCAGACGCAGTGGCCGGATGGGTTGTGGCCGCCTCCGCGGACGGCTAGCTCGAGGCCGTGTGAGCGGGCGAAGTCGAGCGAGGTGGCGACGTCGGCAACGCTCCGGCAGCGCGCGATCACCGCGGGCCGCCGGTCGATGAGCGCGTTGAAGCAGCGACGCACGAGGTCGTAGCCCGGGTCGCCCGGGGCGATCACGACGCCCGCGAGCGAGCGATGGAGCTCGACGAGGCTCTCCGGGGCCGCGGGGACCGGTTCGCTCATATTCGTCAAGACCGCGCCCGCGCCACGGATTCATCGGCGATCGCATCGCGCACGTAGGCGAGGTCCTGGCGAATCCCCTCGCGCGGACCCGGCGTCTCGACCAGGACCGGGGCCCCGGCGGCGGCGCCCGCACGGATCATCGCGCGCAGCGCGTCCGGGTCGATCTCGCCGCCGCCGAGACGAGCGTGGCGGTCCGCGCCGGTGCCCGGCGGGTCGCGGGAGTCGTTCGCATGCAGGAGGTCGAGCCGTCCGGTGATCGCGATCGCGCGCTCCACGGCGTCGGAGAGCTCCTCGCCGGCGGCGTGGGCATGGCAGGTGTCGAAGCAGAAGCCGACCGGCACCGGGCCGTCGTAGCCGGAGATCGCCTCCCATAGCTGCGCGAGGGCGTCGAAGCGCCGGGCGACGGCGTTCTCGCCGCCGGCCGTGTTCTCGATCAGCACCGGGATCTCGGATGTGAGCATCTCGAGCGTCCGCGGCCAGCGCCCGACGCCCTCGGCGATCCCGTCCTCGGCGTGGCCCGCGTGCACGATCACCGCCGCGGCCCCGACCGCGGCGGCGGAGGTGCAGGTCTGCTGAAGGATCTTTCGCGAGCCGTACCGGACGTTCGGCTTCGGAGAGCAGACATTGATCAGGTACGGGGCGTGGACGTAGAGGTCGAAGTCCGCGGCCTTGATCTCCCCCGACTCGGGGTGGGGAGGAGGCGCCTTCCAGGAGCCAGGATCCGAGAGGAAGATCTGCAGGCATCCCGCGTCGAGCTCGGCCGCCGCGGCGACTACGTCGCGGCGTGAGACATGGGCGCCTGTCGGGACCGTCGCGGCGATGGCGCGAGCATAGGCGCCTTCCGCGTCTCTTGGGGCTCGGGCTTAGGCGCGAGTTACGGCCGTCGCTACGCTCCGTCGGTGGTCAAACGGGTGCTGATCCTGGGCTCCACCGGGTCGATCGGCGAGCAGGCGCTCGAGGTGATCGGGCGGTCGGATGACCTGGTCGCCTGCGGCCTGTCGGCGTCCGGAAACTGGCAGCGGCTCAGCGAGCAGGCGCGCGCGACGAGCGTCGGCACGGTGGCGTTGGCGAAGCCCGCGGCCGCGGCCCGGGCGGAGTCCCAGCTCGACGGCGTCCGGGTCCTCGCAGGCGAGGAGGGGGTGCGGGGCCTGATCGCGGCGACGCAACCGGACATCGTCCTCAACGCGATCGTCGGCACGGCCGGGCTCGGTCCCACGATTGCGAGCCTCTCGGCGGGCATCGACCTCGCGCTCGCCAACAAGGAGAGCCTCGTCGTCGGGGGCGAGCTCGTGACGACGCTGGCCGAGGCGACGGGCGCGCGGATCATCCCGGTCGACTCCGAGCACTCGGCGCTCTATCAGCTGGTCGCCGAGCAGCCGCCGGGCGCGGTCGAGCGACTGGTGCTGACGGCCTCCGGCGGGCCGTTCCGCGGCCGCACGGATCTCTCCGGCGTCACCCCGGCGGAGGCGCTCGCCCACCCGACCTGGGAGATGGGCGGCCGGATCACGGTCGACTCGGCGACGCTCATGAACAAGGGGCTCGAGGTGATCGAGGCCCACCACCTGTTCGGCGTCGCCTACCCGCTGATCGATGTCGTCGTCCACCCGCAATCGATCGTCCACGCCCTCGTGGAGCTCTCCGACGGCACCCACCTGGCGCACCTCGGGCTCCCCGACATGCGCGTGCCGATCTCCTACGCGCTCCACCACCCGGACCGGCCGCCCGTCGCGGTGCCGGCCGACCTCGCGGCACTCGGCGAGCTCAGCTTCGAGGCTCCCGACACGGGCACCTTCGCGTGCCTGCGGCTCGCCCGGGAGGCCGGCGGCGCCGGCGGCAGCGCTCCGTGCGTGCTCAACGCGGCGGACGAGGTGGCGGTGGAGGCATTTCTCGCCGAGCGGATCCCGTTCACGGCCATCCCCGAGGTCATCGCGGGCGCACTGGAGGAGATCGACCCGCAGCCATTCGGCCACTTCGAGGAGCTCTTCGAGTGCGACGGGCGGGCGCGCGAGATCGCGGGGCGGCTCGTGGGCTCGGTGGCGACGCGAGCATGAGCTGGGTCCTCGCCTTCGCCGGCTTCGCGCTTTTGATCATCCTCCACGAGGCCGGGCACTTCACGGCCGCGAAGGCGGTCGGCATGCGTGTGGAGCGCTTTTACCTGTTCTTCCCGCCGAAGGTGTGGAGCGTCACGCGCGGCGAGACCGAGTACGGCGTCGGAGCGATCCCGCTTGGCGGCTTCGTGAAGATCACCGGGATGAACCCGGACGAGGAGCTGTCCGACGAGGTCACGCCCCGGGCCTACTACAACCAGCCCGTCTGGAAGCGGATCGTCGTGATCGCGGCCGGTCCCGCCGTCAATCTCGTGATCGCGTTCGTGATCCTGTTCGCGCTCGGATTCACGCTCGAGGAGCCGACCAAGCTCTCGGTGGGTGAGGTCGAGCAGGGCTCGCCGGCCCAGGGCGAGCTCCACGGCGGCGACCGGCTGATCTCGATCAACGGCGTCGCCCGGGGCGACGGCAGCGTCGACGACCAGTCGGACCGCCTGATCGGCGCGCTGGACGGCATTCACTGCGCCGGCGAAACCACCGACGGCTGCCGAGCGACCGCGGCGGTGCCGGTGGTCGTCGGGCGCGGCGGGCAGCAGGTGACACTGCACATCCGGCCCTTCTACGACGCTGCGGCCGATCGGTTCCGGTTCGGATTCAGCTTCCAGGCGGCGGGTTTCGTGGTCGGCGATCGCTCCGTCAACGCGTCGACGACGTTCGCGCTCGACCGGATGTGGGAGGTGACCTCGCGGACCGTCTCGATCTTCGGCCGGATCTTCGATGCCGAGGAGCGAAAGCAGCTCTCCGGCGTGATCGGGAGCTATGAGGTCACGCGGCAGTCGTTCGAGTTCGACACCCGTCAGGCCCTCTACGTGCTGGCGTTGATCTCGCTCTCGCTCGCGGTGATCAACATGTTCCCGTTCCTGCCCCTCGACGGCGGGCACATCTTCTGGAGCCTGGTGGAGAAGGTCCGCGGGCGACCGGTCTCGTTCCGAGTCATGGAGCGGGCCTCGGTGATCGGCTTCGCGCTCGTCCTCATGCTGTTCGCGATCGGGCTCTCCAACGACATCGGCAGGCTGTCGGACGGCGGCTTCGACGTCGGGCGCTGACCCCCGCTGAGGCGATAGTTTTCCCGGGCCGGTCGGGAGCCGATGAGAGGAGAGCGATGGAGGTCACGACTGCGAATCGCTACGCGAGCGGTGGCCCCACGCCTGAGCTCTTCGCGCCCAACCTGGTCCGCGCCTTCCGGGCGACCGTCGAGCGGATCCCCGACGATCCGGCGGTGATCGCCGGCGAGGGCTCCGAGCAGGTCGAGATCACGTGGCACGAGATGAGCGAGTGGGCCTCGAGGATCGCCGGGGGCCTCGCGTCGCTCGGTGTCGCCAAGGGCGACACCGTCGCGCTGATGATGGACAACCGCGCCGAGTTCATCGCTGTGGACCTGGCCGCGGCATCGCTCGGCGGGGTGCCGTTCTCGATCTACCAGACATCCTCGCCCGAGCAGATCACGTATGTCTGCGCCGACGCCGAGGTCCGGATCGCGGTCGTCGAGACCGCCTATCTCGAGGTCTTCAACCAGGCGCGCGCCGAGCTGCCCGCGATCGAGACGGTGGTGGTGATCGACGGCGACGGCGCCGACCGGACCCTGCCCGACCTCGAGGCGGTGGACGCGGATTTCGACGTCACGGCGAGCGTCGACGCGATCGAGCCCGACGACCTGCTGACGCTGATCTACACGTCGGGGACGACAGGCCCGCCGAAGGGCGTCCAGCTCACGCACCGCAATCTGATGAGCCTCACGGCGGCGGTCGAGGACATGCTCGACCTCCCGGAGCGCGGCGCGAAGGTGATCTCGTGGCTTCCGGCGGCGCATATCGCCGAGCGCGGCGCGCACTACTACCTGCCGGTCACGCGGGGGGTCTCGGTGACGATCTGCCCGGAGCCGCGGCGCATCGTCGAGTGGCTGCCGAAGGTGAACCCGACGTGGTTCTTCGCGGTGCCGAGGATCTGGGAGAAGCTCAAGGCCGGACTCGAGGCGAGCGTCGCGAAGCTCCCCGACGAGCAGCGCCAGCCGGCGGAGCGGGGCCTCGAGGCAGCGCTTCAGAAGGTGCGCCTCGAGCAGGCGGGCGAGCCGGTGCCAGAGGAGGTGGCGAAGGCCGCCGCCCACGCCGACGAGGCGATGTTCGCCGGCCTGCGCGCGTCGCTCGGGCTCGACGAGGCGGTCGCGGTCAACGTCGGCGCGGCGCCGACCCCGCTCGAGGTGCTCGAGTTCTTCCACGCGATCGGGATCCCGGTCGGGGAGCTGTGGGGCATGTCGGAAACCTGCGGCGTGGCCACCGTGAACCCGCCGGAGCGCATCAAGCTGGGCACCGTCGGTCCGCCCCTGCCGGGCGTCGAGATCCAGCTCGCCGACGACGGCGAGGTGCTCGTGCGCGGCGATCCGATCATGCCCGGCTACCGCAACATGCCGGAGAAGACCGCGGAGGCGATCGACTCCGAGGGGTGGCTCGCGACCGGTGACATCGGCGAGCTCGACGAGGACGGCTACCTGAAGATCGTCGACCGCAAGAAGGAGCTGATCATCAACGCGGCCGGCAAGAACATGTCGCCGGCGAACATCGAGTCGAAGCTGAAGGCGTCGAGCCCGTTGATCGGCCAGGCCGTCGCGATCGGCGACCAGCGCCCGTACAACGTCGCGCTGATCGTCCTCGACCCGGACTTCGCGCCGGCCTGGGCGAAGCAGGCCGGACGCGAGGCGGCGGACCTCGGCGAGCTGGCCGGCGACGAGGAGTTGATCGCCGCGGTACAGGCCGGCGTCGACGAGGCGAACTCGAAGCTCGCGCGCGTCGAGCAGATCAAGAAGTTCAAGGTGCTGCCAACCGATTGGGCCCCCGGCGGTGACGAGCTCACACCGACGATGAAGCTCAAGCGCCGGCCGATTGCCGAGAAGTACGCCGCGGAGATCGAGGCGCTCTACGCCGGTTGACGCCGCCGACGGCCAACGACCTGGCGGCGATCGAGGGCTTCGTCGAGGCGTTCAACGCCGGCGACGTCGACGCACTGCTCCATCGAGCGGACCCGGGGATCGTGATGGCCACGGCGCGCGAGTGGCCGGGCGGCGGCGTCTACCGCGGCGCGGACGAGGTGCGCCGGTTCATCCAGGAGTTCCGCGGCGACTGGGCGGAGATCAGGTTCGAACGGCTGACGAGCGAGACGGTCGGCGATCGGCTCGTCGAGCGCTCCCGCTGGCTGGGCCGCGGGCGGACGACCGGGATCGAGACGCAGGTTGATTTCTACGCGGCGTGGACGGTGCGCGACGGGCGCGTCCGGCGCGTAGACGTGTTCGCGCGGCGCGACGAGGCGCGAGAGTTCGCGCGCTCGGACGCGAGCGGCGGCTAGGAGACGGCGAAGCGCATCCTGGCGCGCTCGAAGCGCTCGAGGTGTGCGGTGCCGAGAGCGAGCGCCGGCGTCAGGCACCCGCCGCGGTCGGTGCCGTCGCCATCCGCCAGCATCAGGCCCGCCTCGCCCAGCATCCTGGCGGTCGCGAGATAGCCCGGATGGCCGTCGGCGTCGACCGTCACGCCAAGCTCGCGGCCGCCGCTCGTGCGCACGTCGATCACGACCCGCCAATGCCACGGCTCGAGCCGGTCCTCGGCGGGGCCGAAGCCGGAGGCGGGCAGGAGCGAGCGCATCCGGTGCGCGACCCGCTGGCGTACCGCCGGCCGCGCCTGGGCGAGGGCGCGGACGCCGGCCTGGACGGCGCTGAGCGCCCCCGCGGCGGCGTAACGAAGCGGCAGCGTGAACTCCGGCCCGCCGATTGCAACGCCCTCGCGATACCGGAAGGGGGCCGGGTCGCCGCCGCGCTCGACGGCGCTCACGTATCCGGTGCGGTGGATCATCGCCGGATTGATGAACGGCGCGGGGGCCATCGGGGCGACGACCGCGCCGCGCGCGTCGCGTCGCGGCCGGATCGCGATCGGGCTGCGCCTACGGATCGCGGCTGCGGCCGCCGGGTCTCCGACCAGCGCCGCGGGATCGGTGAGCGGGCTTGAGTCCGGGTAGCCGATCATCTCGGCCATGCTCTGAAAGGTGCCGCCGGAGATCATGTCCGAGCCGCGCGGCAGCCCGGGCGGCGGCTTGAAGGTGACCGAGGCGTCGACCTCGGAGAGCTCTTCGTCCCAGCGCTCCCGAGCCGTCTCGGTCGCGAGCAGGACGCCGAGGTCCGGCGGCAGCGCCTCGAACCCGCAGGCCTGCACGATCTTCACGCCCGCGTCGCGCGCGGGCTCGTCGAGGCCGTCGAGCACCTCGCGCACGAAGGGGATCTCGCCGGTCACGTCCATGTAGTCGGCGCCGCCCTCGATGCACGCCTCGATCACGGGGCGGGCGCGGCTCGCGTAGGGGCCGACGAGGTTGAGGACGACCGAGGCACGCGCGGCCATCGCCGCCAGCGACTCGGGATCGCCGACGTCCGCGCCGATCGTCGCCGTCGACTCGGCGCCGACATCCGCAAGGCTGCGCTCGAGCTTCGCTGCGTCTCGCGCGGCAGCTCCCCAGCGAGCGCCCACCGAGCTCAGATAGGAGGCGACGCGCCGGCCCGTGACCCCGGTGGCGCCGAAGGCGACGATGTCCAGCTCTCTTCCGTCCTCGGCCACGGCCACCGGCAGACTAGTCGCGCGGCGATTCGCGGGAGATCAGGCCGCTGTCACAATGTCCCCGTGGCTTCGAAGCGTCAGATCTGGGTCGGTGGCGTGCCGATCGGCGGCGGCGCGCCGGTCGTCGTGCAGACGATGACCAAGACCGAGACGGCGAACGTCGCGGCGACGATGGAGCAGATCTGGAACGTCGCCGAGGCGGGCGCCGACCTGGTCCGTGTGGCCGTGCCGCGAGACAAGGACGTCGCCGCGCTGCGCACGATCGTGAAGGAGTCGCCAATCCCGGTGATCGCTGACATCCACTTCAACCACACGCTGGCGCTGAAGGCGATCGACGCCGGCGCCCACTGCATCCGGCTCAACCCCGGCAACATCGGCGGCCGCGAGAAGGTCGCCGAGGTCGCCGTGTGCGCGAACGCGGCCGGAGTGCCGATGCGGATCGGCGTCAACTCGGGCTCGCTCCCCAAGCACCTGCACGCGCTCGAGCGCGAGAGCCCGGTCGAGGCGCTAGTGAGCGCCGCGGCCGAGTTCGTCGAGATGATGGAGTCGCTCGACTTCGAGAACTTCAAGGTCTCGATCAAGTCGACGAACGTGCCGAACACGATCGCCGCCAACCGCCTGCTCGCCGAGCGGATCCCCTACCCGATCCACCTCGGCATCACCGAGGCCGGGACGAAGTGGTCCGGGTCCCTCAAGTCCGCGGTGGGCCTCGGGACGCTGCTCGCCGACGGGGTGGGGGACACGATCCGCATCTCGCTCTCGACCTTCCACGCCGAGGAGGAGGTCAAGGTCGCGTGGGAGATCCTCAAGGCGCTCCAGCTCCGCGAGCGCGGCCCGGTGCTGATCGCGTGTCCGACTTGCGGGCGGCTCCAGTTCGACATGGACTCGGTGGTCGCCGAGATCGAGACCCGACTCGAGGCCTACGCCGAGCCGATCGAGGTCGCGGTGCTGGGGTGCGCGGTGAACGGGATCGGCGAGGCCTCGCACGCCGACTTCGGGATCACGGGAGCCAAGGACGAGGGCCTGATCTTCGCCCATGGAAAGGCGCTGCGGAAGGTGCCCCAGGCGGAGCTCGTCGACGCGCTGTTCGCCGAGATCGACAAGTCACTCGACCGCGGCGCGATCGACGTCGACGCCGCGAAGGCCGCCGAGGGCGCCCAGTGGCTGGCGAAGATCGAGGAGGAGAACGCCGACGAGATGACGCCGGAGCGGATCGCGCAGATGGAGGCCGAAAAGGCGCGCGAGGCGGGCAACGACGTCACGGCCGAGCCCTTTCTCAAGCCAGTGAAGCGCCCGGCGCTCGACGAGGAGGCCTCGCCGACCGCGGGCCGCCGGTTCACCCGCGCCTGACGGCCGCACTACGATCGCCGCCGTGGAGGCGATCGACCACCTCGACCTCGTCGTCACCGACCTCGAGCGCAGCCTGGCTTTCTATCGCGGCCTGCTGAGGACCCTGGGCTACGTGCACGAGTCGGAGATCGAGGGGGAGAGGGGGGAGCGCGTCGTCTACCTCTCCCGGCAAGGCGGCGGCGGGTCGCTCAGCCTGCGGGCGGCTCAGTCGAATGCCCACGAGGTTCCGTACGACCGCTACGCCGTCGGCATCCATCACATCTGCTTTGCGACCTCGAGCCGGCGCGCGGTGGAGGAGGTCGCCGAGTGGGCGCGCGAGGCCGGCGCCGAGATCGAGAGCGGCCCGGAGGAATACGCCTACACGCCCGGCTACTACGCCGTCTTCATTCACGATCCCGACGGGATCAAGCTCGAGTTCCTGCACCGACCCGCGGAGCGCGACCTCGCGGCCCGGGTCGCCGAGCTCGAGCGCCGGCTCGACGAGCTCGGCTGAGACGCGGCCCCGCTGACAGTATGCGGCGGCTTGATCGACGCCGTGCGCAGAGACGTGACGCGCCGCGAGCTGCTGCTCGCGTGCCTGGCCGGGATCGCGCTCTCCCTGGTCATGAACTGGCCGCTCCCCCTGCACCTCGGCGACACGATCCCGAAGGACCTCGGCGACCCGCTGCCGCAGTCGTGGCAGGTCGCCTGGGGCGGCCACGCGCTCGCTCATCAGCCGCTGGACTTCTTTCAGTCGAACCAGTTCTGGCCGCTCCCGGACACGCTGGCGTTCTCGGACGCGCTGATCGGCTACGCGCCGGCCGGGTTGATCGGCTCGGGCCCGCACGCCGCGGCGGTCCGCTACGACCTGCTCTTCCTGTTCGCCTACGCGCTTTGCTTCGTGGGCACCTATCTGTTGGCGCGCGAGCTCGGACTGGGCCCGGCCGGGGCTGCGATCGCGGGGGCGGCCTTCGCGTACGCGCCGTTCCGGCTCGAGCAGGACGGCCACATGCAGGTGATCTCGAGCGGGGGCATCCCGCTGGCGCTCGCGGTCGGCCTGCGTGGCTATCGCCTGCGCAGGCCGTGGGTGGTGTTCGCTGGCTTTGCGGTCGCGACGTGGCAGTTTTTGATCGGGCCGACGCTCGGGCTGCCGCTCTTTTACCTGCTGTGCCTGCTCGGGCTCGTCGCGGCGATCGTCTGGTGGCGTCGCGGGCGGCCGACCCCGCCGCGGGCGCTCGTCGTCGCCACGATCGCTGGAGCTGCGCTCTTCCTGCTCACCGCGGCCCTGATCGCGCGGCCCTACATGCGGGTCGCCGACGAGCACCGCGGGGCCGAACGGCCGCCGTCGACCGTCGAGGCATTCTCCGATACGCCGCAGGTGTTCGCGGCCGCGCCGGCGGAGAACCTCGTCTGGGGTGACGCGACCGGGCCGGTTCGTGACGAGCTCCAGAACCCGCAGGAGAAGACGCTGTTCCCCGGGGTCCTCATCCTCGGGCTCGCGATCGTGGGGGCGCTGTCGCGGGCGCTCGAGCGGCGGTTCCGGATCGGGCTGGTGGTGGGGGCGGTCGGCGTCTCGGGGCTCGCGCTCGGCTTCCATGAGTCCGGAGGGCTCCTGTGGCCGTACAGGCTGGCCTACGAGGTGCTTCCGGGGTGGCAGGGGATGCGCACCCCGGGACGGCTCTTCGCCTTCGCGACGATCTGCCTCGCCCTGCTCGCCGGCGCGGGGGCGAGCGCCGCCCTCGCGGCCCTGCGCGAGCGAGCGCCGCGCCTCGGTCGCACCGCGATCGCCGCCACCGTCGCAGGGCTTGCTCTCGCCATCGCGGTCGAGGGGCGAGCCCTGCCGTTCGACCCCACCGACAGCCTCGCTCAGCCGCGGGTGCCGCCGGCGCCTGCCGACGTCTCGGGCGTACCCGCGCCGCAGCTTCATCTGCCGGCGCTGACACCGCCCGACAACCGGCGCTACGTCTTCTGGTCGACGGACGGCTTCCCGGAGATCGTGAATGGCCGTTCGAGCATCGATCCGGCGTTCACGGAGCGCCTGATCCGAGCGATGAACGAGTTCCCGGATCGCGCCAGTGTTGCGCTCCTTCGCAGGCGCGGGGTGCGCAGCGTCGTGCTGCACCTCGCGCGGGTCGACGGAACGCCGCAGGAGGGCGCCGCGCGCAGGCCGCTCGCGGGCCTCGGGCTCAGCCGCCGGCGCAGCGCCAAGGTGATGGTCTACGAGCTGCGGTCTCCGAACGCGAGCTCGGTCGTCACGGCCGAGCCCTGAGCTCCGCGGCGGCGCGGCAGCACGCGCCACAGTGCCGCGACCGCCACGAGGCCGGCGACCGCGCCGCCGCCGATCAGGACCAGCGAGCTGACGCTGTCGTCGAGGGGCGTGTTGAACTCGCCCGTGAGGCTCGGGCCGAAGGTCGCGACCACGACCCAGGCGCCGACCGCAGCCAGGGCGGTCGCGAGGTCATGCCTGGCGAGCGCCCGAGGCGCCGGCGTGGCGAGCGCCGCGAAGCCGATCGCCGCGAGGAGCGCGAGCAGGACCGGCAGGATCGCGAGCCAGTTCGGATGTACGCCGAAGACCGTGAGCAGCGTGTGCTCGAGCACCCCCTGGCGCAGGTCGTCGACCCAGACGCCCGTCCCCTCGTCGCCGATCAGCGGGTAGGTGATGCTCGCCGCGAGCATCCAGAGCGCCGACGGGACGGCCAGCGCGAGGGTGGTCGCCGGAAGCCGCCGATACGCGAACGCGAACCCGAGCGCGAGGAAGGGCAGCGCCGGGATCATGAAACGCGGACCGGGCGTGCCGCCGCCGAACGGCTGCCAGTAGCCCGCGTTGTAGAGAAAGTAGGCGCCGACGACTCCGGCCACGGCCCAGGCCTCGGCCCGGTGGCCGCGGCGGTGCATAACCACGATCCCGACGACGCCCATGACGACGATTGGTGTCAGCACGAGCAGGCCGCGGCCGGCGACCAGCAGGTCGCGGGCGGCGTCCCAGCGCGGTGCCGTGATGCCGAAGAAGCCATCGCTGTTGAGACCCATCGCGAAGTGGCCGCTGGACCCGAGCACAGCGACGGCATGGCTGTACGCGAGCTTCAGCGGCTCGCCGAGCGTCCAGGCGTTGAACGCGACCACGGGCAGCGCGCCCGCGAACGCGCCGCCGGCGTAGGCGAGACCGCGGCCGACGGCGCCGCGCCGAGCGATCGCGTAGAGGAAGAGGACCACGCCGACGAGCCCGACCTGGAACTCGAACGTGACGCCGAGCCCGGCCAGCAGGCCGGCGAGCGCCACGAGACGTGACCGCGGCGGCCCGGCGCGCTCCCGGAAGAGGACCGCGAAGGCGGCGAAGCCGAGTGCCGCGGAGATCGCGTGAGAGAAGAACTCCGCCGCGAACACCATCAGGATCGTGCCGGCGCCCAGGGTGATGGCAGCCGCCGTCCCGTAACCGGGCTCGAGGCGATCCCCGACCCGCCGGACCATGAGCAATAGCAGCGCCGACGGGATGACGGCGGCGAGCAGGGTTAGCACCCAGACCACCGGCGTCTCGTTCTCGACCCGCTCCTGCACGCGCAGCGCGCGCTTCTCGTCATAGCCGTAGCTGGCGTAAGGCGGGCCGTCGTTCGGGACCCAGCGCGGCTCAGAGGCGCGGCTCGCGGTGCCCGCGGCGTCGGCCGCGGCCTCGCGGCCGCCGGTCGCGTCGATCAGCAGGTAGAGCGGCGCCGCGACGGCCGCCATCCCGGGGGACTTGACCGAGTAGTAGTGGCCGTCGATCCACGCGACGTCGCCGGTCTCCCAGTGCCAGCGGTCGATCGTCTTCTCGCCGCCCGCGAGCGCTCGAACCTCCGCGAAGTGGGCGAGCTGCGCCCAGCCCATCGTGTGCATCACCACTCCCCACGAGATCGCGAGGCAGGCGATCGCGAGGGTCGCGGGCCTGCCGCGGACCCAGCCGAGCAGGGCGCGGACCGTGCTCACGGCGCCCCCGCCCGGCAGAGCGCCATCGTCCACGGCAGCGGGCTGCGCACCTCGACCACCTCGACCCGCTCGCGCAGGAACTCGAGGAAGCCGCGGCGCGACCAGTGGCCCAGGTGGCCCGGGGTGTTGCCGAGCTCGCGCACGTACTTCATCCGCGTCAGGTTCAATACCCGCCACAGGGGCTCCCGCGGCACGCTCACCAGGAGCCATGGTCGCGCCAGGGCGGCGATCGTCTCGAGGCCGCGTTCGGCGTCCGCGAGGTGCTCGAGCACCTCGCAGCAGACGATCAGCTCCGCGGCGTCGCTCGCCGGATCGAGCGAGTCGACCGGCGCCGCGCGGAACGGGATCTCGAGCCCCGCGGCCGCGGCTCGCGCGCGCGCCTCCTCGATCACCTCGGCCGCGATGTCGGTCCCGCGCACCGTGAGCCCCTGGCGGGCCAGCATCATCGCGAGCTCGCCCTCGCCGCAGCCGACCTCGTGCGCCTCCTGGGCGCCGCTCACCCCGACCAGCTCCCGCACGTCGGCGAGGAACGCGTCGACGAGCCGGCGCTCGATCGGGTTCCGGGTCCCGTACTTGTCGTAGACGTTGCCCTCGGCGACGGCCATGAAGCCGGAAATCATCCCATTCCGGTCGGGTCGCGCCTAGACTCGTCGCCGTGCGCGACCTGCCTCGCTACGCGCTCGCCTCGGCGTTCAGCTTCGTTTTCATCATCGCCGCGACGGCGGCGCTCCACGAGCTGATCGGGCTCTCGGAGACCCTCGCGCCGGCGCTCGCCCTGGCGCTCGCGCTGCTCGTCAACTTCGTGCTCCTGAGGCGGTTCGTGTTCCCGGGGCAGACGGCCCACTGGGGGCGCCAGCTCGCTGAGACCGCGCTGACCTCTGCCACGTTCCGCGCCCTCGAGTACGCGCTGTTTATCGCCCTCCACCTCGGACTGGGAATCAACTACCTGATCGCGACCGGCGCCTCGGTCTGCATCTCGGCGCTCGGGAAGTTCGCCATCTACAGGGAGATCGTCTTCAACCGGGCGCGCTCATCCTCGGCCGCTGCGGATTCGAGGTGAGAGGGCGGCACGCCCGCCTGGAGCTCGAGCCGCCGGACGCGCTCATACACGCGCTGCGCGATGACGCGCTGCCCCGCCAGCGCGTCGCCGATGATCCCGAGCGCGAACATCTGGACGGCGACCAAGGCCAGCACGGCCCCGAGGATGAGCGACTGCACGTGGCCGCCCGAGTCGCCGCTCAGGATCCAGTCGAGCAGGAACGGACTCCACGAGACGAGCGCGGCGACCGCGAAGGCGCCGGCGGCGATCGTGAACACACGCAGTGGCTCATAGAGCACGTAGGCGCGGAAGATCTCGAGCGCGTTCCTCCGCACGTAGGTGCCGGTGCTCGTCGTCAGTCGCGAGTCGCGAACGCGCGGGTTCGTCGTGATCGGGACGTGCTCGACGGCCACGCCCATCTTTCCCGCCTGGATCAGGCTCTCGAGCGTGTAGGTGAAGTTCGAGACGACCAGGAGCTGGAGGGCGGCCTCGCGGTTGTAGGCGCGAAAGCCGGAGGTCGTGTCGGGGACGCCGGTCCCCGAGGCACGGCGTACGACCCAGCTCCCGAGCCGCTGTAGAAGCTTCTTCGCCGCCGAGAAATGCTCGATCGTCTCCACCCGGCGATCGCCGACCACCATGTCGGCCTCGCCGGCGCGGATCGGAGCGACCAGTCGTGGGATGTCGGCGGCACGGTACTGATCGTCGGCGTCGGTGTTGACGATCACGTCCGCGCCGAGCTTGAGCGCCGCGTCGAGGCCCGCCTGGAATGCCGCCGAGAGGCCCCGGTTGCTGGTCAGGCGGACGATGTGGTCGACGCCGCCGTCGCGTGCAACGCGCGCCGTCGCGTCGGTCGAGCCGTCGTCGATCACGAGCCACTCCACCGCGTCGAAGCCACCGAGCTCGCGGGGAAGCTGGGAGAGGACGCGCGGCAGCGTCAGCTCCTCGTTCAGGCACGGGATCTGGATGATCAGCTTCATCGCCGGCGAGCGGCCGCGTCGTCCACGCCGGCAAAGCCTACGCCGGTAGGCTGCGCGCTCGATGGCCCGGCTCTCCACCTATTTTTTGCCGACGCTGCGCGAGGATCCCGCCGAGGCCGAGGCGCTGTCGCATCGGCTCATGGTCCGGGCCGGGCTGATTCGTCAGGTGGGTGCGGGGCTTTGGACGTGGCTTCCCGCCGGGTTCCGCGTCGCGAGGCGCGTCGTCGAGATCGTCCGCGAGGAGATCGACGCGATCGGCGGCCAGGAGATGCTGATGCCGGTGCTGCAGCCGGCCGATCTGTGGAAGCAGACCGGCCGCTATGCGATCGACGAGCTGTTCAAGCTGGACGACCGCAAGGGCTCGCCGCACGTCCTCGCCCTGACCCACGAGGAGGCCCTCACGTTCCACGCCGCGCGCGAGATCCGCTCTTACCGCGACCTGCCGAAGATCCTCTACCACGTGCAGGTCAAGGAACGCGACGAGCCGCGCCCGCGCGCGGGCGTGCTGCGCACGCGCGAGTTCACGATGAAGGACTCCTACTCGCTCGACCGCGACTTCGAGGGCCTCGACGCGAGCTACGAGCTTCACCGCCGGGCCTACGCGCGCATCCTCGACCGCTGCGGCCTTCGCTGGTATGAGGTCGCCTCCGACGTGGGGATGATGGGCGGCACGGGCGCCCACGAGTACATGGTGCCGTCCGCGGCGGGCGAGAACGACGTTGCGCTCGCTCCCGGCTACGCCGCCAATGTCGAGATCGCGTCGGCCGAGGCGCAGCCCGTCGAGCTGCCCCGGGGCCTCGACGAGCCCCGCAAGGTCCCGACGCCCGGCCTGACAACGGTCGAGGAGGTCTCGGGAGCGCTGGGGGTGCCCGCCGGCGCCGCGCTGAAGGCGCTGCCGGTGATCGTCGAGGGACGCGGTCTCGTGCTGGCGCTCGTCCGCGGCGACCACCGGCTCAACGAGATCAAGCTCCGCAACTCGCTGGGCGCCGAGTTCCGCCAGGCGCGGTCCGAGGAGATCGAGGCGGAGGTCGGCCCGCCCGGATTCATCGGCCCCGTTGGGGCGGACGTGCCCGTCGTCAAGGACATCGCGATCACGGGGGGTGGCTACTTCGCGGGCGCCAACAAGCCCGACGCCCACCTGATCGGCGTCGAGCCCGGCCGCGACTTCGCCTTCGAGGAGCTGGACATCCGCACGGTCGAGGCCGGCGACCTCTCGCCCTCGGGCGATCCGGTCGAGATCGAGACCGCGATCGAGGTCGGCAACATCTTCAAGCTCGGGACCCGCTACTCCGAGCCGCTCGGCGCGACGTACCTCGACGCCGACGGCTCCGAGCGGCCGATCGTGATGGGGAGCTACGGGATCGGGCCAGCCCGTATCGTCGCGGCCGCGATCGAGCAACACGCCGATGAGAAGGGGATCGTCTGGCCGCGCGCGCTGGCGCCGTGGCAGGTGCATCTGGTGGCGCTCGGCAGCGCGGGGGAGGAGACCGTGGAGGCCGCGGAGCGCCTGTATGAGGAGCTCACCGAGGCGGGGCTCGACGTCCTCTTCGACGATCGCGAGGCGGGGCCGGGCGAGAAGCTCACGGACGCGGAGCTCCTCGGCTGCCCGCTGCGCATCGTCGTCGGACGGCGGACCCTCGCCGACGGCGAGGTCGAGAGCCAGCGGCGCGCCGACGGCTTCGAGGAGCGTCTCGCGGTCGGTGACGCCGCCCGTCGGGCTGCCGAGATCGTCGAAGCGCTCGACTGAGGCGAGCCGCGTTGGCCTCGAAGCGGCGCCTCTTCGGCATCGACCGCTCCGGGCCGCTACCGCGCGAGACGCGGCGCGGCGCCCCGCTTCACCCGTGGACGATCCCGAACCTGGTCGGCTACGCGCGCCTCGCCGCGCTGCCGGTCTTCTGCGTCCTCGCCTTCGACTCCGGCGACGGCCGCGGCGCGCTGCCGGCGCTGATCTACCTCGGGATCGTGCTGGGCGACTACGTGGACGGGTTCCTGGCCCGCGCGACGGGTCAGTACTCGCGCATGGGCGCGCTCCTCGACCCGGTCGTCGACCGGCTCACAGTGCTCTCCGGTGCCGCCGTGTGCTGGCACTTCGAGCTCTTGCCACGCTGGGCGCTCCTGGTGCTGGCCGCCCGCGAGCTGGTGACGCTCGTGCTCGCCGAGGTCGCGCTGCGCCGCGGCATCGACCTGGAGATCAACTGGATCGGGCGGATCGGCGTCTTCCTGGTGTTCGGCGGGATCTTCTGGAGCATGGTGGTCGACTGGTGGATCATCCGGGCCGGGTTCGTCGTCGGCGTGGCGATCGCCGTCCTGGCCACCCTCGTCTACGTGCGGGTCGCGCTCGGGCGCCCGCACGTCGCGCAAGCGTGAGCCCAAACGTTCAAGCTCTACTTGAAGTTTGCGCTGCGGCCGTATAATCGCCGCATGCTCGGCACGGTCCCGTCGACCACGGAGGAATAGCCCCTTGGCCCTGCACTGTCCGGAGTGCGGCTTCGTCAACCCGGAGGGCGCCAACTACTGCCAGAAGTGCGGTGCGTTCCTGGGGCGCCCGGAGGGCGAGGACCCAACGACGATGACCTACAAGGTCGACGAGACCGGCGAGTACACGCCAATCGACATCGACGAGGAGGTCGACAAGTCCGGCGCCGCGCTCGTCATCCGATCCGGCGGCGGCCGAGCGGGGGAGAGCTTCACGATCGACCAGGAGCGGATGAGCATCGGCCGCACGCCCGACGCGGCGGTCTTCCTCGACGACGTCACGGTGTCGCGCAACCACGTGCTACTCGTGCATCGCCAGGACGGCCACTACATCGACGACCTCGGCTCGCTCAACGGCACGTACGTGAACCGCCGGCGGATCGAGTCGCACAAGCTCGACGACGGCGACGAGATCCAAATCGGCAAGTACAAGCTCAGCTATCTCGAGAAGTGAGGCGGGGATGGCGGTGATGACCAGCAGGAACGCGAGCGGCAACGGCGGCGGCGAGGAGGCACGCGCGAGGCGCGGCGAGGGCGGCGATTCGCGGCCTCGCAAGGCGCTCACGATCGGCGCCGTCGCGAAGATCCTCAGCCAGGAGTTCGACGACATCTCGATCTCGAAGATCCGCTACCTCGAGGACCAGAAGCTGCTCGCCCCGCGGCGCACCGCGGGCGGCTACCGGCTCTACAGCCAGGCCGACGTCGAGCGGCTGCGTGCGATCCTGCGCATGCAGCGCGACGAGTTCCTGCCGTTGCGCGTGATCCGCCAGGAGCTCGCCACGGGCGACTTCACGGGCCGCAGGGCGAGCGGTGAGGGCCAGAAGCGCCGCGCCGCCTCGGTCGGCGAGGTCGTGACCACCTTCGGCCGCGACGAGCTGCTCTCGGAGGCCGGGGTGGGGGAATCCCTGCTGCGTGAGCTCCTCGAGTACGGCATCGTGACCGCGAAGCGCCAGGACGGGCGCGAGGTCTACGACGAGACCGACCTCGAGATCGTGCGTGCCGCCGCCGAGCTCTCGAAGTTCGGCGTTGCGGGGCGCAACCTCAGGGTCTTCCGCACCTCCGCCGACCGCGAGGCGGCGCTGCTCGAGCAGCTCCTCGGCGCGCAGCTTCGCTCGCGCAGCCAGGCGCGGCGCAAGGAGGCCGTCGAGAACCTGGAGAGCCTCGCGGCCGTCTGCGGCCACCTGAAGCATCTGCTGCTCGTCCGCGACCTGCGCCGGCTCAAGGCAGCAGCGGAGTAATCCCTGAGGCCGGAGCGATGCCTCGCGTGTCGCGAAGCCGCGTCATCGACGCCGATCGCCGCCGCGTCTGGGAGCTCGTCTCGGACCCGCACAGCCTGCCACGCTGGTGGCCGCGAGCCAAGCGCGTCGAGGACGTCCGCGGCGACGGAAAGCGGGCGCACTGGACGGCAGTCCTCGAGACGGAGCGCGGCAGCGCCGTCCGCGCCGACTACCACTGCACCGGAGCGACCGAGGGAGAGCGCTATGCCTGGGAGCAGGAGGTTGCCGGGACGCCGTTTGAGCGCATCCTGCGGGCTTCGCGGCTCGAGATCGGGCTCGAGCCGCATGGCGCGGCGACGCGCGTGACGCTCACCGCCCAGGAGGCGCTGCGCGGGCTCGCGCGGCTCGGCGCGGCGATGATGCGGGGCGCCTCGCGCCGGCGCCTCGACGACGCGCTCGAGGGCATCGAGCGAGCACTCGTCGGATGACGGTCGCGGACGGCCGTGTCGGCGCGATAGCGCCGCCGGGGAAGTGGTGGGGGTGGGGGGACCCGAACAAGCGCCTGCCGCTCGGAGCGGGGGCGATCCGGATGCTGCGCGAGCAGCTTGGTGAGGCGCAGCCCAGTCGACGCGTCGAGCTCGACGAGGTCTTCCTGCCCCCACCACGCGAGCTCCCGGCTGCCGTCTCCCAGGCGGTCAATCCGGCGAGCGTCCTCACCGCCCACGAGCACCGCCTGCGCCGGGCCGCCGGCAAGTCCTATCCCGATCTCGTGCGGCTTCGCTCCGGCCGTCCCGGCGCGGCGCCGGACGCCGTGGTCATGCCGGGCACCGCGGAGCAGGTCGCGGGCGTGCTCGAGGCCTGCGCGCGTGAGCGGGTGGCGGTAGTCCCGTTCGGCGGCGGGACGAGCGTCGTCGGCGGCGTCGAGCCACTCGGCGGCGACGCCGGCGCCGTGATCTCGCTCGACCTGCGGCGGATGCGTGCCGTCAGCGTCGATCCCGTTTCGATGACGGCGACCCTCGGCGCCGGCTTGCGCGGGCCGGAGGCCGAGGAGGCGCTTCGCGCGGAGGGGATGACGTTGGGGCACTTCCCGCAGTCGTTCGAGTACGCGACGATCGGCGGCTTCGCGGCGACTCGCTCCGCCGGGCAGGCGTCGAGCGGCTACGGGCGCTTCGACGAGATGGTCACCTCACTCACGATGGTGACGCCGATCGGCGAGTTCCGGACGCTCGCGACCCCGCACAGTGCCGCCGGCCCGGCGTTGCGGGAGCTCGCGCTCGGCTCCGAGGGCGTGCTGGGGGCGATCACGGAGGTCACCGTGCGCGTGCGTCCGGCGCCCTCCGCACGGCGATACGAGGGCTGGATCACGGCGGATTTCGACTCCGGCACCGAGCTCCTGCGCACGCTCGCCCAGGCCGGCGCGCTGCCGGACGTGACCCGCCTCTCCGACGAGGCGGAGACGCGCGTCTCGATGGCGCTCGCGGGGACCGACGGACCGCGGCGGTGGCTCCTTGACGCCTATCTCGCGCTTCGCAGGCGCCGCGGCGGATGCCTCGTGATCTGCGGCTGGGAGGGAACGCGCGAAGACGTCGAGCGCCGCCGAGCGATCTCGGCCAGTCTCCTGCGCACGGCCGGCGCCGCCGCACTCGGCGAGCGGCCCGGACGCGCCTGGGAGCGGGGCCGCTTCGAGGGCCCGTACCTCCGCGACGAGCTGATGGACCGCGGATACCTGATCGAGACCTTGGAGACCGCGCACACCTGGTCGCGCCTGGGCGAGCTCTATCGCGCCGTGGGGGATGCGATCGCGACCGCGCTTCGCGCCCAGGGCACACCCGGCATCGTCATGTGCCACGTGTCGCACGTCTACCGCGACGGCGCCTCGCTCTACTTCACGCTCGCGTCCCGCGCCCGCCCGGGCGAGGAGCTCGAGCAGTGGCGGGCGGTCAAGACGGCGGCCTGCGAGGCAATCGTCGCGACGGGCGGCACGATCACCCACCACCACGCGGTCGGCCGCGACCATGCGTCGTTCATGCGCGCGGAGGTGGGGGAGACCGGGCTCGAGGCCCTGAGAGCGCTCAAGGAGCGACTCGACCCGGCCGGGATCATGAACCCCGGCAAGCTGATCCCGATCTAGCCGCCGGTGCTCTGCGCGGCGGCCTGCGGCACGCGCCCGCGCAGGACGACGTCGCCGGGCTCGTCGAGGACGATCGCCTCGTTTTGGATCGCGTCCTGGACGAGCCTGCGGATCGCCTTCACGGGCGCGATCGAGACGTCGACGAACTGCACCCTGGCGATCACCGGCAGGACCGCAGAGGGGATCGCGAAGCGGTCGCTGAACGTGCCCTGCTGGGAGGCGTTCAGCGGCGACAGCGGGTAGCCCTTGTCCTTCTCGAGCATCAACCACAGGACGTAGGTCCGATCCTGCGGCGCCGGGTCGAGGCCCTCGATCGAGACGTCGACGTACGCCTGGTCTCCGGTGGCGAGGCCGAAGGTCGCATCGCCGGTAGCATCACCGCCCTCCAGCGGGCGCAGGGGAACGCGCGTGATCGCCTGGTCGCCGGTCGACGCGGCGGTCGTCGCCGGCGGCGTGGTCTCCTCTTCGCCGTCGCCGCTGAACGCTCCGGTGATGCCGAGCACGGCTGCGATCAGCAGGACCGCGGCGCAGCCGGCGATCAGGATCACGCGCCGCTGCGAATCGCTCAGCCCGGCGCCCGGGAGCGCCCTCGATGGACCCTCGGCGTCCCGCCGCGACCGGCGCGTACGCGGCGGCCGGGCCTCGCCCGGGAGGCGCGGGAGCTCCGCGCCTGGGTACATCTCAGAGAGCCGCTCGACGAGCGCTGCGGCGAGCTCGTGGTCCGCCGCGTCCACACGCAGATGCCGCGAGGCGTCGGCGCGCCCGATCGGATCGGCCTGCCCCAGCAGGTAGTCGGTGAGTCCGACGTTGCGGTCCGGGTCGGCACCGGCGAGCTCTGTGAGGGCCGCCCGTGCCCGCGACCGGACCTCGGCCTCCTCGACCGCGAGCGCGCCCGCGATCGCCGCGTAGCTCTGCCCCCGTTCGAGCAGGAGCTGAAGCGTCGCCTGTTGATCCGGAGTCAGGGCCACGGACGGCGAAGCCTAGGGGTTGACCGACACCGGGCCGCAGGCGCGCGCCGATAGGGTCCGCCGATGCAATCCGGCGGGCAGGGCGGCTTCAACCAGCTGATCGGCGTCGAGACCCTCGACCCGAACCCCGCCGGCGCCCACGCCCGGTTGGCAGTCGGAGAGCACGTCCTCCAGCCGTTCGGAATCGTCCACGGCGGCGCTATCTCGACGCTCGCCGAGACGCTCACGTCGTGGGCCACCTGGGAGGCGGTCCGCGACGACGGGATGCTCGCGTTCGGGCAGTCGAGCCAGGCGTCGTTCCTGCGCCCGATCTCCGGCGGCCACGTGAACGCCACCGCCGTCGCGCGCCACCGTGGCCGCACCACCTGGGTCTGGGACTGCGAGGTCACCGACGACGAGGGGCGCCTCTGCGCGCTCGTCCGAATGACGATTGCGGTGCGGCCGGCCTAGCCGCCGAACCGGTTGGTGATCGGGAGGCGGCGGTCGCGGCCGAACGCCTTGCTCGTGATCCGGATCGCCGGCGGGGACTGGCGGCGCTTGTACTCGGCGAGGTCGACCAGCCGGATGACCTCGTCGACCATCTGCTCCGGGAGCCCCTCCGCGACCAGGTCCCCGCGCGAGAGATCGCGCTCCACATAGCCCTCGAGGATCCGGTCCAGGACCTCGTAGGGCGGCAGCGAGTCCTCGTCGAGCTGGTCGGCGCGAAGCTCCGCGGAGGGAGCGCGCTCGAGCACCGATTCCGGCACGGGCGACCGCTCATCGCGGGCATTGCGGTGCCTCACGAGTTCGTAGACGAGCTGCTTGGGCACGTCCTTGAGGACGGCGAGCCCTCCCGCCATGTCGCCGTAGAGGGTCGCGTAGCCGACCGACATCTCGCTCTTGTTGCCTGTCGTGAGGACAAGCGCGCCGCGGTCGTTGGAGAGCGCCATGAGGAGGTTGCCGCGGATCCGCGCCTGCACGTTCTCGGCCGCGAGCCCGTCGCCGCTCCAGTTCGAGCCGAGGATTTCGCCGTAGGCGCTCATCGCCCGCTCGATCGGGAGCTCGATCAGCTCGGCGCCGAGGTTGTTCGCGATCTCCCGCGCGTCGCCCTGGGTCGCCTCGCTCGAGTGCGGGGAGGGCATCACGACGCAGGTCAGGTTCTCCGCACCGAGCGCGTCCGCGGCGAGGACCGCGACGAGCGCCGAGTCGATGCCGCCCGAGACGCCGACCAGGACGCCGCGAAAGCCGTTCTTTCGCACGTAGTCGCGCAGCCCGAGGACGAGCGCGGCGTGCACCTCGTCGAGGTCGCCCAACGGCTCCGTGATCCGCCCGCGGTCGGAGTCGCCGAGCTCCCAGACGAGCAGGTCCTCGTCGAACTGCCGGGCGCGCGCGACGGTCTGGCCGCTTGAGTCGACGACGAAGCTGTGGCCGTCGAAGACGAGCTCGTCCTGGCCGCCGACCATGTTGCAGAACGCGAACGCGGCGCCGTAGGCGCGAGCGCGCTCGGCGAACATCTGCTCTCGCTCGACACCCTTGCCGCGCAGGTAAGGGGAGGCCGAGGGATTGACGATCAGCGCCGCCCCCGCCTCGGCCTCGGCCTGCGCGGGGTCGCCAGGCTCCCAGACGTCCTCGCAGATCGTGATGCCGACCCGCACGCCGCCCACATCGATCACGAGCGGCTCGTCGCCCGGCTCGAAGTACCGGACCTCGTCGAACACGCCGTAGTTGGGAAGGCGGGCCTTCCTGTACACGTCTGTTATGCGCCCGTCGCGCAGGACCGCGACCGAGTTGTGGACCGGCCGGCGGCTCGGCGCGTCCGGGCGCTCGCGGCCGGCGGTGCCCGTCGGCTCGGCGAAGCCGACGATCGCCGTGATCCCGCGGACGCCGGCGGCGAGCCGTTCGAGCACCTCTCTGTTCGCAGCTCCGAAGTGCTGCTTCAGGTAGAGGTCCTCGGCCGGGTACCCCGGCAGGCTGAGCTCCGGGAGGACGACGAGCTGGGCGCCGGCATCGCGCGCGCGGCCGATCGACTCCTCGATCAACACCGCGTTCCCGGCCAGGTCGCCGACCGTGGAGTCGACCTGGGCGAGCGCAACACGGAGCTTTACCGGGGGTTCACCCATCTGCCTAAGTATGTTCATCGTCTTGTCCAAGTTCTCATGCAGTGGCCCGCGCGTCGCGGCGATCGCGGCGACGGCGCTCGCCGCGGCGCTCGTGACGGCGTCGCCTGCGGGCGCGGAGGAGCTCGTTGCCGAGCCGACGCCCGCCGACGCCGAGGCGGCGCTCGACGACGCCGCCGACGCGCTGGACGGTGATGCAGCCGCTCCCGACGCGAGCGTCGCCATGAACGAGCTGGGCGCGAGCTATGAGCAGCTCGACGCCGCCGACCGGCGGCGCGCGAGGTCGATCCTCGCGCGGCCGACGGATGGCGCGGCCGACCAGTACAACGACGGCTATCCCGCCGGGGCGCCGGTGGCGAGCGCCGAGAGCCCCCACTTCTGCGTCTTCTGGGTCAACGCGCCCGGCTACGCCGACGCGCCGAACCTCACGGACACGAACGGCGACGGGATCCCCGACTACGTCGAGCAGATCCTCGCGATCGCCGAGACCTCCTACTCCGTCGAGGTGGCGCCGGGGGCGATGGCCTGGGCGCCGCCGAAGCCCGACCCGACGGGGTGCGGCGCCGACCCGAGCGCTCACGCGGACGTCTACCTGAAGCAGCTCGGAAACGCTGGCCTCTTCGGCTACGAGTCGCCGGACCCGGGGCAGGGGAGGGCTCGCAGCCAGTACGGCTACCTCGTCCTCGACAACGACTACGCGCGGTCGGAGTACGGCTACCCCGAGCCGACGATCCCCGCGAGCGTCACCTTCGCCCACGAGTTCAACCACCTGCTGCAGCAGAACTACGACACCTTCCAGGACATCTGGATGTTCGAGTCGACGGCCGTCTGGGCGGAGGAGCAGGTCTATCCCGACGCGAACGACTGGCTGAACTACATGCCCGCGTTCGCGCGACGACCAGAGAGCCCGATCACGGACGCGAGGGCGAGCAAGGGGCTGAAGATCTACGCGTCGGCCGTCTGGAACCACTGGCTCGACCGCGGCGCCGGCTACGGCCCCACGGTGATCCGGACCGCGTGGGAGGCATCGGACGTCGCCTTCCCGCCCGACTTCGCGGTCGCCGCCTACGACCGCGCGATCGACAGGCGCAAGGGCCCGGGCTTCTCGCGCGAGTTCGTCCGCTTCGCCGCCGCCACCGCCGAGTGGCGGACCGGCGCCGGGAGTTTCCCCGACGCGGCCTCCTACCCCGACGTGAAGCGCAAGGGCTCGCTCCATCGGGGCGGGCATCGCCGGGTGAACCTCGACCACACCGGGTACGCGCTCTTCGACGTCAAGGGCGGCGGTAGCGGCAAGCTGCGCCTCGCGGTCGACGTCGAGGACGGGGTGCGGTGCGGGATCGCGCTCATCGGCCGCGACGGCGACCCGCTCGGCGGCTCGGTGGTGCGCAAGACGAAGTACCAGGGCAAGGGCGGCACCGCGACGGTGAGCCTCGCCAAGCCGCGGCGCTTCGATCGGATCACCGCCGCGCTCGTGAACGCCGACGGGCGCGTCAGGGGCTTCTCCGACGACGACTGGGTGTACTCGAAGGACAACGTCTCCTTCGAGCTCGAGCTGCGTCGCTGAGCGCCGTCAGCCGGACCGGCTGCCCGCCCGCGCCGCGCCGAGGTTGGCGACGATGAGCGCGACCACGGTCACCAGGTAGATCTGGCCGATCAAAGCCTCGCTGATCGCGAGCGAGCGCCCGAGGTTGCCGGCGGCGGTCAGGTCCCCGAAGCCGGTCGTCGTCAGGGTGGCGAAGCTGAAGTAGAGGAACTCCGCGTGGTCACCCCCGCTGATCTCGGCGAAGAAGTCACCGTCGCCAACCGCCGAGATCACGCCGTAGCCGAACGCGAACGCGCTCCCGATCAACAGGTAGACGCAGAGCACGCCGAACATCGTGCGCACAGTGATCACTCCCGCCGCCCGGGCCTGCCGCACGATGCCGAGGATGATCGCCGCGGGCGCCAGCAGTACGAGCATCAGACCGAGGGCCCGCGCCGACCCCTCGTCCATCGCCCCGGAGCTGATCGCGAGGCCCGCGGCGCTCAGGACGGCGACGGCCGTGACCGCGCTCGCCCCGCGGAAGGCCACGGATGCGCCCCCGAGACGCGCAGCGCCGCGAGGAGGGTTGCGCCCTGGAGGACGATGGTCACGACCCGCGCGGCGTCGGTCTCGCCGGCCGCGAGCTGGAAACCGATCGTGACCAGGATGAGGACGAGCAGCCAGCCGTATCCGTAACCGTCCGCGTGCAGGTGACGGCGCCAAACCGGCGCGTCCTCGGGAAGGGATGCGGCCGTCATGGCCCCTTCTATACGGGCCATGGCGGACGCCGCGGCGCAACGGCGAGCGAAGCGGGGGCTGGTAGCCTCGCGACCGCAATGGCGAACGACGAGTTCAGGGTCGAGATCAACCTCCACGACGCGGTCCACGGGCACCTCACGAAGCGGCTTCAGTCGCTCGACCTCGACGACGAGGTCGCCGAGCGGCTGGGCGACCGGGTGATCGTCACCCGCGACGGCGAGCGGATCTACGTCTACACGCAGACCCTGGATGCGGCGAAGGAGGCCGAGCGGGTCGTGAACGAGGTGCTCGCCGAGGACGAGATGACCGCCGACGTCAGGCGCCGGCGCTGGAACCCGGCCGAGCGCTTTTGGCAGGACGCCGACGAGCCGCTTGCGGAGCCCGACGTGGCGACGCCCGATCCCGCCCGGCACGCCACCAACCGTGACGTTCCCCACCCGGCGTTCGTGTTCATCGAGAGGCACGAGCCGGAGTTCCTGCGCGACCTCCTCTAGGGTTGCGGCTCAGGCCGGCGCGACCACCTCGAACTGCGACATGAGGCCGTGGTCCTCGTGGTCGAGCATGTGGCAGTGGATTACGTACCTGCCGGTGTAGTCGCTGAAGTGGCCGGCGACGAGCACCCGGTCGCCCGGGTCCAGGAAGAACGTCTCCTTGAGGCACGCCTCGTAGGGGGGCGGTCGCCGGCCGTTGCGCGCCAGCATGTACCAGTCGGTGTGGTGCATGTGGATCAGGTGCCCGACCGCGGTCCGGTTGTGAAGCTCCCAGGTCTCGGTCGTGCCGAGCACCGGGAACGCGTCGGAGCGAGCCGGGTCGAACGTCTTGCCGTTGATCAGCCAGGTCGGTCGCAGGCCCTTCGACACCGTGAACTCCCAGCGCCGCTGCGGCGTCGCCGGAGCGCTGGCTACCCACTCCGGAAGCGGCCGAAGCGCCGCCGGGACGCCTGAGGAATCGCTCGCGCGCTTGCCGACCCGGAACTCCATCACCGGGCCGACGTAGGTCCTCGAGCCGAGGTCGCGGTGGCCGCGGCGCTTCGAGCTCACGAGCTGCACACGTTCGCCGGCCACCTTCGCGAAGTCCACGATCACCTCGACCCGTTCACCCGGGCCGAGCAGGATTCGCCTTCGCGAGACCGGCGCGGGCATGAGGCCGCTCTCGGTCGCGACCTGGGTCATCCGCAACCCATTCGAGAGCTCGAGGTTGTACGCGCGAAACCCGGACGCGTTCAGGATCCGCAGCCGATGCCGCGCGCCCGCGACGCGATGGAACGGAAGCCGCGCACCGTTAACGAGGATCTGGCGGCCGGTGACGCCGTCGTTGGGCGCGTGCGCGAACGGCCCGAATGGGTCGGCGAGCTGGTTGTGCCGGTCGAACGCCCGGTCAGCGATCATCAGCGGAACGTCGCGGTCGCCGCTCGGGAGGCCGAGCGAGGCGTCGAGCTCGTCGTCGATGATCCACATCCCTGCGAGGCCGCGCCACACGTTGCGCGAGGTGCGCTCGAGGCGGTGGTCGTGGTACCACTGAAATGCCGCGCGCTCGGGCGCTCCGTCCTCGATCAGCTCGTAGCGGTACGTGCGGCGCCCGCCGGGTGGGATCAGCAGGTCGTTGCCCGAGGCGGCTGCGGAGAGGCCGCCGTCGATGCGGCAGTAGAGCGCGCGCGGCTGGCTCGCCGTGAGTCCGCCGGGCTGACCGTCATCGGCGGAGCGGTTGTGGCCGCCGTGGAGGTGCACCGTGAGCTCGCCGGCGCTCGCCGGGAGGTTGTGGACGAACGTGATCTCGGTCGGCTCGCCGGCCGGGCGGCGGATCGTCGGGCCCGGGAAGGTGCCGCCGTAGGTCCACATCCGGGTCTTGCGGCCCGCCAGGATCGGGAGCGCGGCCTGGCGCATCTCGAGCTCGATCCGCGAGTCGGTCAGGACCGGCGGGATCGGCAGCGGCGTGGAGAAGCGGCTCGGGTTCGCCGCGGCGAAGCCGAGGTCGCCGAGGCCCGGGCGCACCGGCAGAGCTACTGCCAGTGCGCCCGCCCCGGCGGCGGTGAGCAGGGCGCGGCGGCTGAGCCGCGCCGGCTGCTCGGATCCGTGAGCCGTGGGGCTCGTTTCCTAGCCCTCGACGACCTTGATCTTGCCCTGCATCTCGGGATGCACGGCGCAGATGAAGTGCAGGGTCTTCCCCGGGCGCGCGGTGACCTCGCGCGCGAAGGTCTGGCCCTTCTTCTCGGACACCCAGGAGTCGCCCTTGCGCTTCAGGCTGCCCTCGATGTTCCAGCCGTCCTTGCCGACGTCGACCGGGTTCTCGCCGATCGCGCCAGTCTCGACGTCGACATCGTGCCACTTGACGATCGCGCCGCAGATGCCCTTGAGCTCCTTCGCGCAGCCCTTGATCGCGGCCCTCCCCTTCGGGAAGTCCTTCTTGTGCGCGAGCGAGAACGTGTGTGGCCCGATCTGACGCGGGTTCGTGTTGTTCTTGAGCTTCAGCTTGGTGCCGGCCTCGACGGTCTTCGGACCGTCGAAGGAGAGGTCCCTGCCGTCGCGCTCCATCGAGATCACCGTCGCCTTCGCGCTCGGCGCCGGGCTCGCGCCCGCGGTGGCCGAGGCGCCGGCGACGGTCAGCGCCGCAAGCGCTCCTAGCGACGCCACGAGGCGCAGCGTTCTTTTTGTGTACAAAGCGATTCCTTTCCGCCGCGGCCGCATGAGCGGCCGCATCTCTGAGTGGGTGAACGGGACACGCCGCGCCCTCCCCGCGGCTGATCGAGGCGCAATGCTAGCCGCTCCCGGGGCGCCGCGATCCTTCTCGAGGATGATTCGCCCATGCTCGTGATCACGGCCGACGACTACGGCTACGGAGCCTCCTACGACGCCGGGATCCTGGAGGCGGCCCGGGCGGGAGCGATCGACGCGGTGGGCGTCATGGTGCTGCGCGCGGCCGGCGCCGGCGGGCTGCTCGCCTGCCCGGTGGAGGTGGGGCTTCACGTCGAGCGGCTCGCCGAGGCACCGGTGGCCGAGCAGCTCGAGCGGTTCGCGGCGCTCGTCGGGCGGCCGCCCGACTATCTCGACGGCCACCACCACTGCCACGCCGCGCCGGACGTGGCCGTGACCGTCGCCGAGTTCGCGGCCGCCCTCTCGATCCCGGTCCGTCCCGCTTCCGATCGCCACCGCCGTCTGCTTCGCGAGCGCGGCGTGCCGGCGGTCGATCGTGTGCTCGGCCGGATGAGCGAAGCCGTGCCGGCGCTGCCACCGGACATCGCCCGCTGGCGCGAGGCGGGCGGCGATCCGCCCGGCGTGAGCGAGTGGATCGTCCACCCGGGCCACCCTGACGCCCAGGTCGGCTCCTCCTACGACCGCGGCCGCGGCGAGGACCTCGAGCTCCTGCTCTCGCTCGGCGGTCGCGAGGCGTGGGCGTCGGTGGGAATCGAGCGCGCCGGACCGAGGCGGGCCCTGGCGGGGGCCTAGGCCTTCGCCCGCTGTTTGGAGCCCGCGGTGCGACCGCGGGCCCGGCCGCGCTTTGTGGGCGGCGCCCCGACCGCCGCGCTCAGCTCGGCGAGCGACTCCTCGAGATCCACGGCGAGCAGGTCCAGGTCGCTCATCGCGTCGTAGTCGCCAATCAGGCCGAAGTTGACCTGCCCGTCGTAGCTCATGATCCCGAAGCAGACCGCCTGGCGCTTGGCGAGCGGGACCATCGGGAACACGGCCTCGAGCTTGCGTCCCATCAGGTAGAGGGGGAACTGCGGCCCGGGGACGTTCGTCACGACGAGGTTGAAGAAGCGCTGGCGAGACTGCAGGCGCGCGGCCTGCCCCGCGATCGTCGGCGGCGCGAAGTCGGTCAGCTCGGTCATCAGCGAAGCGCCGACCGCCTGCTTCGACTGCTTGAGGTCGCCCATCCGCGCGCTGACGAGCCGCAGGCGCTCGATCGGGTCCTCGCACCAGACGGGGAGCGGCGCCATGTAGGAGGAGACGCGGTTGCCGAGCGCGCCCTGTTCGTCGGCCGCGCGGACGCTGATCGGGACCATCGCGCGGAGCTCGAGGTCGCGGGTGGACTGGCCGCGGCCGCGCAGGTAGCGCGCGAGCGCGCCGGTGACGACGGCGAGTACGACGTCGTTGACGGTCCCACCGAGCTCGTTCTTGATGCGCTTCAACTGCTGGAGGTCCGTCTGCACCCAGGCGAACCTGCGGTACGGACCGATGTCGACGTTGAAGGCGGTCGGGGATGCGCCGAGCCCCGCCCGCGCGAAGGCGCCCGCGGCCTCCGCCGCCTCGACGACGCCTCGTGCCGCGCGGCGTGGGCCCCGGAAGACCGCCCGCGCACCGCGCACCGCCTCGGCGGGCGTCGTCGCGCGCTCGAGCAGCGACTCGGCGAGCACCTGCGCATCGCTCGGCTCGGGCCGCGGAAGCCACGGCTCGGGTGGCTCCGCGACGGGCGCCGGGTCGGGCGCGGCGTCGAAGAGCACCGTCGTGATATCGACGCCCGAGACTCCGTCGACCAGGCAGTGGTGAGTCTTCGCGACGATCGCGAACCGCCCGCCGGAGAGGCCGTCCACGAGCCACATCTCCCAGAGCGGCTTCGAGCGGTCGAGACGCTGCGAGAAGACGCGAGCCGCAAGCGTCCGCAACTGCGCCTCGTCGCCGGGCGGGGGCAGCGCCGTATGCCTGACGTGGTAGCGGAGGTTGAGGTGCGGGTCGTCGACCCACTTCGGGCGCCCCTGACCGAGCGGCACGAAGCGGAGCTTCTGCCGGAAGCGCGGCACGAGGTGAAGCCGCGACTCGATGTGGGCGCGGAACTCGTCGTACGCGGGCGCCGGGCCCTCGAATAGCGTCGTGGACGCGACGTGCATGTGCGCCGGTCCCCGCTCGAGGTGCAGGAAGGAGGCGTCGAGGCCGCTGAGCCGATCCGAGCTCATCGCACGGATCTTCTCAGAACAACTCGGAGGGTGAGCGCCGTCACAGGTGGGACCGGCCGATTCGGCCTCGCGCGCGGCGGGTAGAGTCGCGCGCGAGGCAATCGCTACCGGTCGGAGGGACGATGGAGGATCTCGAGAAGAGGCGCGAGGAGGAGACGCGGCCCCTGCGCGAGGCGGGCGAGGGCGAGGCCGAGGGCTTCGAGGAGAGCGAGGCCGAGCTCATCGAGCACGCCTCCCACGGGGACCCGGGTCCCGACCCGAGCCACCTCGCGGGCGAGCCGGAGGATCAGGGAGCCGACGAGGCCACCTACGGCGAGGCCGACCACGAGGAGTCAAGCGAGGACGCGGACGAGTCCTGAGCCCGAACGGCCTCGATCCGGCACCTACAATCGAGGCGATGAGCGCCGAGGCGAAGAACCTCGAGGCGATCGCGAAGGCGATCGACCAGCACAACGCGACCTGTCCGTGGCCGGCGTCCGAGGTGCGCCTGAACCCGTTCGAGGTCGAACGCTTGGGCTGGGAGGAGATCCGGGGCCTGCCGGTCGTCCCCGACCCGGCGCTCGGCACGGGCCGCTTCCGCATCGTCTGCTCCCGCGAGGGAGAGCGCGAGGGCCTCGAGGAGACCGAGGCGGTCGGCACCCCGATCGAGGTCGGCGTCGGCGCGGACGAGCCGCCGGTTAGGCCACCGGTCTGAACAACTGGCGGCCACCTCCTCCGCTCCCGCCCTGAACCACTGGTCCGCGGCTACGCCGCGGACATCTCATGCTGCTCCCGCGTCCGGGGGTGCCGCCGCCCGCGAAGGACGGCCATTTATTCAGAGGTTTAAGCCGAGGTCGCTCGTGACCCGTTGTGCCCAGATGTTGAGGTCGGTGAACCCGCCGCTCAGGATCAGGATCCCCATCGCGATCAGGACCCCGCCGCCGAAGCCGATGATCGCGCGGTAGTGGCGCTTGATCACGCCGAAGGCGCTCGTCGCCCGCGAGAACGCGAGGGCCGTGAGCAGGAATGGGATCGCGAGCCCGAGCGAATAGAAGGCGAGCAGGAGCGCACCGTGCGCGGCCTCGCCTCGGATCCGGCGAGCGTGAGGACGCCGCCGAGGGTCGGGCCGACGCACGGCGTCCAGGCGATCGAGAAGGCGGCGCCGGCGACGATCGGCCCGCCCTTGCCGGCGCGCGCAAGCAGCGCGTCGATGCGCCACTCGCGGTTCAGCCGGTCGACGAACGTCGCGGCGATGAACAGGATGCCCATCGCGATCAGCACGACGGCGCCGATGTCGGTGAGGAGCTCCTGGTGCTCGCGGAGCGTCTCGCCGATGGCCGTCGCGGTCAGCCCGAGGAGGATGAAGACCGTCGAGAAGGAGGCGATGAAGAGGAGGCTCGGTCCGATCACCCGGCGCCAGCTCGTCTCCTCGATCTCGGTGATGCTCACGCCGGTGACGGTCGAGAGATAACCCGGGACGAGCGGCAGCACGCACGGCGAGACGAACGATACGAGGCCGGCGAGAAAGGCGACAGGGATGTCGGCTCCGGGGACTGGGTCCGCCATTTCGGCGCCCCGCGCTTTAGTTGAGCGCCGCTGCGAGGCGGCGGCGATGCTCGCGCGCAAGCGCATGATCGGCGCCGAGCTCAGTGAAGATCCCGACCATCACGCGCCGGATCAGATCGCGCCGATCGGCGTCCTCCTCGGAGGCAATCGCGTCTTGGAGGAGCTCGAGCGCCTCGCCGTGATCGCCTTCGTCCCAGGCCGTGAACCCCGCGCTCAGGTCGGCGTCCGCCGGAGCGGCACCGTTCCCGTCGCCGCCCTCCAGGCGCGCACGGGTCACGAGGCCATCGGCGAGGAAGTCTCCGGATATGCCCTCGAGCAGCTCGAGCGCCTCATCGCGCTCGCCGCGCGCGAGCAGGATCCTGCCGAGGGCGACCGCCGCCTGCGCATGGCCGGGATCGACGTCGAGCGCCTCGCGCAGCGCCTGCTCGTCGCCTCTCGCGGCGAGCTCGTCCGCCGGCGAGGGGACGAGCGTGTCCAGGAACTCCTCGATGCGCGCCGGTGGGATCGCTCCGGTGAACTGAGCGGCGAGCTGGCCGTCCTTGAACGCCTTCACGGCCGGGATGCCGCGCACGTCGAAGCTCGCGGCGAGGCCCTGGTTGGAGTCGACGTCGACCTTCGCGAGATCGACCTTGCCTTCACGCTTTCGCACCGCGGTTTCGAGCGCCGGCCCGAGCTGCCGGCAGGGGCCGCACCACTCGGCCCAGAAGTCGACGACCACCGTGACTTCCCGGGAGCGCTCGACCACCTGGGTCATGAAGTCGGCTTCGGTCACGTCTCCGATCAAACCGCCATCGAGGTTACCGAGCGGGCAGAATCAGCCAACGAGATGTCGGATGCCGGGTTCGAGGCCGAAGGATCGCTGCGCGGCGGGCTCCTGATCGCCTCGCCCGCGCTCGCCGATCCGAATTTCGCCCGCAGCGTCGTCCTGATCACCGAGCACGGGGGGGAGGGGGCGATGGGCGTGGTCCTCAACCGCCCATCGGAGACGACCGTCGGGGACGTCGCGCCCGAACTCGCGGACGTGACCGACGACCTGATCTACATCGGCGGCCCTGTTCAGCCCCAGGCCCTCGTGGTCCTCGCCGAGTTCAGCGATCCCTCGGCCGCCGCGTGGATCGTCGCCGCCGACGTCGGCTTCGTCGCCGCCGAGACCGCGGATCTCGAGCAAATCGTCCGCAGGGGCCGCGTCTATGCGGGCTACTCGGGCTGGGGCGAGGGCCAGCTCGAGGCGGAGCTCGAGGAGGAGGCCTGGATCGTCGAGCCGCCGCTGCCGGCAGAGCTCTTCCCCGATGATCCCGAATCGCTCTGGCACGACGTGCTGACCCGCAAGGGCGGCCAGTTCGCGCTCGTGGCGAGGATGCCGGAGGATCCGTCGCTGAACTAGGGATCAGCCGGCGCCCGCGTGTCCCGCGCTCGTGGCGTCTTCGGGAGTCACCGGGCCCGGCGCTGCGCAGAGGGGCGCTCGTCGCGATGCCGGTCGCGGTCGCGCTCCTCGCCGAGCTCGTCACGGACGACGAGACCGCCGCGGCCATCGGCACGTCGGCCCTGATCTCCGGCTTCGTTGCGTTCGACGCGCCGGCCGCGACCCGGGCGGCGTGGTACGCGGCGGTCGCGCCGGCGGTAGGGCTTGCGGCGGCGTTCGGCATCGTCTGCGGCCAGGCTGCGGTGCCGGCGGTCGTCGGGATGGCGCTGGTGGGCGGTGCCGGGGGCTACCTGGTCGCGGTCTCGCCACGGGTCGCGATCTACGGCCTCACGACCGTGCTCGCGTTCCTGATCGCGGAGGGGCTTTACCTGGATCTCGACGACGCACCGGCCGGGTTCGCGCTCGGCGTCGCCGGTGCGCTCCTCCAGGCGGCCTGGGCGATCGCTCTCGCGATCCTGCTTCGGGAGGGGGCCGAACCACTGAGCCCGCGGCGCTCGATCCGCGAGGCGAGCGAGCGGCTGCGCGCCGGGCTCAGCCTGCGGGCGCCGGCCATGCGCCACGCGCTTCGCTTCGGCCTCGCGCTCGCTGCGGGGGTCACCATCTACCGCGTCGTCGATCTCGGCGCGCACGGCTATTGGGTCCCGCTGACGATCCTGTTCGTGCTCAAGCCCGATCCCTACGAGACTCACCGCAGGCTCGCGATGCGGGCGGCGGGCACCGTCGCCGGCCTGGTCCTCGCGACGGCGCTCGCCGAGCTTCTCGGCGAGCAGATCGCGGCAACCACGGTCGTGCTCTCGGCGGCGGCCGCCTGCGCGTTCGCGCTCTTGGCGATCGAGTACGCGCTGTTCACGACGGCGATCACGCTCTACGTCGTCCTGCTCACGGACAGCCTCGGGAGTCCCGCGCTCGAAGCGGCCGACGAGCGCGCCGTTGGGACGGCTCTCGGGATCTTCATTGCAGGGGCCGCGTTCTGGATCTGGGGGGATGTGCGCTCACGCGGGACAATCTGAGACATGCCGACGAGCGTGGGGCAACAGCTGCGCGAGGCGCGCACCCGTCAAGGGATCGCGCTCGGCGAGGTCGAGCGGGTCACGAAGATCCGCCTCAAGTACCTGGAGGCGATCGAGGCCGACCAATGGGAGGAGCTCCCGGGGGAGGCGTACGCGCGCGGCTTTCTCACCACCTACGCCCAGCTCCTCGGGCTCGACGACCGATCCCTGGTCGAGCAGTACCGGGAGACCCTCTCGGAGCCGGCCCCGGAGCCGATCCCCGAGACCATGCTGCCGCAGCGGATCGGCCGCCGGCCCGGGATCCGGCCGGCGCTCGCATTGGTGCCGATCGTGGTCATCGCCGCGATCGTCGCGCTCGTGGTGGCGATCTCGGGCGGGTCGGACGACGGCGGCGGCGCCGGACGTCGCGCGGGGAGCGGGGGCGCGCACGCGCAGGAGCCGTCACGAGAGGAGCCGGGGACGACGAGCACGACTCAGGCCGAGCCGTCTCGCCCGTCGATCGAGCTTCGCCCCACCGACGCCGTTTGGGTCTGCCTCGTGGATCAGAAGGGGCGGGCTTTGGTCAACGCCGAGACGCTGGGGCCCGGCGACGCACGGGGGCCGTTCGAGGCCCACAGCTTCGAGCTCACGCTCGGCAACGGCGCGATCGAGATCGATGTCGACGGCAAGCCGATCGACGTGCCCGACGCGGCTGAGCCGCTCGGCTACAGGGTCAGCGAAGACGGCGTCGAGGAGCTCGCCGAGGCGTCGCGGCCGACCTGCACCTGAGCGCCGTGAGCATCAGTCGTAGCGGTCGAGCAGGCGAAGGATCGTGCCCCCCATCGGCGGGTCGCGAAAGGCGTTGTAGGCGCGCAGGAACTGGATCTTGCCACGGCGGCGCGAGTGCAGGCACTGGGGGAAGAAGGCCGGGTAGGAGACCCGGTAGCCGTATCTCGCCTGCTGCTTCGCCCGATGGCGGATGAGCGCCATGCGACGGGCGGTCGTGAAGTCCTTGATGAAGCGGCAGCCGCCGCTCTTCGGTCGCGCCGGGTTGTTGTTCAGGTGGTACATCACCGGTCGGCGATGCGACATGCGCCTCACCGCGGGCTTGTTGAGCTTGAAGTTGAAGTCCTGCACCGCGAAGTAGTCGGAGCGCAGCGGCAGGGTGAGCCGCCTGCTGAGGCCGAAGACGTTTCCGCCGATCCATTCGCCGTGCGCGTGCGCGTCGGCGATCGCAGCGCGGATCATCCGCGGCCGCTTGAGGTAGGCACCGGAGTAGAAGTCGAAGAACCAGCCGTCGTTGTGGAGGACGGAGCGGACCCGGTGCATCATCCGCAGGAGCTCCCGGCCCTTTCCGTACTGCTCGGCGTTAAGTGCGACGTCGAACTGCGCATCCGGGCTCGTGGTGTGCACGATCCGCCTGATCTCGTTCCACGCTCGGATCTCCTTGTGCTTCGGGTGCTGGCCCTTGGCGTAGCGCAACAGGCCGGTGACCCAGGTCGGGCGGAGGCTGGCGAGCGAGCGCCCGATCCGGCGGGCGTTGGAGTTACGGACGGTGTTGATTCGCGTGTGCTCGACCCGAGCCGATGCGATTCGCGACATCGGCGGAGGCGGCGGCGCCGGGATCACGACCTGGGCCGAGGCGCGCGGGATCTCCGGGGCGCCCGCGGGCAGGACGAACATCGCCGCGGCCAGGAACGCAGCGATCAGCGGTGCGATGAGTCGCAGCATCAGACGCGCTGCATATCACGCCTCCTCAGATCGAACGCACGATAAGCCCTCTTATGTCCCCCTGGGCGCTGCCGGGATCGATTGAACACTGATGCCGCCCATGAGCGATACCGGTGCTCAATCGTCTGCGTTACGCCGTTTTAGGCGTCGCCAGGCGTGGGTAGGGGGCGCTTAGCTCGGAGGCCTAGGCCGCTGAGCGGATCGAGGGCCCGGGTCACCCCCCACCCGGGTCCTCGACTTGTTTTTCCCGGGCTTGTGCCGCTCTTCGCCTATGGTGCGCACCAGTCGTCGAATGAGCACCTCACGACGCCACCGAAGAGCACCGGGGGATCTGCCCTCGCCGGGCGGGCCCGGAGACGCGCTTGCGACCGAGGATGAGCTCCTCGCGGCGTATGCGCGCACCCGTGACGAAAACGCCCGCGAGGAGCTCGTCCGGCGCTTTTTGCCGTTCGCGCGCAGCCTCGCGCTGCGTTACAGCGGCGGGGTCGAGCCGAGCGATGACCTGATCCAGGTCGCGAGCCTCGGCCTCGTGTCGGCGCTCGAGCGCTTCAACCCGGAGCGCGGGGTTCCGTTCGCGGCCTTCGCCGGCCCGACGATCCTCGGTGAGCTGCGCCGCCACTTCCGCGATCGGGTCTGGACTCTGCGGGTCCCGCGTGGCCTCCAGGAGCGGATCCGGGCGGTCGAGGATGCAATCACGAAGCTCAGCCACCAGCTCGAACGTTCTCCGACCGTGACCGAGATCGCAGCGCTGATCGATGTGACCGAGGCGGATGTGCTGGAGGCGTTCGAGGCCGCCGGTGCCCGGCGGACGATCTCACTCGACCAGCCTGCGGCGAGCTCCGAGCCCGGCGACGAGGCGCCGATCGGAGAGCGGATCGGCACCGATGACCCGGGCTTCGAGCTGGTCGAGGACCGGGCGACGCTCGACGCGACCGCCAACATCCTCGAAGAGACCGAGCGCGAGGTCCTGCGCTTGAGGTTCGGCGAGGACCTCACGCAGTCGAAGATCGCCGACCGGGTCGGGTACTCGCAGATGCACGTCTCACGGATCCTCAGACGCGCGCTGGGCAAGCTCAGGGATGCCGCAGCGCTCGACGACGGCTCGGAGCCCGACGAGATGGAGCCTCCGAGCTGATCAGGTGAGCGGCTGCGAGCGGTTGGCGATCCTCACCGCCAGCACCTCGCCCGCGTCGATGTGGTCGATGCGGACGTCGTCCGCGAGCGACTCCAGGGTCGCGTCCAGCGTCGGGATGCGCATCCCGTCGACGAGCCGCCTCGCGCCGCCGTCCGCGAGCGGCCCGACCTTGACCTCGAACGCCCCGCTCTCCTCGCTGACGACGATCCTCGCGGTGCCGTCGGGAAAGCCGTCGCGCCCGCCGGCGGAGATCGCGTCTGACAGCAGCACGGCATCGGAGAGATCGTCCACGGAGAACTCCGCCCGGGCCGCGAACATCGAGATCACGCGCGAGAGGATCGGCGCCAGCAGGTCACCGGCCGGCAGCGTGATCCGCGTCTCCTCGCCGAGCTCCGGGACGTCGACGGCCGCACCGGCCCCGTTCGAGGAAAACGGCACCTGCATCCGCACCTCCGTGCCTCGGCCGGGCTCGCCGCTGATCGAAAAGCTTCGCGTGAGCGCGGCGATCAGCGGCAGGCCGAGGCGCAGGCTTCGCTGCTCGACGTCGGCGAGCGGCCGGATCCCGCTCCCGCAGTCGCGGACCGTGATCGTGAGCACGTCGGTGTCCGGCCACGCCTCCACCTCGAGCGGCCCGGGGTCCGGGCCCTCGTAAGCGTGGACGACCACGTTCATGCAGGCCTCGGTGACGACCGTCTTCAGGTCCGCCACCTCCGACGCCTCCATCTCGAGCGCCTCCGCGAGACCGGCGAGGGCGTGCCGGATTAGAGCGACGTTTTCGCCGCGCGCCGGCAGGGAAAACGCAACTCGGGCCTCGCCGTCCATCGGCCGACTCCTACCCACGGCCCCCGGGGCTAATCGCGCCTCCAGGCGCGGCCCAGGAGGCTGCCCAGGCGTCCGGCCCGCGCGTTGGCGCGGAAGCTGCCCTTGCCGGGCTCGGGCGGCGGGAGCTTCTCGACGGCCTGCGGCTCGATCGCCAGGGTCACGCCCCGCTCGGCTGTTCGCGCCACCTCCGGGGCGTCGACGAACTTCGCGTCGCCGGAATTGGTGAGGATCACAAACCCGTCGAGGATGTGCTCGCGGTAGTTGTCGACGACCTGGTCGACCTTGCCGACCACGGTGCCGTCGGACGCGTAGACCGGCGCTCCGCGCGGGACCGCCGTGTAGTGGATCGCCTGTCCGTCGTCGACCATGCCGAAAGCATAAGGTGAGCGGCGATGGCCGGATACTCAGGCACGCCGCTCGCGCGGAAGCTGGGGATCAAGGAGGGCCAGAGAGTCGCGTTTCAGGCGGCTCCGGAGGGCTTCGAGGCGCTCCTCGGCGAGCTCCCGGCGGGGGTGGCCGTGAAGCGGCGGGCGACGACGCCGCTCGACGTCGTCGTCGCCTTCTTTAAGCGTCGCGCCGAGCTCGAGCGGCGCTTCACGCGCCTGGCCGAGACGATCCGGCCCGCCGGCGGCCTCTGGATCGCGTGGCCGAAGCGCTCCTCCGGCGTCGCCACGGACCTCACGGAGGATGTCGTCCGCGAGCTCGCGCTCGCCGCGGGCCTCGTCGACAACAAGGTCTGCGCGATCGACGAGACCTGGTCCGGCTTGCGGCTCGTCTTCAGGCTCCGCGACCGCTGAGGCGCTCACGGACCTCGGGGCGCTCGCAGAACTCGGCGATGGCCCTCGAGAGCCTGCCGCCCTGCCACGCAAGCGGCGAGGAGCCCGGCTCCTCGCTGATCAGCTCCGCGCGCGGCAGCCGCTCCGCCCACGCCTCGGCGGTCGCATACGGGTGGCCCGGATCCGAATCGTCATGGCTCGCGATCACCAGCGCCGGGACGTCGAGGAACTCGAGCGCGCTGAGGTCGTCGAACGGCCGCGATCGCGGCACCTCGCGAAGCGCGCGCGCGACCGCCTCCGGATGCCGGTGCCGACCAAGCCGGTCCCGGGTGATCCGCAGCACCGTGTCGCGCCACTCCGGCGGGAGGTCGTGGTCGTAAGCGTCGATGAACCCCTCCACGCCGCCCTCCTCGAGTCCGTTCGCGAGCCGGTCCCAGTAGGCCGCCGACTCGGGGTCGAGCGGGGTGCCGGCGTAGGCCGGGCCGATCGCGACGACGGCGGCGACCCGCTCGGGCTCGCTGAGCGCGTACGCGGTGAGCGCGTGGGCGCCCATCGAGTGGCCTGCGAGGATCACCGGCTCGGAGGCGAGCTCGCCGATCAGTGCCCCGAGGTCGGCACTCAGCTCCTCGTAGGAGTAGCCGCCGCCGGCGGGGGCCGGATCGGACCCCCCGTGGCCGCGAGCGTCATAGGCGATCGCCCGAAAGCCGCGCCGCGGGAGGAGGCGCGAGCCGTGGACGACGTACCGCCGCGAGGCCGTGAGGCCGTGGCAGAGGAAGATCGGCGGTCCGTCGCCGCTCGTCTCACCGGCGAGCGCATGGCCGCCGACGTCGATCGCAAACGGCGCGGGATCGAGGCTCACGCCGCGGCCGCCCGCGCAACCGAGAGCGCCGCGGACAGGTGCTCGACGTCCTTGTAGCGCAGGCCGAGCAGCGCCACGTGCCGGTACCGGACGATGCCGTCGGGATCGACGATGAAGATCGAGCGCCGGATGAGGCCACCGACGGTGATCACGCCATACGCCCGGGCTGTCCTGTGGTCGGGGTCGGAGAGCAGCGGAACCGTCAGCGCGTGCTCGGCGACGAACCGCTCATGCGAGGCGGCGGACTGGGGCGAGATCCCGAGCATCTCGGCGTCGAGCTCGTCGAGGTAATCGGCGCCGTCGCGGTAGGAGCAGAACTGGCGGGTGCAGACCGGAGTGAAATCACCGGGATAGAAGGCGAGGATCACCCATCGGCCGCGGAAGTCCGACAGCCGATACGTCCGCTCTCCGGTGCCCGCTAGCTCGAAGTCCGGCGCGTGATCCCCAACGTCCACCCTCGCCATCTCCTGCGAGCGTAGCGACGCGCGGCCGCTCAGCCGGCTTGGATCGCGACCTCGTCGATCAGGACGGTCTGGCTCGGCTGCTCGGTGTCCGGGTTCCCTAGGTCATTGATCGCCTTGACCACGTCCACGCCCTCGGTGACCTTGCCGAGCACCGCGTAGTCGGGCGGCAGCCCCGCGTCCGCCGGGGCGGTGACAACGAAGAACTGGCTTCCTGAGGCGCCCGGCGGCTCGATCTCCGTCTTCGCCATCGCCACGAGCCCGCGCCGGTACACGGTCTGCTCCGGCGGCGGCTCGACCACCGTGTAGCCGGGGCCGCCGGTGCCCTTGCCCGTGGGGTCGCCGCCCTGGATCACGAAGCCCGGCGCCACGCGGTGAAACGTCGTGCCCTCGTAAAAGCCCTGCTCGGCGAGGAACGCGAACGAGTTGGCCGTCTTCGGCGAAGTCTTCGCGGCCAACTCGATGCGGAACTGGCCGCAGCTGGTCTTCACGGTCGCGGTCGCCGGCTCGCCGGGGTCGAGCACGCGCTCCGGCCTTTTGAACCGCTCCTCCCCGGGCGCCGGCGCCTCGACCTGCGCGCAGGTCCCCGAGTCGCCGGCCGTGGTCGATGCCGCCGTCGTGTCCGATGAGGAGTCGTCGTCGTCGCCGCAGCCCGTGAGTGCCGCGGCGGCCACGCAGGCGACGAGGAGCACGATCGCGAGCCGGGCCGGCACCATCGCGCCCGAGGCTAGTACAGGTCCCGGCGGCCGCCGGCGAGGCGCCCGCAGGTTGCGAAGATTGGCGGATGGCCGAGGAGGACCAGCGCTCGATTCCCGGGCGTACGCGCCTGATCGGCCGGACGCTGAACGCCGCGGTGGCCCACGCTCCGGTGCTCTGGCCGCTCCTCCGGCCGCCGATGCGCCGCTTCTTCGACCGCCTCGCCCCGGGCTGGGACGAGCGCACGAGCGCCCGCTCCGTCGAGCATCTGGCGGCCTTGGCGGCGGCAGCCGCGCGCGTTCACCCGGCCCCCGAGCGCGTCCTCGACCTCGGCACGGGCACGGGCGAGGCGGCTCTCTTTTTGGCGCGAGAGTTCCCGCAGGCCAGCGTCCGCGGCGTCGACCTCGCCGAGGAGATGGTCCGGCTCGCTCAGGCCAAGGTCGGGCTCGACCCCTCCGGAAGGATCGCGTTCCGGGTGGCGGACGCGGGCAGGCTGCCGTACGACGCCGACTCGTTCGACCTCGTCGCGCAGCTCAACATGCCGCCCTTCTTCGGCGAGATCGGCCGCGTGCTGCGGCCCGGCGGCCACGTGATCGTCGCCGCCAGCTACGGTGACCGGACGCCGTTCTACACGCCGCAGAGCGTGCTCGAACGCGGCTTCCGGCGCCACGGGATCGAGGCGGTGGAGCACGGCACCACGGGGCCGGGAACGTGGTTTTTGGGACGCCGTCGCGCCTGAACTACCCTCAACCTCGCTCGATGGCCGCCCCGACCGCCCCGAAGTACCTGCTGCTCGTAAACCCCTCCGCCGGCGCGGGACGCGCCCGCGAGCTCCTTCCCCAGGTCGAGCGCGCGATGAGCACGCACGGCCTTGATCACCGATCGCTCTTCACGGAGGGAATCGAGCATGGCTGCGAGCAGGCGCTCGCCGCCGCCGAGGTCGGGGAGCTCCCGGTCGTGATGAGCGGCGACGGCCTGATCGGGCAGGTCGGCGGCGCGCTCGCGGGAACGGGCACGCCGCTCGGCGTGATCCCCGGCGGCCGCGGCAACGACCTTGCGCGCGTCCTCGGCATCCCCGGCGACGTCGAGGCGGCCGTCGACGTGCTCGCCGCCGGCACCTGGCGCGAGATCGACGTCGGTGAGGTGAACGGCAGGCGCTTTCTCGGCATCGCGAGCTGCGGCTTCGACTCCGACGCGAACCGGATCGCCAACGAGACCAGGTTCATCAGGGGCAACCTCGTCTACGCCTACGCGGCGCTCCGCGCGCTGGTCGCCTGGAAGCCCGCGACCTTCACCCTCGAGATGGACGGCGTCAACAGGCGCGTGACCGGCTACACGGTCGCCGCCGCCAACAACAAGGCCTACGGCGGCGGCATGTACGCGGCCCCGGACGCGGAGCTCGACGATGGGCTGCTCGACGTCGGCGCCACAGGCAACGTCGGCAAGCTCCGCTTCCTACGGGGCCTCGCCAAGATCTTCGACGGCGAGCACTTCGAGCTGCTCGAGGTCCAGTCCTGGAAGGCGCCGGAGGTCCGCATCGAGGCCGACCGGCCGTTCGCCGTCTACGCCGACGGCGACCACGTCGCCGACCTGCCGGCGACCGTCAGCCTGCTCCCGCACGCGCTGCGGATCATCGCCCCGCACCCCGCATGACCACCTCCCCCCTCTTCTCCACGAAGCTCGCCCTGGCGCGCGTCAGCGGGTCGCTGAGCCGCCGGAGCGGCCGGGGAGGCGGAACCACGTTGCCCGGGCGGCTGCTCCTCAGGATGGCCCCAGACGCCGTCTCGCGCCTTGGGCGGCGCCTCACCGCGGGCTCGACGATCGTCAGCGCCACGAATGGCAAGACGACGACCGCCGGGATGATCGCAGCGGCCCTTCGCGCCGCCGGCCGCGATCCGGTCCACAATCGCGCCGGCTCGAACATGAGCTGGGGCGTCGCGACGGCGCTTCTCGAGCAGCGGGGGAGCGAGGGCCTGTTCGAGGTGGACGAGGCCTGGCTGCCGCGAATCGCCGCCGAGCTCGATCCGAAGTTGATCGTGCTCGGGAACCTGTTCCGCGACCAGCTCGACCGCTATGGCGAGCTCGAGCGGCTCGCCGACGACTGGGCGGTGATGGTGGACGCTCGCGCGGGCCGAACGGGGCTCGTGCTGAACGCCGACGACCCGCTGATCGCGGACCTCGGACGCGACTCGGAGCTGCGCCGCCGCGAGGGCGTTACGTACATCGGCATCGAGGACCCGAGCCAGGCGCTCCCCGAGCTCCAGCATGCCTTCGATGCCAAGCACTGTCGCCGCTGCGGGCATCCGTATGCCTACGAGCGCGCCTTCGTCGGCCACCTCGGCCACTACACGTGTCCGAACTGCGGCGCGGACCGGCCGGCGCCCGACGTCGCCGCGACCAGGATCGAGCTGCTCGGGATGCGCGGCTCGCGCACGCGCGTGCGCACGCCCGAGGGCGAGGCCGACCTGGACCTCCCCCTCCCCGGCGTCTACAACGTCTACAACGCGCTCGCGGCGCTCGCCGCGGCGCTTCGACTCGGCGTCTCGCTGGAGGCCGCGACCGAAGCGCTTGCCTCGGTGCACGCGGCCTTCGGACGGGTCGAGACGATCGAGGTCAGCGGCCGGCCGGTCTCGATCCTGCTGATCAAGAACCCCGCCGGCGCGAACGAGGTGCTGCGGACGTTGCGACTCGAGGCGACGGCGCGCGACGGCGAGGGCCTCGACCTCTGGATTGCGCTCAACGACCGGATCGCCGACGGCCGCGACGTCTCCTGGGTTTGGGACGCTGACTTCGAGCTCCTGGCGGGATCCGCCCGGAGCGTAATCTGCGCGGGGACGCGCGCGCCGGAGATGGCGCTGCGGCTCAAGTACGCGGGCCTCGAGGAGAGTCGGCTCGCGATCGAGCCATCGATCGAGCGCTCCCTCGATCGCGCGCTGGCCGCCGCGGACGGCGGCGTCTTCGCGCTGCCCACCTACACGGCGCTGATCGAGCTCCGGACCCTGCTCTCGGCACGCGGGCTCGCACCGGAGTTCTGGCGGTGAGCGCGGCGAGCGGCAGCGCCGCGGCCGGAGCGAACGCCGTCTGGCACGACGTCGAGTGCGGCGCCTACGCGGCGGATCTGGCGCTGTGGAACGAGCTCGCCCGCGGCGCCGGCGGGCCCGTGCTCGAGCTCGGCGCGGGCACGGGCCGCGTCGCGCTGCGGCTCGCTGCCGCCGATCTGGACGTCATGGCGGTGGATTCGGAGCCCGAGCTCCTGGAGGCCCTGGCCGAGCGCGCGGCGGAGCGCGGCGTGTGCGTGCGGACGGTCATCGCCGACGTCCGCGAGCTCGCGCTCGGCCGGCGGTTCGCCGCGATCCTCGCGCCGATGCAGCTCGTCCACCTCATGGGCGGCGACCGTGGCCGGGCCGCGATGCTCGAGGCGTCTGCACGTCACCTCGAGCCGGGCGGGTTCCTGGCGGCGGCCCTGCTCGCCGACGAGGCGGTCGATGAGCTCGCGCCCGCGGCCGGCGCGGCGGAGCTGCTGCCCGACGTGCTCGAGCTCGATGGCTGGGTCCACTCGAGCCTCCCGGTCGAGGTCGCGTTCGAGACGGATCGGATCGAGGTCCGGCGCCTTCGGCAGTTGGTCTCACCGGCCGGCGAGCTCAGCGAGCGGATCGACGTAACCCGCCTCGACCGCGTCGACGCCGAAAGCTTCGAGGGTGAGGCCGGGGCCGTCGGCTTCATCACCCGCGAACGGGTCCGGATCGCGGCGACGGCCGACCACGTCGCCTCGGTGGTCTGCGTCCTGGAGGCGCCGCGATGACGGGCAAGCTCCGCCTGCTCGCGCTCTACCCGGACCAGATGAACATCTACGCCGACCGCGGCAACATCCTCCTCCTGCGAAAGCGCTGCGAGTGGCGCGGGATCGGCTTCGAGCAATCCGTGGCCGGGCCCGGCGAGAGCTTCGACCCGGGCGCCCACGACCTCGTCTACATCGGCGGCGGACAGGACCGCGACCAGCGTCTGGTCGCCGAGGACATGCGAACGACGAAGCGCGACGCGATTGCGGCCGCCGTCGAGGACGACGCGGTGGTGCTTGCCGTCTGCGGCGGTTATCAGCTCCTGGGGCACAGCTACCAGCTGGCCGGCGAGCGAATCGCCGGGCTCGGGATCGCGGACCTGGAGACGATCCGCGAGCCGGGCAAGCGCCTGATCGGAAACGTCGCGATCGAGGCCGAGCTGGGCCGCGAGGGCGCCGCGATGACGATCGCCGGGTTCGAAAACCACGGCGGGCGCACCTACCTTGGCCGGTCCGCCACGCCGCTTGGACGCGTCGTCAAGGGATTCGGGAACAACGGCGGCGACGGCTTCGAGGGCGTTCGGCTTCGGAACCTGATCGGCACCTACCTGCACGGGCCCCTGCTGCCAAAGAACGCGGCGCTTGCCGACCGCCTGATCGCGCTGGCGTTAGCGCGCCGCGAGGGCGCCGAGCCCGAGCTGGCGCCGCTCGACGACGCGCTCGAGTCCGCCGCGCACGAGAGCGCCCGCGCGGCGGCGCTGCGGGGCTAGGACGCGATCAATACCACCTGCCGCGCGCGAAACCGCCGAAGGCGATCAGGCCGATCAGGGCGATGATCAGGCCGAGCCAGACGCTCCAGAAGATCGCCACCACGATCCCGATGATGACCAGGATCCCGCCGAGCGAGATCCCGGCTACTCCATCGCCACGCTCACGTGTTGCCACGGCTCCTCCTCCGTCAGTGGGCACGGCATCCTTTGCCGCAAGCCTCTATCGCGGTGGACATACCCGCGCTGGCGCCGCGAGAATCCTGGCGCTCGCGGGCGCTCAGCGCCCGGAGGACCCGAAGCCGCCCTCGGCGCGGGAGGTCGGGGACAGGGCCTCGACCTCCACGGGGTCCGCGTCGGCGAGCGGGCACACCAAGAGCTGCGCGATCCGCTCGCCTGTGGCGAGCTCGAACGGCTCGCGCGGGTCGGTGTTCAGCATCAGCACCCGCAGCTCGCCGCGGTATCCAGGGTCGATCAGCCCGGGCGCGTTCGTGAGCGTGACACCGTGCCTGGTGGCGAGCCCCGAGCGCGGCAGCACGAGGCCGCCGTGGCCGGGCGGGATCTCGACCGCGAGCCCGGTGCCCACGCTCGCGCGGCCGCCGGCCGGCGCGATCGTCACGGCCTCGGCCGCGTAGAGGTCGAGGCCGGCGTCGTCGGAATTCGCCCGCGTGGGGAGCTTCGCGCCCTCGGAGAGGACCTTGAAGCGGAGCTCCATCGATCTCAGGCGGCGTGGCGGCCGCCGGCGCCGTTCACCGAGAGGTCGCCGAAGCGGTGCGCGAGCGCGGCGGGGATCCGCGCTCGGACGAGCACTCCGTCGTCGCGGTCGGTGCGCTCGAGGTCGCCGGCGAGCTCGTGGATCTCCGAGAGGCGCCCGCCCTCGGAGTACGGCACGAGGAGCTCCACCTCCCGCAGCGTCTCCTCGAACGCCGCCTCGACCCGGTCGCGAAGATCCTCGATCCCGTCCCCCGTCGTGGCCGAGACTCCGACGGCGTCCTGTGCACCGACGAGCAGCGCGCTCCGCTCCTCGGCGGAGAGCAGGTCGATCTTGTTGTAGACGACGATCCGCGGCTGCTCGCCGGCCCCGATCTCCTCGAGCGTCGAGTCCACGGCCGCGCGCGCCTCCGCCCGCATCGGCTCGGGCTCTGAGCCGTCGATCACGTGCACGATCAGGTCCGCGAGTCGCGTCTCCTCGAGGGTTGCCTTGAACGCCTCGACGAGCTGATGCGGGAGCTTGCGGATGAACCCGACGGTGTCGGTGACCAGGTAGCTGCGCCCGTTGTGCTCGTAGCTGCGAGTGGTCGGGTCGAGCGTATGAAAGAGCCTCTCCCCCACGCTGACTCCGGCGCCGGTGAGCGCATTGAGGAGCGTCGACTTGCCGGCGTTCGTGTATCCCGCGAGCGCGACTGCGGGAAGCGCCGACGACTCGCGCCGGGCGCGCATCACGCCGCGGTTTCGCTCCACGCGGGTCAGCCGGCGTCGCAACGCCGAGATCCGGTCGCGAGCCAGGCGGCGGTCGGTCTCGATCTGCGACTCGCCTGGGCCCCTTGTGCCGATGCCGCCGTCCATGCGGCCGGCGCCGAGGCGCTCGAGATGGGTCCACAGCCCCCTCATCCGGGCGAGGTTGTACTCGAGCTGCGCCAGCTCGACCTGGAGCTTGCCCTCCGCCGAGTGCGCATGGTCGGCGAAGATGTCGAGGATGATGGCCGTGCGATCGATCACCGGCACGTCGAGCGCGGCCTCGAGGTTGCGCTCCTGGCGTGGAGCGAGCTCGTCGTCGCAGGCGACGAGGTTCGCGCCATCGCGCTTGATCTCCGCCTTGAGCTCCGCGAGCTTCCCGCGCCCGAGGTAACGGTCCGGATCGGGCTCCGGCCGCACCTGGACGAGCTCGCCCGCGGTGGCGACGCCCGCTGTTCGGAGGAGCTCCTTGAGCTCCGCGAGCGGGTCGGCGCCGTCGACCGCGCGAGGGGCGATGCCGATCGCGAGCGCGCGCTGGCGCGCCCGGGCATTTCGGATTCCCGCTCCGTTCTCCATCGCATTGAGTCTAGGCCGCGCGGGGGCGCGATCCGGGATACGCTCCGCGCCGCGTGAAGGTATTCCTGACCGGAGGCACCGGCTTCATCGGCGGCCATGTGGCGCGTCAGCTTCGCGAGCGCGGCGACGACGTCCGCACCCTCGTGCGTTCGACCGCGAAGGCGGCCGCGCTCGAGGAGCTCGGCTGCGAGCTCGTGATCGGCGACCTGTCCGACTCCGCGGCGCTTGCCGACGGCCTCGACGGCGCCGACGCGATCATCCACAACGCCGCGATCTACAAGGTCGGGATCCCGCAGAGCGAGCACCGCGCGATGTACGAGACGAACGTCGTGGGCACCGAGCGGGCGCTGACGGCGGCGCTCGACGCCGGGACGCAGAAGGTCGTCTACGTGTCCACGGTCGGCGCCTTCGGCAACACGCACGGCGAGGTCGTCGACGAGAGCTACGAGCACCCCGGCCACGATTTCACCTCCTATTACGAGCAGACGAAGTACGAGGCCCACCAGGTCGCGAAGCGACTGATCGCCGAGCGCGGGCTGCCCTGCGTGATCGTCCAGCCCGGCGGCGTCTACGGTCCCGACGACCACTCGGCGCTCGGCGTTCAGATCGACCAGTTCCTCGCCGGACGGATGCCGATGATGGCCTTCCCCGAGCTCGGCTTCAACCTCGTCCACGTCGAGGACGTCGCCGGTGGGATCCTGCTCGCCCTCGACAAGGGCAAGGTCGGGGAGGCCTACGTGCTCGGCGCCCAGATCACGACCATGCGCGAGCTGATCGAGACGGTCGCGAAGGTGTCCGGGAAGAAGGCGCCGAAGCGCGCCCTGCCAACGGGGCTGCTCAAGGCGCTGCGGCCGGTCGGGCCCGTGGTCGGCAAGTTCATGGGCCAGCCGCCGAACCTCGGTGAGCTGATCACGTCGGCCGACAACGTCACCTTCTGGGCCAAGCACGACAAGGCGATCGCCGAGCTCGGCTATTCCCCCCGCGGGCTGGAGCAGGGCGTCCGCGACATGCTCGCGGCCGAGGGCAGGCTGCCGGCCGCAGCGGCCGCTCGAGCGCGAAATCTCTAGGCCCGAGCGGCGCGCTGCGGCGGCGCGTGCGGCATCAGCGCCGCGGCCGCGATCACCGCCGCGAACGCGAGGCCGCGAAGGAGCCCTTCGGCCAGCCCGGAGCCGATCGGGTCGCCGAAGACGACGACGCCACCGAGGATCGCGGCGCAGTTGGCGGCAACGGAGGCGGTCGCGATAACCGGGACCGCCTCGCCGAGCTGCATGCCGCGGGCGAGGGCGAAGAACGCGCCCAGGCCGCCGATCACGGCGAGGGCGGTCCAGGGGCTGAGCAGCGCGATCGCGCCACCGGCACTGGTCGCCTCGGTGAGCGCCTTGATCGCCACGTTCGAGACGCCGATGAGAAGCCCGGATGCGAGCCCCAGGACGACGCCGTGGCAGATCGAGCCGCGGCGAAGCGCGCCGGAGGCGAAGAGGACGAGGCCGGCGCCGAACGTCACCGCCTCGAAGGCGACGAGCGTCGCGATCGAGTAGCCGTCGTTCTCGCTCGCATGCGGCACGGTGACGGCGAGGAAGGCGAGGCCGGCGGCGGCGAGC